>Ga0126339_10001065_pt1 | contig 17614 bp, 19 predicted proteins | sample OrbTmetagenome_2_FD_92532 | JGI IMG/M metagenome (GOLD analysis project Ga0126339, IMG submission 92532) | Coral microbial communities from Petempiche,Puerto Morelos, Mexico - Orbicella T R C metagenome | ecosystem: Host-associated > Invertebrates > Cnidaria > Coral | place: Petempiche,Puerto...
AGTTTAAACAATTACCACCTTACCCCCCCCCCCCCCCCCCCCCCCCAAACAAAGTTTGAAAATGTCCCCTTTTTTTTTTTTTTTCCCCCAACAAAAAGAGAAAGAAAATCACCTGATTATCAACACTGTAAGTGGTGGGAGGCGAGAACTTGCTTCATGTCCCAACTTTTTTGTCTGGGATTGTAGAAAAGCCGCGTTATCAAACTCAGCTACTAAAATCTTCAAAACGCAACTTCACTTTCAAATATATATCGAAAAATGTTTTAAATACAATATTGCTTCCGATATGAACTCCACCCCCCAAAACACGATCTAATCTAATCATTGAGATCTGGCCGTTTATTGAGGCATTCCACTAAAAAAACAGGAAATAATATTAGAAAAAAAACCCGAAATATTTCGAAACCTCAACAAGGTCAACTGAAAAGCGCCAATCATCAAACAAGGACCTTACTGCCGCTAGACTTTTCTGACTTTTCGCTGTTGCTGATAACGCCAGGAAATCCAAAACTGATTTTCCTCAGCACATAGCGAAGTACGGTTAGCGAATGGTCGTGTTTCACAGGATGTTATCATGAAACCGCCGTTACGATTTCGGTGAATGTTTGAGCAGAGGCGAAGAAATAAATTACTGAGATACGCTTTTAAAGCGCTTTTTGCCGTGGGTTAACCAGTCTGACGGTTCATAAGACCTAAAGGGCAACTGCTAACCTTGATGAGCTTCTCAGCAGCTTCCGTTGCCCTGAGAAGAACATTCTCCTCGGCGTCTTGCCTGCCTAACATCCTTGGATTCCTATATAAACAAAATAAACATCTTCATTTACAAGCAAAAAAAAAAGTCACTTTCATTTTCATGATCCCTCAAGACATGCAGGCCATGCGAAAACAAGCAATGATCAAGATTAGAATTCTTCCAGTAGTCCTACAAGAAATGTATTGAAATCGCTTAGGAGAATTTATACGTTGGTACCGGGGCATATGCGTGTACCTGTCAATGAGCATTGAAGAAGCTTCGATCAGGTTGGATGTCACTCTTGTCATTGCTTGAATAAATTCCTGACTAAGTAGAAATCTGTCTTCTATTTTATTGGAACGCATTCTTCTCTGTGTCGTCTGCATCACTTCACCAAGGTGCTGCAGTATGCGAGATGCTGTTTCCACACCACTTCTAGTAAGCTTAAAATTGAAAAAAATAATAATAAAGTTTCCATTTTTAGAGCATCACTCGCAGTTTCGTTATGTGTAAAACGTTATGTGCGCCCGCAATATTGACTCATGCAGTGATTTCACAGGCTTAATATACTGGTCAGCAGAATTACTACAAAAACTTTACAGATAGTGACCGACTGCTGATTTGCGTATTTCATTGGCATAGTCTACTCACCCACTACAACTCGTGACTTGCTATCGCATTTCACGAGGTAATAAGGACGGCATATCAGTTTTAATAAAATAAAATCTTGCCTTAGAGCGTTTCTTTCAAGTGGGTGTCGAAAGTAATCAGGAAATTACTTTGGTTTCGGTTTTTATAATCTAACTGGTAGGTAATTTGCTTTGTTTCAGCCTTCAGTAAAGTGAAAACCTTCATAAAGGGAGGGAGATCAATAAATGGGTACAGCCACATATTTGAACTACTTTTAGAACGTGTTCTAAGGAAGGAGGCACTGACTCGCGATTCCAGTTGTAACCAAACTTTACAATGCCTTGTGATCTCAACCAAGGGGCACTTCCAAGTAAGGGCCATTTCAAAGTTGGGAGCACTTTCGAGTAAGAGACACTTCCAAGGGGCATTTCCAAGTCAGGGCTGCACTAGCGAGTAAGGGGCTCTTCCAAGTAAGGGCTGCACTAGCGAGTAAGGGACACTTCAAAGTAAGGGGCAATTCCAAGTAAGGGCCGCACTAGCGCGTAAGGGACACTTCCAAGTAATGGGCACTTTACGTCGGTGGGAGGGTCAGGGGACTAAGCCACGGTCCTGGTGAACAAGCACAGTACATTCAAATACCTCATCTGGTCTTGCAGTCAGTGCTTGCAGAGCTAAACATGTTTGAAAGGCTGAATTCTGAAAATAAAATCGACACCAAATTACTTCTAAATTCATTCGACAAAAAGAGATTTAAAAACACTGTACTGCTAGACTGAGGCTGGTGATCAGCCAACAAAGACGTGAAGATTGCTTCACGTGGAGTGAGACTCACTTCAATGGATACAATGTCATTATCTACAGTCAGACATCTGCTAACGTATTAATAACTCGAACCTTTTTCGACTTCCCTTGAGGGTTCGTGTTTTTGGGACTCAACAGTAGTTGTTCTACACTATAGGTTCGCCTAGTACCGACTCATTATTTTCTTTACCTTGTCATTCACAGAGAGAGTTTTAATAAGCAACAGCACGTGCTCTCTTATCTGTATCCTCAGGTGAAATTTGGAGCTCACATTTTTGACAGAACCAAGGCTGAAACACAGCAAAAAATTGACGTCAATCACTTGTTACAGCATCAAAGTTCTTCAGTAACTCGTGTGACACTGGTTTAATGATACTAACAAACGCGTTTTCAATTCTGACGTACAAAATAGGAATACCTCAAAATAGGACGACGTAGATGTAATGTTAATGTAACAGATTGGGTTACCTGTTCAGAGAATTCGCCAATGCTGTTATAAAATGCCTGACTCCTTGTTCGTCCCCTGCCTCTTGCAACACTGACAGGTACTTTCCAACTGTTTTATTCAACCTAATGAAAAAGGCTTTGGTCATATAACTATATGGAAAGCGAAAATACAGTTCAACCCCTATTAAATGGCCACCCTCGGGGAAATTGATATACTGGCCGCCTAAAAGGGGTTGGCCGTTTAATAAAGGTAACAACAATAGAAAAGCCCTCATCGGGACTTTGATTACTGGCCGCCTAATACTATAGGAGAGGCTGTTTAATAGGTGGCCACTTAATAGGAGTCCGACTGTGTTATCTAACCCTAATAGACTTCATTTAAGCCGGATGAGATTCAATAAATACCTCTATCTATGTTAAAGGTTTCAATGCTATAAAAGAAATGGTAAACGTGCAGCGTTCAGCCATCGCGTTATGGATGCTCTTGGGAGGTTTGCTACACACTCAAGAAGATAGCGTCCATGGTTACACGCTGCATGTTCACTATTTCTTAATTAGTGTTGTTTGTTAGTCGTTAGTCGTTCCGTTTCATGTAAATGCCAGCCCTTTGTCTGTTAACAGCAGTGACATTTTTGTCTCTTTTGGACCTTCAACGGAGGATATTAAAGAAGCAGTATATACCATGGGGATACACGGTCAGTACTCACCATTTACTTAGTCAGCAGGTAATCCCAAGGGGGCAGGATATCACCATTTTGCCCACTCACGTAGCCAATTACAGAGCAGGATTTAGCTATCTATCCTCTAACGGGGCTAGCCATGTAATAAATTGTGTTAATTGCGAATTAAACTTACAGCACTTCTTCCATAGAGACTCCTTCTTTAGCAGACTGAGGTATCACTTTCACTCTTAATGGTCTCTGAAGTCTTTGCTTAGTTCCCTCTCCACTGGATACTGTTACATAAATTTGAACTACAACCAGAATACAGAATAATAATGCCATTCAGTCACTGCCAAGTACACATTAAGAAGTTCAGTTATCACCTGCATTATAATTTATACTACTTTTGGTAACATTGATGATCATATTGCCAAACCAAAATCCCATGAACAGGTTCTTAATACATGTATTCAGATAACGTTACGTGTTAAGAAATCAGATTACAGACCTGCGTTATTAAAGGAAGGCAATCCAGGTGGCAATACAAATGGAACCACAGATCTGTATCCGGAGTAGATCAAGATTTTTTCATCGCCATTATCACCACCAGTGCTGTAGCTTATGTGGTAACTTAGAAGTCCCAAACCCTACAAAGAGATTCATACATGAAAATCAAACATTAAATTACTAATAGCTTGGGTAAAGGTGTGTTCATTTGGGATGATCTGGAGCAGAATCAAAGTTAACAAACCAAGAAATCATGCTGCATCAAATGAACCGATACATCCACTCTGGGCAAGGATTCATCAGCTCCTTTGATGCACCACAACCCAAGTAATTTTGAATCACTGATCCTGATCTGGACCGTCCCAAATGAATGCATTCTACATGTACACTAACAAAAAAAAATTGAAATAAAAGAGAGATTCACGTGAGAGCGGGTTCAACAATGCAGAGCTAATACTGGATGCTGTAAATAACCAAAAATCCAACTGCAAACTGAACAGGAATGTGTTGATAAGAATCCCAACTGCAAGGAGGCTAACCATGCAGTTGCTTTTTACAAACAGTGGTCCAGGAGTTGGATGCAGGGCTACCAAGGACAAATCTTCATAAAGGAAGAAATATGATTTTGAGACGTAATATATCAAACACTAAAGACCGTGTTTAGACACATTTCCAAACACCGAGAAGAGAGTTGGAAATATGATGCACAGCGGAGTATTTTTGACGAACTCAAGGTATTTGGAAATGTGGTCAAACACTCGCTTGAGTGTTTGATACATCTACTCAATCAAAACTAAAACTAAGGAAAAAATGGAGAGTTAAAATCGTAAAAAAATCGATGCTAATTAAGATCAGTTATCCAAACACTGTCACGGTCATGATTTCCTTTGTTTAAACTTGATGAATTATTCATGAGTATGGAGCAAGGACTTCAAGACATCAAACCCAGTGCCCTTACTCATTCAGTCAAAATGAAATCTGGCCCTTGTCTATCCTTGCATGCTTAATTCTTCCCTTGCTCAACAGATGCCTGAGATTTGAACCTTTCATACTGATTTTCAATGTGCTAACAATGTCAAATTGACTGCATTTTGCTTCTGATGTGCGTCAGTAATTTAAATCCTCATTTTATTTCTCTTTGATTCATGGTTTGTGGGCTTCTCACTTGGGCCACAAATCAAAAGGGAAAAAGAACTTGGTTCATAGCCTACAGTACAGACCTCAAACTCGGTTAGCAAGAGGTAAATGTACGTAAATATGAGATTCTTGAGGAAATGTTTGCCAAAGTCTTACCACAGCCCTCCACTTTGAGCATGTCAACCGAAAAGTGGTCTCCATAGCAACTCCAGCAGAAGGTGTTACTGTACATACTCCACATTCCGGAATGTCACTTGTGTTGAAGTAGACAGTTGCTTTTCCCTTCTGCCTAGTTCTACCATCAGATACCTTGAATGCCACCATGTATGTACGACCTCCTACGAAATACTTGTACTTGTCAAGTAAAACAAAGTTCTGGCTTTTGAGGCCTGTAGCCGTATACATCTCTAGAAGTTTCAGTCTGGAACGTTTAAGTCTGATAATGCTGCCGGTATGCCTTGCAGATCGTGGCGTATACCGCGAGTCATAAATATCTTCAGGCTCACCATCACCATCATCCTCATTGCCATTGTCATCAGTCACTGGGGTCGTAGTAGTGAAATTCTGTTGTGATGTAGTTGTCGAGACCGTGCTTCTATTTCTAGCTCCAGCTCCAAAGTCTGGATTATTCCCTGACCCCGAACCACTTCCACTTCCACGTCCACTTCCACTACCACTACCACTACCACTACCTCTGCGATGAACAAACCCATCCCCGCTCCCTGAACCACCACCGCCACTACCGCTTCCTGGAAATCCTGCTGGATGCCTCCTCTTGGTAGAAGACCTTGAAGATGGTCCTGAGGTTGGCCCATAGATCTGACCAGAATCTCTGCAGATGCTTCCACTGGCAAATTTTACCTGAGAGCTTTGTGTATTGGTTGCCTTGACAGTGCGAGCGGTTACTGGCTGATTAGTTGGTCTTGGGAGTGTCGTACCAACAATCAACTGTTCAGGAGTTGTTTGAGATTGCAAGGGCGGTATCGTAGGTGATGGCTTCCTAGTACTGCTAACATCAGAATTAAGCATTCCGCTGTTCTGATCACTGTCTTCTGGAGAGGGTTTACACTCCTCCTTTGCGACCAATTTAGAGTCACCAACAACTACATGAAAGATTTCCCATGTGTACGTGATTTTAGTGTTGTCCAAGGGACATGTCAAACACAAGCCTGTGATGACTAGAGGAACACTTGGATTTATAAGTCCCTTATCACACTGGGGACAGTTAGCAGACAACCTGGAAAACAAACAACTCCATTAGCTATTTCAAGACAAAACATTTTAACTTAATTGTAAATCTCAGGACTCTGCTCCTCAGGGTTTATTGATTACCAACAGCTACATTAGCTGGCCGTGTTAGGAGAGCAGGAAGGTTTTGCTGGAATTTAGAAAAAGATTAGCAAGAATCAGGAGACTCAAAACTTTTCCAGGAAACTGGTAGCAATGAACGGCAAATTGCAACAAATCTCGTGAACATCTCACATAATACTGCAAAATCCAGGAAAATGTTCAGAACTTTTGATACAGCCTTCCTCGCCACATGGCACTATTCAAACAGCATTTATCAGAGTTGCCACCAAACATTGAACTGAATGATTAGGTCACCCTAATTAAAGCAAACTTGTTACCGAGTGGTCTTAAAGTGAAACAACACCTCTTAGCATTGGCTCGCTAAAAACATTGTTACTGTATAACACATTTAAATGCAACTCACAGGTGTGATTTTTTGAAGTCCACATAGAGAATCTGCAGTGCGGTAAATTTTCGAAAATCTTTTGACACTGTAACAGCAAATTCGAATGTGTCACGACTCAATAGCCAGTCCATTTGAAAAGTCAGAACACTTTGGTTTTGTCTTATTCCAGATATTTTCGATTCATTGAAGCAAGGCATGTTCTTGTGTCCTACTGGATGACAATTCCACTGAAACCTGTGTAGAAAGGAACAGTAGAGTGATGAAAACAGTCATGCCATTATGCAAAACAGAATCACCTTTCCCACCCTCTCACAGAGGGTCCAACATAGGCTTTTTCAATCATGCATCCTGCCACTATTTTTGCTTCAATCCTACCTTCCCACCCCGGTCAGAATGTTTACCTCAATCCCGCCTGGTTAGAGTCACAGTTTTCCCCTTCGTTCATCCAGTATCCCGCCTTCAATTTTAAAACTATCCTGCAACTTGTCTGTCAAAATAAGCTGATCCCGCTCCTGCCAAAGAATTTCTATCCCATATCCTGCCAATAAAATTTCTGTGATCCGGTATCCCACCTCCATTTTTACCCTTATCCCGCATCCCACCAAACCTTTGTTGGGCCCTCTCTCACAGCCTCTAATCATTGTTGTTGTATGTATCTTGGGAGAGAAGTGAGGTTGTTCAATGATTACAGCTTTGGACCAGAGACACTAGGGACCAAGCATGCTGGGTTCATGCCCTGACTGGGGTTATCAAATAAAAGTAATTATTATTTACTGTGGAAAATTTAAGGTGGCTCTGAACCCATGTACATAATTTTTTTTACGCTTTGCCAAAAGCTCCATCTTATCCTGCTTATCAAAATTCGATACGATAAATTGGGGGTGATTTTAGTAGGATATACTCTCGCTATGGAATCATATACAGTGTAGTGTCACAAAAATGATAACATCTTCACCAATGATTGTAGCATCAACTGAAAAAAAGTGGTTATAATGATCCATCAGGATCGACATCTTGGAATTTTTGAGCCACCTTAACTGGGACAATGTCTGGCATCTATGGGCCACTTTGGCTGGACACACACCTACCCTTACTATGTACCTTGCGGGAAAATTTCAGGTTTGTTTTTCCTACCTAATCAGATGCCCCTGATCTGGGAAATCTGGGTCATGAGAAGAAGATGCATCCATGGTGATTTCATTGTTTTTACGGCCAACAACCTTTGTTGTTCCGCCATCAATAACTGCCACCAGTGGGCTCTTCACGACTTCAAGACTAATCTTCTTCTCATCTGATAAGACAGTGCCTTTTACCTTAACCTGTGGAGAAGTTGAGAGTCACTCTTATTAGCTCAATTTGATCAAACAATGTTGGATTCATGGGAACACCTAATCTCCTCTTGTCTTTTATTTAAGATACACAAGGTATGTGGGAGGCGTAAAAGTGTGGGAAGCACGGTGGTTCAAGTCCTGACCAGCACCAATTGTGTTGTGTTCTTGGGCAAGACACTTAACTCTCACAATGCCTCTCTCCACCAAGTTGTACAAATGGGTGGGTACTGGTAAAGTTAAAGTTGGGGGGAACCCTGCGATGGACTAGCATTTCCTACCCTAGAGTTTGCTGTTTAACAGTGGTTAAAAGCACTAACCAGGGACTACAGAACAAATTTTTACATTGGCGTTTAAATGACAATTTGGGTAAATTTTTACACTCAGGCCTGTCACTTGATCAAACCGTGAACATTTATTTAAATAATGACCATAGAATGAGGGCTCCGCCATATTAACAAGGGTATTATTGTTTATACACTGTAAAAATGCTAATCTTATTTCTCACACACTTCTGGGAACCATCGTCAAGCTGACCAGCAGCCTAACATAATACGTAATGTAGGCAGAAATGCAGTAATATGAAACAACAGATATAAGCTTAGTAAGCCTCTATGCTGATAATCTTAATAAAGAATATCTAACTACAGTGTAACAGAGTGTATGTTATCAACTCAAATGAGGGGTTGGGTGGGAACTGGGGCTCTGAAATATTCGTCACCAATGGCGGACAGCAAAACAGCAACTGAAAAGCAACACTAAGCACGTGACTCAAAAAACAACCCCTTGGGCCCAGGCCCCAGCGGTATGTGAGTAAACATTTTCCACCTATTTTGTTCCTCAGCCAGTGGAAAATACAACATACATTACAGTACATTATCACGTGGCTTGTGTTTGTAGCCGATATAGTTCGTGCTCTGATTGGCTAATTGTAGGGCATTACTCTCCTGTAATGCCCACAGGCCAATTACAGGCCCGCAAAACCAAAGCAAAAAGCCATATAATAAACAACTTATTAACCTTGAACTTTCAGCCTTTACAGGAAAATCTCAAACCTCAGCCTTGCTGTATTGACCTCGCTATCGCTCGATCAATACAACAAGGTCTTGGTTTGAGATTTTCCAGTAAAGACCTCACTCTCGGTTAATAAGTAGTTTTATCTACTTATAATATTATATCATATTATGTTAACATATAATTTATCTATATTATATTATCTATAGTCATCAAAAAATGTCAAGTGTTTGACATGATTCAAGTGTAAGTAAAAAGTCTGGATACGAGCTATTTGGCCCATCAGGCTGGAGCTTATCCTGGTTTCTGTAGCATGAAACGACTAGGAGTATTTCTACTCCCCCCTGGATGGGATGCTACTCCATCGCAGGGTTACTCCATTTATACACCTGGGCGGAGAGAGGCACTGTGAGAGTGAAGTGTCCTGCCCAAGAGTACAGCGCAATGTCCCTGGCCACGGCTTGAACCCAGACCACTCAATCCAGAGACAAGCACACTAACTATGAGGCCACCGTGCCTCTCACATTGGTTCAAGTGTCCTTACTGTAAAATGCATCAAGTTATATAACTTTTAATTTGTTACATACCTCAAGCTGGAAGTGGTATTCTCCATAATCCAGCATACAAGGAGGGATAATAAGAACTTGCTCTGTGAAGCTGACTCCTTCTGGCTCAACATTTTTTCCCGATGCACGGGTTATCTGAAATTTGGTTTAAGACATTTAATAAAAGTCCCTATGTCATTTGACACAAAATCCATCTCATAATACCAGGAGTCCATGGAGCTTGCAACTACCCAATATTCCTGTCACGGCATTTTCACAGACCAATCTACAGTCGAACCTCTATTAAGCAGCTCCCTATTAAGCGGCCAACCTTTATTTGGCAGTCAGTGGCCAAAGTCCCGGAAAAATTGTCAGCTATGCACTGTAATAAAAACCTCTATTCAATGGCCACCTCTATTAAGCAGCTGCGGCCAGCTTCTTGTCGTCCCAAGGATGACTTTGTTTTGTTTTATACCTCTTTTAAACGGCCACAAAGATTTGATTAGCCAGATGAAGGTAAAAGAATGACAATATGGAAAAGTACTTGTTTCTTTGGCTTTTGTTAACCTTATGGACCACATTATGACCATCATTGTTCTCCTTTTTCTCCAGTTGCATTTGTTAATTTGTACTTACCTATAACTTGTTTGATAAAGTGAAATCTGGACCACACCCAACGTTGTTTTCGGGTGAATCCCTATTAAACTGCCACCTCTATTAAGTGGCCAGTTGTCTCGTCCCTGAGAGTGGCCACTTAATAGAGGTTTGACTGTATTTTTAGTCTGAATTTACTGCAAATCCAGATCCCTGCAGGAAACTCAGTCACCAATCTCAAGCAAAGACTTAATTTTTAGCTGACATCATAATTTCACTGGAAGATTAAGTTGACATGTCCATCTGGGGCTTCCATGTAGACCGGAACTGACCTATTTTTTGAGAATAGAAGCCTAACAATAGACCAATATGTAAAAATACTGTGACATAGGCCTAGTATGGGAGTTGCACGTTCCTAGTGATGGGCTCCTGTTAATACAATCTAAGCACCTTCAAATAGGAAACTCTCTGGCTACATTTATATGGATAGAATGTCTTAACATGCACAAGGAGAATCCTATTAGGGGAAGTTAGATGTGAGTACAAGTATAAAATCAAGTACAAAGAACAACTTTTCAATTCTAGTTTACGGGCTTCACATTATCACGTCATATACTCATTTCATTCTATCAGCTACACTTGCTACCTAAACCCAACATGAAGAGCGAGGGCTCTGGAAACGTCACTGGTTTGAAAATTGCACTTGTTCGCAATTTCATACTTGTAGTTCAATCTAAAGGTCGCCATATTAGCACTACCACTTACTGGCCACCCAAATCAACATTATTATCAAAACAGACTGCAGCCCACTACTTCCAAACTATTTTTTCTGAAAAATTACTACTAACAGTAATCTTACCGTCCATAAGTACAGTAGTTCCCTGTCTTCACTGCAGGTTAGAGTGACATCAGCTTCTAATTGGATCTCTTTGGATCGGTTTACCTGTAATATTCAATATTAATAAGCACTGAACAAAACCTAAGGTTAATGGTTAAGGGCTCAAAAAAAAAAACTTGAATTCCAGCTTGCCCTTAGGACAACTATCTCTCAGATATTGTTTGTGTCCTGGGCAAGTCTTTGTTTGCTCTTGACTTGCCTGATCCCTTGCCCATTGAGCAAGTGAGAATGAGAAGTTACTTGCCCAGAAGGAGAATCTACTTGCCCTGGACGACAGGACAGCACTTTTTTTGAGCCCTGAATTGGTTAAGTGGTGACGTACTTTATATCAACTGATAAGGATTCTGTTTTCCTGTCAAGATGACTGAAAAATCCTTTACTGCTTTACTGTTGATTGAACAGAGTTTGTGTGCCCCTGAAAGACAGAGTTTGCCTATAATTTATTTAGTGACGTGTTATTATATCTACATGAGTAGCGTGGTCAGCATAAGATTTCAAACTAACCTTGCTGCTGGAGACTCCAAGTATGTTAATTTTAGGAGGGTAGCACTGTGGTACATTAGTAATATAAACTGTGATTGATGCTTTTTCTTCACGTCCAATGCCATTCGTTGCAGTAAGAACAATTTTGTACCTCCCTTTTCTGTACAAAAAGATGGATGAATGAAAACTGTAAGCTTTCCACAGACAAGATCAAACTGAACTTCAAAATACTGATTTAACTTATTAACAAAATAATATTTTTTGAACCACTAATAACTTCATTCCTGACAGATCTTACTTGGTGTAGCTGTAGGTGACATTTGGTGATGAGGTGTTGAATGTACTGATCGGCAATCCCTCACCAAAATCCCAATTAAATATGACATTGGTTCCTTGCTTTAAGTCTGCACTTAAATGCACTGGCTGTCCTAACAGTATTATTCCTTTGTGATCGATAGAGAGCTGGTGAAACAAAATTATAAGGAAAGAAATCCATTTACTTCAACATTTGAGAGGTAAACAATTGTTGGTATCCTAACACCCAACTTGTGAACATCTACAAGCAACCTCATCATCAAAGAATGAGTTAATAGAGATCACAGACAATTAAAGAAAAACTCTAGATACAAACAGAACACTCTACATTGATCTTTCAAAAATAACCCAGAGAAAATATATACACACTGATTAGTTCAAAATCGTGTTTCTATAACTTGATAGAAAGTACACTGTACACAGAACTAGCATGAGCTGTTGACGTAATGATGGTGCAAGCAAAGATAATTTACATTTTGATGATCAAAGTAAACGGGTTGTTTTTCTTTTATTTGTCACAGTATTTTCTAAAAGAAAAAAAAACCTCCATGTTTCTATCGAGTTATAGAAACACTCATGAAAGTTAGGGAGAACTCAAAAAAGCTGTGGAAACACTCACCTAATGGCTCTTGTTCCCACAGCATTTCTCCCAAACTCAATTCTCACTTGTGTTTCTATTAAACTCGATGGAAACATGGTACATGTTTTCTTTTTTTTAAATAGATATTGGAGAGCTAAACCACAAGAATGTTTGAATCACAGACATCATGCTGAATCTTACGGTTCTTGTCTGTTCATATCCCTCCAATTGGCTGGAAAGTTCTCATTTTACTATTCTTAACATTCAAAGTTTATAACACGCCCCAAAGAGAAAATCTATTGTCTGTGCTCAAGCTCCCTAGAAACTTACATGTAAATCACTGTTTATGTTAGTGATATGGTTGAATTTTTCATAGCATCTTGTAAGACTGAAATGAAGTGAGGAAAATAAAAGAACCTCTACTGACTCTATGGACAAGCTTTAGATCTGGAGATGTACCACTAAATGCCAGAGATGAGACACTTACATGTATCTGAGATGAAACTGTGCAGCAGTTAGTACTATCAAAATGTGCTGGCAGCTTCAGTAGGCCACAATTAATTTTGCTGCCTTATACCACCTAGTAACACTCCATCTCTAGCCTTAACAGTCTAGTAAATTTTCACTTATCCTACCCACTACTACAAAACCCTTTGACATGGCTGCCACAGAAACTTAAAGCTTGACATAAGAGGGTCAAAACAGACAAACAGACACCTCTCATACATCTACAGAGACACTGAGCTGACACTAATTTAACAAATTCCCATCATGATGATGCAAGCAAAGCAATTTTCATTTTGATAATCCAAACAAACAAGTGATTTCCCTTTCTTCATTTGCAGTGTTCTCTAAAAGCAGTAGAAATCACTTTTTCTAAGTGTTTGGGGAACACTTGAAACATCTCTGGAAATGCCTGCCTGCAGCTTGACTACATGTATTCCTAAAGCATTCCCTGTTCTTCCAAACTTTCAGTCATGCTTCTAAAATTCAATACAAACACAGAAAATATTTTCTACTCCTTAAATGTCATGAACACTTGGGCTAACTGCCAAACAATTTCACTGTCTATGAAAGAGACCTTATACTTCACACAAAAACAAAGACTTTGAGGGTAAATTCTAGAGCTGCCACATAAGGCCAGAAAAGCCAACTGGGCATGTAAATGAGCAAGCTTAGTGTTTTCTTAGCTACATCCTGGCTAGTCATCTGTCTCATCAACAAAAATGCACTCCTTATAACGAAACAGAGCTTGACACACTCACCCCCAGTACTGGTTCCAATGCAGTAACCACAATTTCATTGGAAACAACCTCACTGACTCTATTGACTGCATAAACAAACACGACATGCCTAAAAAAAGGAGAGACTAAATCAGTGCTTTCAAGAAGAGTATATTAAGTGTCTTCCCTTGTGCTACACCCTTCAGGAAAAAAAAAACTGAGAAATAACAGAGGCCCCATAACAATTTCCTATAAAGGGCCAAACTTTGAAAACTGCTACAGTAACACATTACTGGTGACAATTCACAACAGAATACCACTGGAGATCTGGCAGATACTGGGTGTTACTGGAAGCAGTGGTACGGTGGCCTCATGGTTAGTGCGCTCAACTCCGGAGCAAGCACTCTGGGTTCAAGCCCTGGCCAGGGACATTGTGTTGTGTTCTTGGTCAAGACACTTTACTCTCACTGTGCATCTCTCCACCCAGGTGTATAAATAGGTACCAGGGAATTTAACACTGGGGGGGGGTAACCGTGCGATGGACTAGCATCCCACCCAGGGGGGAGTACAAATACTCCCAGTTGCTCCATCCTACTGAAACCAGGATAAGCTCCGGCCTGATGAGCCACTTGGCTCGTATGCAGACTTAACCTTTTAACTTACTGGAAGCAGTCTCACCATAACTAACAATATTCAATGGCCACCTGACCTAACTTGAATTGTAGTTTCAAGCTCTTTATGGTTTGTTCCCATGCACTGTTATCACACAGGCAATTAGATCTTCTCTGGTGAAATACATTGCAATTTGTTCTATTTCAACCTTTTTCTGGTACAATTAAACTAGTCTATTATTGTTACAATCGTTGCTGCAATTGTTGTTGCTGCTCTAGTAATACGTCAGAGAGTATTCAGTCGAATCTCCAGTAAGTGACCACCCAAAATATCAAGCCTACATGGTCGCTTTGGGGAGGTGGCAGATTACAAGAGCTTAGACCATAATTATTGGGTCAAATCCCTTATTAGCATATATGGTAACTGCAAGACTTACCCCATGTTTTAATGTTTCATACATCTGACAAGTAAATTTTTGAGAAATACTTTTGTCTTTTGTACAACCCAGGAATGAGATCAATTTGCAGCACCTTATTATCCAGTTTCCACTCTATGATCTGTCAAGTGGTCTCTTACGGGAGGTTAAAAACAGACGAAAATTTCAAACTTTTAGCTCCAAAAGTGGTCACGAGAGGTTAGCCTGTTCCAGGCTCTCGTTAGCTGGGGTCAAGCGAAAAAAGAGGGCGAGTGAGAGAAAAAATGAGAGAGAACTAAGGTGAGGAAGGGAAGGGAGACAGCCTGTAAGAATATCTTTAATGACCCTCTTCCGCCCACCTTTGGTTTAATGAGGTGTCGAAAAATAAAAATGTCAACTTCTCAACTAGCTGGAAATGTTCTCCTATTTTTTGTGCAAGGAAATAGTACAATTCCCAAGGGGGAACCTTATCTGACTGCAGAAGAGGGTCGTTAAAGATATTCTTACAGGCTCTCTTATCATTCCTCGCCTTAGGCCTCCTTTGTTTTTTCTCTCACTCGCGCTCTTGCTTTTACTTGTCCCCAACTACTAAGAGCCTGGAACAGGCTAACCAGAGCTAGGTGGTCACTTACAAGAGGTTCCAAATAATATAGTGATTTGACTTGGAAACTTAACTGGTCACTGATGAGAGGTGGTCACAACTGGAAGTTCGACTGCAGTTCCAAATTAGAAAAACAGCACTGTCTCATTTCTTTTGCATTTAGCAGCCATTCCCTGATTTGCTAGTTTTGGAAAGTTGCAACTTTCACGTCTCTAAGCTCAACTAACATTTGAGGTTCCTAATTCATGGACGTCATTACTAAATTGGATCGGTAGCTTCTTTTGAGCTCAGCAAAACCATTTCCAGACACGAAAACTTAAAAAATTAAATCTGGGAGCCTGCCAATTTTGCCTCTTCTCGATCTGAAAAAAATGTACTTGTCAGTACATAAATTAATTGAGTTCTGCTGTTTCAATCATGACAACTTGTCAAACATCTCCCAACAATTCCCAAAATCAGCCAAAGTGAGTGTCAAAATGTTTTACTTTAATCACCATCTTTTGTATCTGGGAGTTCTGGTGACCTGTTTGGGAGACTGGGAGATTCGATTTGTATTCAGGAGACTCCTGGATAATCTAGGAAGATTTTGCATAGATGCATATCATTACTTCATTTGGGGGGAGATCTTTACTTTTGACACTTAACAGTTAATGTATCTCTCACATAACAGTCAAACTCATGTCAGGAGTGAATGCTTCTTTAAAAGATATTAAGTGTTAAGATACCTTCCTGCTGTATCAAAATTAATTGGAAATCGACCTTCCTGGTCACCTGTCACGAGATCCTCCCTGTCACTCCTGTAAAGCTTGTATAAGACTTTGCCTTGTCCTGCAAGTCTTGGACTGAGCTGTGCCATGAATGTCATCGTTTCCTCAGTGCTCACCATCATGTGTGACACCTCAGGTTTTAATATCACACCTGCATAAAATTATCATACCTGATAAGTACTAATAACATGACTGTATTATCCACTTTCAGATCGAGGTAAATGAGAAGTTAAAAGTACAATCATATGACTTATAAAATAACAAACTTATTGTGCAGGGTTTTGTTAACAATATCAGCAGGAATTAAGTCAATCGGTTTTCACAGTCAGGCAAAACTAATGAACTAGACTTCTTCATAAGAGAAAAATTCCTCCAGATGATCAAACCAGGCAGACAAGATCATCTCTCAGAGGGATCAATTGCCTGGAACCTGGTAATTTAAATTTCAGAACATCTCCATCTAGTGGAGAGTGGCAGATAAATGCCACTCTGGAAAACAAGATTGGCTACAACACAGTTGTACTATGTCTTATTCCGTTACTTGTAGCTTATGCAGAAGGACACCTTCCACCTTGGGGTAACTATCATAATGGCAATCAAGATGAGGGTACATGTATGTCACTTTCCTAACACTAGTTTTCCGAGGCAATGGTTTCCATAGCACATTAAGTGACTGGGAGTATTTCTACTCCCCCTGGATGAGATGCTATTCCATCACATGGTTGTTCCCCAGCATTAAAAATCCTGATACCCAGTTTATACAACTGGGGAAAGATAGGTACTGTGAGACTATTAATAGTGTCTTGCCCAAGATACAACACATTGATCCTGGCCAGGGTTGGCCAGAGCTAAAACTCAACCTGCTCAATGCATGCCACAGACCAACCAGCTAACTGGTAACTAGGCCACTTGACTGTACTGACCTTGTAATCTCTCTTGTAGACAGACCTTCTGTGTTGTTTCCCTTCTACTGTACTCATTAAATGCCACAACTGTGACATTATAAAAACTGCGAGAGCTTGAGAACGTGTGAGACACTGATGGAACTAGTTAAAGAGTAAGAACAAATACCCACACCATAAGTCAAATGACTATACAATGCAAAAATAACAAACCTACAATAGAAACTACAGTTGGATTCCATTAATTCAACCTCGGTTATTTCAATCTCAAGAGCTTTTCCCTTGGATTTGCTCTTCAGTCATTTACTATCAAGTACTTCAAACTCTCACTCTGACTATTTTCCATTTCCCCTGAGAGTTCGAAATAGCGAGGTTCAATTGTAGTTAACAAAACAGTGAGACATGCAGTTTGTTGATGAGCAACTAGTGGATTATAAGGTATTGTTTCTACCCCAAATAGGCTGTTATATATATTTATTATTTATGACTGAGAAAATTAATTAATCTTCATTGGCTAAAAGCAAGCAAATTTAAAGATTAAAGATTATTATTGTTACTATTTTATCCTTAATTTTTACTTTACAGTCAACGCAGATAAAATAATGCTAAATTTTCTCAGTCAGTTGTAAGTGAGTTAATCATACAACAGCTCAAGTAATCTAGGTTTTATGTTTTGTTCCTTGAAACTCAATTTTTGGTTTTTGAACTCTACCCCCCCCCCCCC
>Ga0126339_10001066_pt1 | contig 17613 bp, 13 predicted proteins | sample OrbTmetagenome_2_FD_92532 | JGI IMG/M metagenome (GOLD analysis project Ga0126339, IMG submission 92532) | Coral microbial communities from Petempiche,Puerto Morelos, Mexico - Orbicella T R C metagenome | ecosystem: Host-associated > Invertebrates > Cnidaria > Coral | place: Petempiche,Puerto...
CCCCCCCTTTAAACCCCCCCTTCCCGGGGGCCCCCCCCCCCCCCCAAAATCCGACAAAAATCCAACTCCTAAGCTCCCGAGCACTGAGTTTCCAGTAAATCTAAATTCCCGCCCCCCAAAATTTATCAAAAAATAGCCCTAAAAACTCCAAAAATCTAACAAAAACTAGGGGTTTTTCTAAAACACCTGATTCCCTATAATACATTATTCTGCACACCCTTTACTTCTGGCCCCTAGTGTAGGCCAAGGAAAAATTTTTCTGACACAAAAAGTTCAAGAAAAACAAACAAATCAAAACCCCATAGACCTAATCTACAGGTTAAATAAATTATAGAATTCACTTAAAATGTGGGATGGCAGATAATTGCACTGGAATTAAGACCCAGCCATGAGATTTAAATCTCTCCCACATTATTTGATTACGTAATCCCTACCACCCAATTAAAAAACTCACTAAAGCTCTTGCTGACCTTCCATCACCGCCAAACCTTTCTGCCTGGTGAAACTTTGGATCTTTACTAGGGCTAGCTCTAGTAGTTCAAATCCTTACAGGCTTAATATTGGCTACACATTACGCACCCCATACTGATATAGCATTCGACTCAGTAGCCCACATTAGGCGAGATGTGAATAATGGCTGACTTCTCCGAGGAGCCCATGCTAATGGTGCTTCCTGGTTTTTCGGGGCCATATACATTCACGTAGGCCGAGGAATTTACTACGGATCATTTAATATAAAGAGAGTCTGATTTTCGGGCATTATTATACTAGTAATAGTGATAGCAACAGCCTTTCTTGGGTACGTTCTACCTTGGGGTCAAATAAGATTTTGAGGGGCAACAGTTATTACTAACATACTTAGAGCCATCCCCTACTTTGGCGAGTCTCTTTTAAAATGAATCTGGGGAGGGTTTGCAGTAGGAAACCCTACACTTCAACGGTTCTACGTGTTTCATTTCTGTCTACCATTCGCTCTAGCCGGAATAGCAGGTCTTCATCTCTACCTACTTCACGAAACAGGGTCAAATAACCCTCTAGGTTTAAAATCAACTACTGAAATAACTCCCTTCCACCCTTTATACACAAGAAAAGATCTAGTCGGAGCCGTTGTATTTTTAGGGTCTTTAATAGCAATCACCTGCTTCTACCCAACTCTATTAAGAGATCCTGCCAACTTTCTTCCCGCAAACCCCTTAGTAACTCCTACACACATTCAGCCAGAATGATATTTTCTATGGGCCTATGCAATCCTACGATCAATTCCAAACAAACTAGGAGGGGTAGTAGCAATGTTCTCAGCAATCCTGATTTTATTTTCTCTCCCTTACACTCACCCCAAACTCCGACGAGGATTTATATTCTTCCCTCTTAACCAAATTTTATTCTGGGGCCTAGTTGTAGATTGCCTCCTCCTAACATGAATCGGGGGACGCCCAGTAGAAGAACCTTACATTCAATTAGGTCAAATATTTACGATCTTTTACTTTGCATTCTTCATTATCAATCCCCTCATCATACATGCATGGAACTATTTCCTAAACCAGGGTGACACTTCTTACAAAAACAGCTAATGCTTGGCATACTCCTTCCATTCACAGCACTTTTATTTAGATTCTTTCTTCCCTCTAAAACCCTGTGAAATTCCCTCACACTATCATTTATTTGACTTACAGTAGCCTCGTTTATCCTATTTCCATACAGTGGGGAACTCTATATATCAAACTACTGCTATATTGACTCCCTTTCGATAGTTATAATCATCTTGACTTTTGCTATTACAGCCCTAATATTTATAGCTAGACAAAAGACTATTATTGCTAGTAACCAACCGAAAATATTCATAGCCTCTGTATTCGCTTTAACCATAATTTTGGTGGAAGCTTACTCTGCCTCACATCTCCTAAACTTCTACATTTTTTTTGAAGCTTCATTAATTCCTACCTTAATCCTTATCCTTTGCTGAGGGCTTCAACCTGAACGGCTCCAAGCAGGAACATATTTAATGCTCTATATGATCGTGGCATCCCTTCCACTTCTATTCTCTCTCCTAATAATCATATACAAAAATTCTCACTTAGACCTGTACCTCCCATACTGAAAACCTCCTGTCTCAACTTCTCTAACTTCAATTTGATGACTGATCACTATTCTTCCGTTCTTAGTAAAAACCCCCATTTACTCTGTCCATTTATGGCTCCCTAAAGCACATGTTGAAGCTCCGGTTGCAGGATCCATAATCCTGGCAGGAATTCTACTAAAGCTTGGTAGATACGGGCTATTCCGACTTTCAATCAACTTCCCCTCTACTACTTATATAGTAAGTCCCTATATCATTGCCTTAAGACTATGAGGGGCATGCATCGCTAGACTTCTATGTCTGCGACAAACAGATTTAAAAGCTTTAATTGCATACTCGTCAATTAGCCACATAGGCCTTGTCACAGCTGGTATCATGACCCAAACACAATGGGGGTGATCTGGGGCCTTACTACTTATAATTGCACATGGCTTAGCGTCATCAGGACTCTTTGCAATAGCAAATATAGTCTACGAAACAGCACACAGACGGAACCTTATAATCTTAAAAGGCATGATAAGGCTATTCCCGGCAATAACTATCTGATGGTTTCTTTTATCTGCAAGAAACCTGGGCGCTCCACCATCCCTTAATATACTAGCAGAAACAATACTAATTACCTCAACTATTAGCTTCTCTTACTTTACAACCCCTTTACTAATTATAATAGTAATATTCACAACAGCATACTGCCTTCTTTTATATAGCTCAACCCAATACGGGCCCCTGAGATCTTACATTAACCCTTGAAACCTGTTAAGGCACCGCCATATTACAATTGCCGCATTCCATACCCTCCCTTTAGGGGCTTTAATTATTAAAAGAGAGTTATTAACACTATGATTCTAAACTAAAAATGTGCCAAGAAAATTAACAACCCAAAAAAACTATATAAAGAAAGCACAATTATCTACCCTTCAAGATACCTCATGACCGATAACTACACCCCCTCGACACCCATTTCATATTGTTACACTCAGGCCATGACCCTTAACTATCGGCGGATTCGCCCTAGGCATGATAGGGGGTCTAGCCTCTTGATTGCACGGTCATAGAATCGACCTTGCAATATGAAGATCTGCTGGCTTGGTAATTGCAACAAAAATGTGATGACGAGACATGGTAATTGAAGGCACTTATCAAGGCTTCCACACCAAAAAAGTTACAACAGCATTCTATTGAGGTATAGCACTCCTTATTCTCTCTGAAGTCCTATTCTTCTTTAGATTTTTCTGAGCCTTCCTTCACAGGGCATTAGCCCCCACACCAGAAATTGCTTGTCAATGGCCTCCAGCAGGGATTAGTCCTGTAAACCCCATTACTTGACCCCTATTCAATTCTATTATTCTACTTACAAGAGGAGCCCTGGCAAACCTAGCCTATCTTTATTTAATAATAGGTCGACTACAAAAAGCAACAGAAGCTTTAAACGGAGCCATTCTTGCAGGCATTTTATTCTCCGGAATTCAAGGATATGAGTACTACCATGCCCCATTTACTATTGCTGACAGTGTATTTGGGTCAGCTTTCTACGTATTAACAGGATTTCACGGACTTCACGTTTTAGTAGGAACCATTATACTTCAAGTTCAAAAAAAGCGACTACAATACCTCCACTTCTCTCCTAAACACCATACAGGATTCCTTACAGCCATCTGATACTGACACTTTGTAGACCTTGTATGGCTTATACTCTTCGCTTTAATTTATATTTGAGGAACAGCAAACATAGTGGATATTTGAGACACACTAAATCCTTCATAAATTAACACGATCTCTCGTCAGGTTGACTAAACTGGTTTTGAAAGCCATGATAGGGTGTTAAACTCACTCAGAGATCTGCTCCTGGCATTCAATGTTAATAGATTTATTCACATCCTTTGACCCAGCAACTTATAAACTCCATTCAATCTTTCCAACATTTTGGTGATTAATAAACTTCTCTCACCTCTTTATCCTTATCCCAACATACTACACAGGGGGGAGACGATTTACAACATCAATTCGGCTTTACCTTGGATACCTAGTACGATGATTAGATTCAAAGCAAACAACTCACATAAAAGGTATAACATTAATCCTTGCATCGAGAATCACTTTAATCCTCTCTACTAACATAATCGGCCAACTCCCTTACACCTATCCAATTACCGTGTCTCCAGTATTTAGAATAACACTTTCACTCCCTGTCTGACTTGGAATAATCGCCTCTTCTTTAATATTTGCCCCAACCCACTTTATTGAGGAACTGAAATCTCTAGGCACTCCCGTAGCTGTTACTCTTGTCGTTGCCTTTTCTGAACTGATAAGAAATTTAATACGGCCTATTGCTCACTGTGCACGACTTACTATCAATACAACACTTGGACACCTGTATCTGAAACTCGCATCATCATTTATAATCTGCTCACTCGCTGTCCCAAATGCACCTAGATTAATAACATTTATCCTCTTGGGACTATCAATTTTCTTAATTTTCTTTGAAGTTATCATAGCACTACTTCAATCCTACATTTTCTGCTTTCTTCTTACAGCTTTTGTTACAGACCACCCACGATCTCAACTACAAACACAGGACAAAGCCTTTATTGCACTCTCAAAATCAAAACTTATAAAGTCATAAGCGTTTTAAATTAACAACTCAATATTAGTATGAGCATAAACTCCAAGTTCCACGCTTAACCCTAAAGAAAGATTTCTTTTAACAAATATGCCACAAACTAGAAACACAGAATCTCTATGCCCAGAGATACTACTCCCTTTAAAAGATTTAATTCTGAACTACACATCGAAAATAAGAAGATCCTGAGAAACCTATTGAAAAAGCCACCCCGAAATGTTTTCAGAAACACATTGAGTCAGATGAACTCCTCCCCAAGAAATACTAGAACAGCTTTGAGAATGGCGGCCACTTCAAAACCTCCGATTCCTTGTAGAACTTACTTTCCCAGACACACCCATTCACACGCTTCAGACCATATTACTTATCCTTACTCTCACTTTATTAACATTTGTATTCACAAGAGTAAAAGTTATATACGTTAAAAAAAGGAACGCTCAACGAGATGTAGAACTGACCCATGTAATAAACATGCACAAAATCATCTACCCCAAATCCAAAATTTCTCAATCTATCACCTACCCATCACCAAATTACCATAAACTAAAAAACTGAAAGGAGGGCAGAAATGCAAAGCAATATGATTTCGGCTCATACTATGGGTATATTACCCTCTGCTCTTTGTAGTACTACAAATTAAACTATGTGGTTCCCCGTAAATGCCGCAGTAGCCCTTTTATTTACTCATCTTATATCTCTCCCTCTTTTATACTACTTAACACAGTATGATAAAACCTTAATTATTACATGGGATTTTTATAACACCCCCTCAAGACCCCTGTCATTTAGAATCTTACTAGACCCTAATGGGATTACCTTATTAACCACCGTAATCTTCATTTCCGCTAACGTATTAATTTTTACGTCAGTTTATATACGAGACGATCCTAATATAAAACGATTTGTCGCCCTAGTCCTATCCTTCGTTTTCGCTATATGCCTACTTGTCATCCTCCCAAACTTAGTCACATTACTTCTAGGATGAGATGGCCTAGGACTAACATCATACCTGTTAGTTTTATACTACCAAACCCCAAACTCACAAGGGGCCGCAATATTAACTGCAATAACAAATCGACTAGGAGACATTATAATTCTCTTTACAATTGCATGAAGACTAAACACACACTGACTTCCTCTACAACCCTGATCTACACCCTCTCATATAATGATAGCCACCCTCCTTATTCTGGCTGCTATAACAAAAAGGGCCCAATTCCCTTTCATTAGCTGACTTCCCGCAGCCATAGCTGCACCTACACCAGTCTCTGCACTTGTCCACTCATCAACTCTTGTAACCGCTGGTATCTTTATTTTAATTCGATTCTATCCCATCCTCCGAAACATTGAATCACTAGAATTTATTCTCTTATTTGCAGCAGCTATCACAGCATGCCTCGCTGGTATAGCAGCTATAGTAGAGTGTGATATAAAGAAAGTAATTGCACTTTCCACTCTTAGTCAGCTCGGTACCATAATATATAGCCTTGCAATAAACATACCTCAACTAGCATTCTTCCATCTAGTAACACATGCCCTATTCAAAGCCCTACTATTCATAGCCGCGGGAACAATTATTCACTATCACAACCACGGCCAAGACCTACGATCAGTCGGACTTTTAAATAATACTATACCGCTTGTTGCCACTATACTTGTCGGAGCAAGTATAGCCCTTTGCGGAGCCCCTTTCACAGCTGGATTCTACTCCAAAGACCTTATTCTCGAGGCCCAGATAAATCAACCTATAAATTTCGTATTAATCATAATCTTTCTCACAGCAACTAGGTTAACAGCAGCCTATAGAACACGTTTCTTAATCAACGTTCTCTGAGCCCCGCGGCATTCAACCCCTACAGCCTTATTCCAAATTACCCCCGACTTCTTTACTATAGGCCCAATACTCGCTCTAGCACAAGGCGCTTTATTTATTGGACCAGTTATATCTTGGACAATAGTCCTTCCCGAAAGAGAAGTAGCCCTCCCCCTAACATTAAAACTTCAAGCTATATTCGCAATAACAATCGGAATTTTAATTGGCTGGTGATTAAGTAAACCAAAACCAAGATCGCCTTCTCAATTAATAAAACAACCTCTACTGAATCACTTCCTAACATCTCTTGGATTTACCACACCTATCAACGCTCAAGCCACATCCCGGCCCGCCCTAAAAGCAGGGTCGAAACTCCAGAAAAACATAGACGGAGGATGAATCGAAGCCTTAGGAGGCCAAGGAAGGCTAGAAACTCTAAAAAAATTAACCCCTAAACTTTCATCTGCAACAGGAAAATCATTAATATCTAACCTGCTTACTTTCTCCCTATTCATTATTATTCTTCTACTTTTTTGAGAATAGCTTAAAACTAGAGCACCACACTGAAGATGTGGAAGTGGACTCCAGTCCTTCTCATAGCTTATAACAGCAAGAAATGCACCTAGAAACACTTCTCATACTAGCAACAATTCTAGCCTTGACAGCTGCAGCTAAGCAGCGATCTCATATTCTTATAGCAATTTTAAGATTAGAGGCGACATCCTTAATTCTAGCAACAATATACTCCACAAGGTATTCTCCTACAGGAGAAGACTACATAGGAATTCTCCTACTGACATTAGCCGCAGCAGAAACTGCGTCTGCACTAGGCCTACTATCAACATTAAGACGATTCACAGGCTCCGACAACATTTCAACTTGTTCATTTTCCAAACAAATAGCGCGCCGGTGGACGGATATCATTGATGATGATAAATACGGGTATCAAATCCCCGCTATTTAATTCCTGAATGAACCCAATATGGATTCCAAGACCCTGCTAGAAGTATTATAGAGGGAATAATTGAATTCCACGACTATGTGATAAGAAACATAGTAGTTGTTATCTTGATTGTAAGATCTGCTTACATTTGCCTGATAAAAAACAAACAGACATTCCGATACTTCTCAGAGAACCAACAACTCGAAACCCTATGAACACTTTTACCTGCAGCAATACTTATTTCACTAGCCATTCCTTCACTTCGACTTCTTTATCTACAAGACGAGACATGAAAACCAGAATTTACATTAAAGGTAGAAGCCCATCAATGGTATTGAGATTACGAACTCCCAAATCTATTAAAATCAGTTGACCATACAATCCCAATTACGTCAACATATACTCTCCCAACTGCACAAGATCTCACTCCTAAACTAGGTGCAACCCATCTACTCGAAGTAAGAAACCGAGCAATTTTACCAACAAACTCAGTTATTCAAATTTTAGTATCATCCGCTGATGTGCTTCACTCGTTCACAGTCCCATCCCTAGGTATAAAAGTGGATGCTGTACCTGGACGAAGAAACGCCTGATCTATTAATATTAAACGACCCGGAATCTACACAGGCCAATGCTCAGAAATCTGTGGCGTAAATCACGCATTCATGCCTATTGTAATCGAAGCCGCACCCTATAAAACTCTATTAACCTGATTAAAAGAATTAATCAAAGGAACTTTAAGTTAGACAAACTATTTGCCTTCAAAGCAAACATCAGTGAAATTCACTAAGCTCCGGGAGGTCTAGCATAAGGTAATGCATTTTACTTACACTAAAAAGATAAAAATTTTTTTGACCTTCTCCCACAATGTGTTGGCAGATAAGTGCATCTGATTTAGGCTCAGAATATAAAGTTAACCCTTTACACATTTAGTAAGATAGGCTAAATTAAAGCCATCGGACTCATAACCCGAGCATGGGAATATCCCTCTTACTAAGACAGCGTCACCGACCTATGTACAGAGCACTAGCCAGAACCATTATCCTCTCTGTGGCACTTTTAATTACAATAGCATTCTTTACTTTAGTAGAACGAAAATTTCTAGCATATGCTCAACTCCGAAAAGGACCAAACAAACCAAGATTAATTGGCTTACCACAGCCAATTGCCGATGCAATCAAACTCTTTACTAAAGAGCAAATTAAACCCACTATATCAAACCAGTTCCCATTCTATATTGCACCCATGCTGGCACTAATTCTCGCACTTAGACTAGGGAATCTTACTCCTAGACCATTCTCCATTCTAACTACAAGATTTTCAGCACCTCTATTTTCAGCAATTGCAAGACTAAACGTATATGCCACTCTATCAGCAGGCTGGGCAAGTAACTCAAAATATGCACTTCTGGGGACCGTGCGAGCCATAGCTCAAACAATTTCTTATGAAGTTGGGATATCCCTATGTATGTTGATAGCACTAGTTATTATAGGGTCTCTTAGGCTCACTAACTCATATACAACCATTTCATGACCCGCACTTATACTGCCTTTATTAGTACCGATTTGAATTGCCACTATCTTGGCAGAGACAAATCGAACCCCCTACGACCTAGTAGAAGGAGAGTCAGAACTAGTATCTGGATTCAACATTGAGTACAGAGCTGGACCATTCGCTCTAATTTTTATAGCAGAATATACTAGAATTATCGCAATAAGTATATTTACAACCGCTCTATTCTCTTCAAGAATGAGAAGAGTCTCCCTAGCTCTCAAAACAGTGGCTCTAGCAACTCTATTCCTCTGAATACGAGCAACCTTACCACGTATACGATACGACAACTTAATATACCTAATATGATTATCCTTCCTCCCATTAACTCTAGCAATATCAATGATCTATTTAGCAATTTTCCTCATTTTAGGGGGTAGTTTAAACAAAATACACACCTTGGAAGTGTGAGATCGACTACCGTCGTCCCCTAATTCGGAATAGTATAACATATTACATTAGTCTTGTAAACTAATAATGGACTAACATTTCCTTCCGAATGTTGGAAGCCCGGGGCAGACTAGAGCTTCTAACTCAAGTTAGGAGGTTCAACTCCTCCATCCAACTCTATGTTATTTATTCAATGACTTTTTTGTTGATCTTTAATTACGTCTTCCCTTGTAGCTTTATCTGCAAGAACCCCCTTCTACACATGAGCAAGATTAGAAATTAACACCATTGCCTTTATCCCTATAATACTAGACCCTAACAAGCCAGAAGCTGTACGAGCCACAATAAAGTACTTTTTCATCCAAGCATACGCATCAATTATCTTCCTAATCGGCCCGCTTCTAACAACTCTCCCAGAATTCACAATCTTTATTGCTATATTAATAAAATTAGGTATATCGCCATTCCACAACTGATACCCTGCAGTCATATCCAGACTAAATTGATCAGCCGCTCTCTTCCTATCAACATGACAAAAAATCGCACCCTTATGAATCCTGACAGAGAACACAAATAACTTCAGCCTAATGCCCGTACTAGCAGCTCTAAATGCCCTAGTTGGGGGATTAGGAGGACTCATACAAACCGAAATTCGTCCCCTCCTAGCATTTTCATCAATCGGCCACATAGGCTGATTAGGCTACGCCCTCCCTCATTCAAATCCCGTCACTCTATTTTACTTCACATCCTACACTATCCACCTGATAATCCTAATGAACTTTATATACCTGGCAAATATTGACACACCAAAAGACTTATCATCATCAACATTTATAACTAGATCAAACAAAATAATTTTAGCCCTAACACTACTTTCTTTAGGAGGACTCCCACCCCTATTTGGATTTATTCCCAAACTTATAATCCTCTTAATTAGTCTTCCCTTATCTATTCTTCCCATCTTCCTTATAATTGGCAGATACCTCAACATTTACTACTACATAACTATTATATGAACAAATTTTATAACATCGCCCCAACCATTTCACCACACCCACACTATTAAAAACATAATTCATTTAACCGCCTTAATTTTCTCAACCCTTTTTATTATCCTAATCTGTGGATTGAATATACACCTCGAACCATAAACAAATTGGAACCCTTTATTTCATATTAGGCCTCTGGGCAGGAACTTTAGGTACCTCCCTCAGAGTTTTAATTCGGCTAGAACTTATACAGCCAGGAGGATCTTTCTTAAAAGACCCACAACTTTATAACTCTATTGTAACAGCCCATGCTTTCATCATAATTTTCTTTCTTGTAATACCTATTCTAATTGGGGGCTTTGGAAATTGGCTAATTCCATTAATACTTGCAGCCCCTGATATAGCATTCCCCCGAATAAACGCCCTTAGATTTTGGCTTCTACCTCCCGCCTTAGCACTTCTTCTCAGAGGAATATGAGTTGAAGACGGAGCCGGGACCGGATGAACCATTTACCCGCCCCTATCTGGAAATGTAGCACACGCGGGCCCCGCAGTTGACTTGACTATTCTATCACTTCACATTGCCGGAGTATCATCACTTCTAGGCGGAATTAATTTCACAACAACAATTGCAAATAGCCGAATAGAAGGAATACCTACCGAAAAAATACCCCTATTTATTTGATCCGTTCTAATTACAGTTGGCCTGTTAATTCTCGCTCTTCCTGTTTTAGCCGGAGCCCTCACAATACTTATTTTAGATCGAAACTGTAACACATCATTCTTCGAGCCCATAGGCGGAGGAGACCCTATTTTATTCCAACACCTATTCTGATTCTTTGGCCACCCTGAAGTATATATTCTTATTCTTCCAGGATTCGGCGCAATTTCCCATATCATTACCCACCACAGAAAGAAAAAAAAGACATTTGGTACACTAGGTATACAATACGCTATATGTGCAATTGGATTACTAGGATTAATTGTATGAGGACACCACATATACACTGTAGGCCTAGATGTAGACTCCCGAGCCTATTTTACTGGAGCAACTATAGTTATTGCCATTCCCACAGGTATTAAAGTATTTAGATGAATGGCCACTGCCAGAGGCACACGATTAAATCTGACCGTACCCATAATTTGAGCTCTCGGATTTGTCTTCCTTTTTACTATAGGAGGACTCACAGGAGTAGTCCTTGCTAACGCAGCTCTCGATATCGCACTACATGACACATACTACGTAACAGCACATTTCCATTATGTACTAAGAATAGGAGCAATTTTCGCTATCTTCAGAGGGTTTATAAACTGATTCCCATTATTCACGGGACTTATATTCCACCAACTATGAAGGAAAGTTCAATTCGTATGAATGTTTACAGGCGTAAACCTTACATTCTTCCCTCAACACTTCCTAGGCGTTGCAGGAATACCTCGACGAATCCCAGATTACCCTCAGCTATTCTTCCCCTGAAACTTTGTGTCAAGCTTTGGCTCAATAATATCAATATTCGCCTTCTTAATATTTGTATTCCTTCTATGAGAAGCCTTTAGTGCTCAACGATCCTTAATTACTTCCGGTGCTCCATCAACATCACTAGAATGACTTAGAGAAAACACGACACCACCCCGAGCACACTCATTCCATGAGCTCCCAAAACTCATTAAAATATACCCTATTAAATAACCGCCTCCAAACAAAGAAAAATTTTTCTGACACAACGGCCCTCAGAAAAACCAAAGTAGTTTAAACAAAACATCAGTCTGTGGAACTGAAAATCAAGCTACTCTTGCTTCGGTATTCTATGTAAGGTAGTTAGTTAAACACCAAAATAACATTAATCTGTCAAATTAAAATTGCTACCCCATACAAGCACTACCTTCCAAGTGACTATAGTGTAAACCTGCACGCTAGCTTTTCATCCTAGAAGATTACAATTTGTAATAGCCACTCTATGCCTTCTACCGCACAGATACTATTTATTATACTAATGCACGCTAAAGCAAAAGTATCCACTATAACCAACACCCCTGCTAACTTATGGCACCCTCCCTCCGAGATAGAAAAGACCTATCTATACGCAAGAGACCCCTTTGACTTCCACCAAAACTACTCAATAACATTCGAAGTACAAACCCAAGTTCCTTCCCCTACACCAATACCTTTGACCATCACTGCATATTTTGTAAACCCTCAATGAAACTTAGTACATCCCTTCGATATTACTTTAATAAAGCTATGACAGCACACAAAAAAGACAAAAACACCATCTATTATCTACAAAGCGGACTCTAGACAAAAACTAACTCCTAGGTCATGATTTCTATTAAAACAAAATGATATTGACCTGCAACGACTCATAATATCAAGAATAATCCAAGACACTCCATTCATCTTACCTTTCACAGACTTTCTCATAATTCCTCTAGGCCTAACTCCACCACAAACTCCCCTTCACTCATACCCCACACCACCAAAAACCAATACAGACCCCAACTCACATAATAACATTAGAAAAGGCCACAAACTCTATTACTCAGAAGCTATGCCACAGCAGTGGATTTTTAACCCGCCCAGAGATTGAAAACAATCCTGAGTAACGACAAGATAGGTTAAGTAAAACCGGTGGGCTCATGCCCCAACATTGGGGGTTTACCCTCTCTTGCTCCAAAGAACCATCTACAGAATAAAAGTCGATTACAAGAAACTTTGCTAACAGTACTGTAAAGGAACCCTAAAACATAAAAATCCAAGACTTTCTTGTACCTTTTGCATTATGGTTTAACTATAATAACTCTAGAAATTACATCCCGAAATAGGGAGATCTGATCCTATCCTGCTGAGCGCCAAAATACCTTATATTGCATCATATCTATAAGAGATACATCAGAGGCTACATACCATACGCGCCCTACTATAGCTGGCTCTTCATAAAACCTATCAAAGTAGACTAAACAGCCTTGGCTGTTATACTATGTGCTTGGGGCCAAGCTGAAGCACAGAACCATTTATCTTAATTTTATATATTTCATCGGAACCAGGCTTAATATTGGCCCACAAATTTTATAATTTCCATGTACAAAAAGGAAAAATATCTAAAACCAGATAACTAAGGTAATGAAGATTTTAGACAACTCTCCCCAAATAAATACGCTGTTAAAATAAGTATTTTACACATCACCTCTTTCCCGATAAAATTAAATCATCGGGCTTAAAACACCAATCTCACATATAAAGACAAGGAACTCGGCAAATTCGGAAGCTTCGGCTGTTTATCAAAAACATCGCCTCTAGAAAATCAAATTAGAGGTCCATTCTGCCCTATGCCCTAAGGGGTAAATGGCCGCGGTAGCCTGACCGTGCTAAGGTAGCATAATCATTTGCCGTTTAATTGGTGGCTGGAATGAATGAATATACGAGAGCTCGACTGTCTCATCTTTACACATAAAAATTGATCTCTAAGTGAAGAAACTTAGATAAACCAAAAAGACGAAAAGACCCTATAGAGCTTCACCTAAACCCCTATACTCCGGGAGAAGGTTTAGTTGGGGCAACTAGAGAGTAACTAAATCCTCTCTTTCTATTATAACTAAATAATGATCCGTTAAACGATTAGTAGAAAAAGCTACCTTAGGGATAACAGGCTAATCTTCTTTGAGAGACCATATTGACAAGAAGGATTGGCACCTCGATGTTGGCTCAAGGTTACAGTCTGATGCAGCAGTCAGACAAAGTGGGTTTGTTCACCCTTTAAATCCTTACGTGAGCTGAGTTCAGACCGACGCAAGTCAGGTCAGTTTTTATCTTTTAATCTTGACCCTTCAATTGTACGAAAGGACCTTGATGGGGGAATAATTCCTATATAGTGCTTCCAAATAACTTAATTTAAAATGATAAAACCTATCACACATTGAGGAGTGGCCGAGACTAAGCAGTAGACTGTAAATCTACCTACGGAATAACCTTCCCTCCTTATCACTTATGAATTTACTAACTGCCAGCCTCCTATTAACCCTGACAAGAAGAACTCTCCTAATACTTAGCCCTTCACTTCCACTTCAAGCACTCGCACTACTTCTAATAAGAGGAGCAATAGCAACTATCCTTGCAACCAGAATTTCTATTTTGCTTGGACTATATACAATCCTAATTTACGCTAGGGGCCTTTTAGTTTTGCTAGCTTATTTTGTAGCCCTTACCCCCGATCAAACACTAAATACCCCCTCCCGAACAACATCCCTAATTTCAACTTTAACGATTATCTTACTCCTTTCTCAAACCTATCCAACATCGTCACATAGACACCTCTCAAACACCAGAGAAAGGGCAAGAAATGTGATCACCATCTTAACACCGTCAGCTTCAGCTTTATTAATCATGATTGCTCTAATCCTAGTCCTAACAATGATTGCAGTAGTAAAAGTATCCAGACTAAGAAGGGGGCCAATCCGACCTTGAAGATCTTAAACATGCCACATTTTTTCTTCCCCATCAACTGAGTTCTAGTTCCTACAACTATTCTAGTAGCCCTCCTTATTACTATAGCCCTTATCTACTGAGCAACCCCACAACTAAGGTTCCCTGCCCCAACTCTATCCATTAACACCCCTACAAGGAAATGAACACACATTACAGAAAGGAAACTCTTTAGTATTTATTGTACAGTTGTCTTCCAAACAAAAAGATTCGAAAATCGAAAGGAGTGAATAATCTCATCCCTAGAAGGAAGCCAAAATTATAGGCACCTGTCTGTTAAACAGGTCTATGCTCCCTCTAGAGCCCTTCTAGGACTCTACACCCACTAATCAAACTGCAAACTTGAATTTCGCGCCTAACAAGCGCTAGAGTCTCCAAGATACAGCCAGGTGTTTTAGCACACGGACCTTTGGCATCCGAGGTATAGGTAACCCTATGACTGTAACGACCAACCTAACAGGTCTAATGCTCCAAACTATAACCCTAATTATCCAAGGTATAATATTTGCCACATACAAATTAAGCATTTTCGTTGTAACTACATTCCTAATCCTTAGATTTTTCTCTATAAATACAATCAACCAATACCAAATAACCCTTAATAAATTTCTTGGGATTATGTTAGCTATTCTCTACTGCACTCTTCCTAGACTTGCCATACTACTGATTTTTCCAGTAACTTCTTTCCTTATTTACTACCAAGACACTACCGCTAATAAACACCCTGAACTTGTTTTTTGAAAATGCCTACTCGAAAATACTAAACTACTAATTAAACTTTATACATCAATCACAATTCCTAACACTCAGCAATCCACTACTAAAAAAATTATTAAAATCACTATATTACTATCTATAGCCTCTACACTAAGATTAATATTCATGCCCAAATATCAAATTTATACAACCCTTTTAATAATCTATTGCTCTTTATTAGCCTTTCTTTCAAGAATCACGCTAATTTTTTACCTATCCCTGATTACCCCCCATAACACCAAAATAAAAGTCCCCAACTCAAGTAATCAGAACCCTAAGTCAGCCCCCGAAAAAGAATTTGTAGCATTCTTAAAATCATACTCATCAAACAACTCTCTAAAAGCTACAGTTGAAGAGCTATTCTATGAGGAAAACTTACAGATAGGAAACTTTTTCCTAGCCTTTCCTATCTTTTACAAAGCAAACCCACCTAAATATTTTAAGCCCTCCCCACCACAAGAACTAAAACAAGTTTGACACACTATTCGGTGAGAGTCAACTTTTTCAAAACAAATAGGATCAGGAACTGACTGATGAACCCTAGAAAACCCCCAAAATAAAACAAATCCCCCTGACAGAGTTCACTCAATTCATATTCCTGTTATTCCCATCTACTCAGACAAACTATTTCAAGCACTCAAAGAACAAAACTTCCCGACATTCAACCCCTTCGACCTGAAAACAAAATGAACACCCTACCAAGTCTTAACTTCCAGAAATTTACGAGACCTCGCAAAAATTAAAGAAGAGCGCCCAAATGAAATAGAAGAAGAAGATTAAAACGGCTATGTAGTTTATATAGAACACCTAGCTTGCACCTAGGCAGAGGGCCACCGGCCCCAGAGCCAAATCCGTATATGGTGATGGTATCAATAAAGGGTATACTAGATGAATTTTCAGTAAAAGGCTTAACTTTCCCGGATCAAACTCTTCCAATACTTGCTTATGGCAAAAAATTGGAAGCCCGCCATTAGAAACGAGATCTGTCACATTTTAAGAAATTAAGAGCCGTAGACTAGTAAGAAGCCAGGTCAAAATTAATGTGCCAGCTACCGCGGTCAGACAGTATGGCTAAACCAATTTGACACTCAACTCTACGCATCTATAGTTAGATAGAAAAAACGTAAATTAAAGGTACAATTTGAATTTTACACACTAAACCAAAACTATCACTTATTAAACGCGTGAAACCCATGACTTAAACAAGGATTAGATACCCTTCTATACCTGGGCGTAAAAAAAGAGTCGGTACTACGAACACATGTTTAAAACCGAATGCACTTGGCGGTGCCCAAACCAATTAGGGGAACCTGTTCCTTAATCCGATGATCCACGTCTTCCCTTCTTTATTTTGCCCCAATCAGCCTGTGTATTGCCGTCGCCAGCCAAAACAGCAATGTTAGAGCTCCCAGTAATTAGACTCTATCGAAGTCCAATCTACCAGAAGTCAGGTCGAAATACAGCTTATAATAAAGAGAGAATGGGTTACATTTCCCAATAGTAATGGATCTTATCTTTAAAAGATTTTGAAAAAGGACTCAAAAGTAAGACTAAACATGTAATTATTCTGAATTGAGCTCTAGGGCATGTACAAATCGCCCGTCGCTCTCGCCGAAAGGGGAGATAAGTCGTAACAAGGTAGGCGTACCGGAAGGTGTGCCTGCATAAGGAGAAACCTATATGTTTTGAGAAGTACTTATTACTGCATGCACTCTTACAATTATCATTATACTCTTAATCCTACTCCTAGGATTAACGCCTCCCCTAACCAAGCTCTCTACTGACAAAGCCAAGCCTATTGAATGCGGATTCGAAGATCAACTAAAAGGGTCTCGTTCCCCTTTCTCCCTATATTTCTTTATCTTATCAGTCCTATTCCTAGTTTTCGACGTAGAGACAGTCCTTCTTTTTCCAGCCCCGCTAGCTACCAACTTTTACCAAGACACAAGACTATCGTTCGGAATTTTCTTATTCCTTTTAGCCCTTTTAGGAGG
>Ga0126339_10001067_pt1 | contig 17604 bp, 9 predicted proteins | sample OrbTmetagenome_2_FD_92532 | JGI IMG/M metagenome (GOLD analysis project Ga0126339, IMG submission 92532) | Coral microbial communities from Petempiche,Puerto Morelos, Mexico - Orbicella T R C metagenome | ecosystem: Host-associated > Invertebrates > Cnidaria > Coral | place: Petempiche,Puerto...
AAAATAAACTTCATAAGAGAGAAAGGGAGCATCGGGAGGGGGCAAAAGATGAGGGGGGTGAGGGTGGGGGGGGGGGGGGGGGGGGGGGGAGGGGGGGGTCACACTATGACACCTGCAAATTATACTCCAATGAACAAATATAACGATTATTCTCGGGAAAAAATGAACTCTTATCAGAAATAAACTCACTGATCAATCCTAAAATAACTTATCGTCAATAAAGATAAGTTACGTACGCCTGTCAGGATTCCTATAAAACGCCGGTAAGCGTATGAAAATATTGCCAAACTTCACGTGACATAAGCTTGCATAACCGCCAGAATGCGCGAAATTTTGCATTTATCTTCATTTAATCTCTTTAAAATCCATGCAACTGAAAACCAAACAAGCAAAAAGAAAACACTGCTAACAGGCAGTCATATTTTCTAAGCACAAACAAAAAAATGATTCAAATAAGTATCAATCACAGACCTGCAAAACAAACCTGATTCCCTGGGTGTTGGGAAAGTTTTCGAAGCATGCCAAATCAACTTTATCCGTTACTTACCATATTCAATTCCACCAAGCAAGAAAAACAATCCAATGCACATCCTGGTAGAACTCTTCTTGGTCTTTAAGTTCATTTTCCAAATTATTAGGCAAAACTTCACAAGCTTGGTAAGAATTTGCCCAACTGGTCACACGATCACAGCGCCGCCACGGAAAAAACATACGTACAGTGCATTTACATACGAGACATCTGATTGGTCAAAAGCACAATAGGCGCTTTATTTGGAATTCAAAATGGCGACGATTAGGGTGGAGGATTCTGGGGGAAAACACGTGGCTGTAGTCCTAAAACTTCAGCAAAACAAGGTCAAATTCGCTGACTTCTGGAGCTTATTTTCCACAAAATGTACCATAGTTCGGTCGAATAGCAATATTATTAACTAATTTAGCTGCTAAGAGGTCGATCAGTGGGATACCGAGTGCGAATTCAACAGGGCGTAGTAGCGACTATCGGTGTCCGGAAGCATCGCGTGCAATGGGGAGCAAATCCAAGCCGAAGGCCACAACATTCGGCCCCACAACTCAAATCTTGGACGTTAACTTGACGAATGCGACGTTCGGCTTTCTACCAGCGGTCGGATGGAAGGGAAAATCGCCTGCTAGCGTTTCTAGAAGGGTTGATTTACAGCCCGACTTGGACCTTCTGGGTGGCTTTGCCTTCTTGTCTTTCGAATCGCTCGATGAGCTCGAAACTCACATTGAACACAACGAAACGAACTGTGCAGCTATCAGCGTAACTATTGGGCAAAAGAGGAAAGCTGAGGGTTCTGGCAAACGTCTCGGAGATAACTGCGGGCTGTTTGTTCCGCCAAGCAAGAAGAAAGCGGCAAAGACCTCGAAGAAAAAGCCGCCGAAACAAATTTCCACCTTGACAACGGCGGCGGCGTCAAAACAGAAGCACAGTTCGCCTGCAGATGGTTTGATCAAGTCCAAGATCGATAAAGTGTCATCGGTAGGTACGATTTTAGATGACCGTGAGCTTTCTCAGTCTACTTCAATCGACATTTCTGCTAGCGGGAGTGAAATGAATGCGCAATCTTCGACGAATGTCTTCTCAGAAATTTCGCTCCTGTGTTCAGAAACTGTAGATTTAGGAGATGACGAAGACACAGCACAAGACATTTTCAAAAAACCTGAAAAAGCTGTGGTGGACAGGGGGGATGGTCAACTTGATTTGTCTGCTGCTGAATTTAACCAAAGTGAGGGTGCGATAGAGGGGATTGGCACTTCCACTGATCCAATACCGAAGAAAAAAAAGAAGAAAAAACGGAAAAATGAACATTGTGATCAAACGAGCCAAACAAAATTTAGAATAAAGAAAAAGAAGAAATCTGAACCAAAAGCCCAAGTTTCAGAGAGCATGTCCAATGTGTTATTGGATCATTTGGAAAATGATGAATTTCCAAATCCTGAGGAATTTCCAGATCTTCATTTTCCAGGTGTTGAAAATTCACAGGGTAAAGATGATGGTGAGGAAGACAACAAGAATACTCAGGCAAAATCCTTATCATCTAAGCCTAAGATAGAAAATGCCACATGTGCTCGTACTGCAGTTTATCCAGGATTTTCCAGGGATGGTAGTTTCAAAACTAAACTTCTTACTTCAGAATCACCCAGTGGAGAACGTTTAATAGACTTGACAGGTAATACTTCTTCAGAGCTCAGTCAAGCAAAAATGGCAGAAAAGAATTCCCTGGACGGTTGTACTCCCCACAGTAGCGATCGAGATGACGAAACAACAAGTGTTAGTGTTCTGTCTGATTTAAGTGATCATTCCTCAGACATAGAGATGTCTACAGATCGCTGTGGTTGTTTTCTGTTGAACAATAAGATTGAAAAGGTTGAAAAGGAGGAAATGGAGAAGGGAGAAGAAATTGTGGATGTCGATGTTGAAACAGTTGGGAAAGAGATGAGAAAAAATTTTCTTGTGGTGAGCGGCATTGAGGCAGGTCATTTCAGTTATCACCCAGATATGACAAAGGATGGGACCATAGATACATCCATTCAAGCATTACCCAATGAGATTGATATTTTCTTGCAATGTGCCAAGATGCAGGAAGGGGAGATGATAAAGATCATAAATCCAGATGATTCTGATGAATTGCATTCTCATTTCATGCAGAAAAATGGTCGTAATCCAGATACCTCCAATAAGAAAGCAACAAGAAGTGCCACGGAAAGAAAACGTCGCCACCACTTAGGGGATTTATTCAGTGATATGAAGCTGGAAGTTTTTACTGACCTAGTGGATGCAGACTTGTATTTCAGCAAGCAGTCTATACTAAGCAAAGGAATCAGTACTATTGAAGAATTGGAAAAAGGGTCCAAGGAATTGAACAATAAAAAGACACAGTTGATGAAGACAAACAAAACACTGAAAGAGAAGAGGAATCTGTTGATGTTTGGTAAAGAATCAATTGACGTTGATTCTGCAAAAGTTGAAACCATATTTCAGCGCCTTAACATTCAAGTGGATGATGAAGAACTGCCAAAAACAGAAGAGAATTTAAACAGCAGTGAAGATGTAGTTGTGGATGTGCCAAGTGAATCAAAACTAGCAGTTGAACCTTCTGTTAAAGGTCGCCCTAGAGCAAAGAAAACATTGCTGTCTCCTTGGGTTTCCAACAACAAACCAGCATTGAAGAGCAGGGATGATCAGAACACAATTGGTGCTAATTTGGTCAAGAAAGCTAGTACACCAAGCCTATTAGGAACATCCAAAGAGATTTTAGGTACAACCACGTCATCATCCCAGACTTTGCCATCCTTGAACATATCCAATGTGTCCTGTGGAGTTCAGACTCAGGAAGCTAGCAGCATTTCCTTTAAATCATTTGTTTCAGGAAATCCTCCCCTTTCACAGAGTTTGCCACCAGGCAACGGCACAGCAAAAAGCAAACCACTTAATGAATCAGCAAGTCAAGAAGGTCCCAAAGCAAATTTGGTGAAGATTTTACCCAAGCCAACAACAATTCTTCAGTTGAATCCAACACAGCACAAAGCCATCATTGATACACTTGGACAGGTGAAGCAGCCATCAAGTGATAAGATTATTTGTAATCTCTCAAGATTAAGCACCACACAAAACCCCAGTAGTCCTTCCAGCATTTGCATCATCAGGAGTGGACAACTTATGAAGAACCTAGACAGCAAGAATGTTATGCATCTCAAGATTACAAACGACGCTCTGAAAAATGTGGACAATGGCAGTGGTAGTACTTCATCAACAGCACCAGCATCATCATCAAGCCAGCAAGTGTTAAATACACCAGCAACAGCAAGGGTGCCAGGTTTTGTTACATTGGGTGTTGCTAAAATGCCTGAAACACCTGGCACATCAAATGGACAGACTTCCAAAAAACATTCCGAAAACACTGTGCTGGTTTCGCAGATTCCTCCGAAATCAACAACTACTCCCATCTCATCCACTGCCAAATTGATCTTTTCTGGAAAGCCACTTAGTACATTAGCTTCGACCAGCACCACAGGGATACCACAAAGCACAGGTCAGACAAATGCTGATATTACGCTGAGAGCACTTGCTTCACTGAGCCAGTTACAAGCCAATAGACCTCCTGTAGCAGGGACAGTAATAAAACCAGTAGGCCTTAATGAGAATCCTGTTGCTGGAATTCTTAGTGGTTTAAAAAATGTTGTGATGAAGGTAGTTCCTAGACAACCTGAGATGCAATCTACAACATCTGTTCTACCCACACTGCCCACAGCTACCATAACAACACTTATGGGAACTACAAGCAGCCATGTTGCTGCATCTTCACAAGGAAGTTGCCCAGTCCAGCCGAGGAAATTTTCTGTGATACCCATCATATCTGTTCCTTCCTCTTCTTCTCTAAACAGCATCTTTACAGCCTCTACTCTCAATCAGCCCTTATCTTCTTCTGGTGTCAGTTCTAAGGTTATTACAAGTACACCACTTATTAAAACCTGTTTGGACCCCTTCAATCTGGTGCCCAGAGAACTAGCAGCTTCAAATCCACCCATTTGTTTAGAACCTGATCTGCCTTCTGCGAGTGTGGATTTGGAAACTGACATCAGCAATCAACTGGATAATTTAACAAGTTCTGAGAGTCCTTCCCCAATTTCCAATGATATATTCAAAGAAGAACCATCAACTTCTTCGACAGTTTTGACTCAAGAGATGCTTAAAATACCAGGCATAGAGCAGCGTCCAGATGTTCCATTGGCAAAACTGCCAGAAGTTTTTGAAAACCTGGCTGACTTAGACAAGACAACTGATGTAACCCAATCACCGAAGCCTTGGTGTGGTGTTGAAGAAAGGGAGCCTGAAGGATCTGTTACTTGTAATTTGTCCAGTTTGTCACATGGTGCAGAATTACGAACTGATACACCTTCACTCTCTTTGAGAAGTTCTACTATTGGTGCTAAGAAATCTACTAGCCCATTTAAAGTGGAAATCAAAGACTTCAGAAAAGGTAAGCCTTTACGTGGAGCAATTTGCATCAACTTCTCACAACTTGAGTGTAATAATCAAGCACTGTAGTTCATGAGAAATGATTGTCTTGATGCTTATAAGGTAAATCTCTCAATTAGTATAATAAGATCTGTATGGAAACCAGTAGTGGGAATTTGAAAGTTGATACTGAAATAATATAAATTTAGTCTTAACTGAAAAGTAATGTTAAGCCCAGCAGCATATTAGGGAGCTTAAGCAAACCACAGGGACAACACTGAGCAAGAAGAATGCCCCCAAACAAAATGTTTAATGAGCAAAACAATGGCTGTACAGGTGCATTTAAATCTGTGAACATTTCTTAGCCATCCAGTGAAGAGATCTAGACAATTGCGACATTCAAGGGTAAAATATAAATGAACTTTTTACTAAGAGTTGTCCTTGGGGTCGTTGTTGTCATTGCTTAAGCGCCCATTTTAATCCTTAGGTCTCCAGTGGATAAGCCCAAATTTACCAACACCCTAATCCTTCTGGAATGAAACATTATTTCTTTGTCAAATAGCTCTATGTTGATTTGGCCAAATCAAAGTGGAAGAACTATGAGAGTTATTGTATTTACTCGATTAAACGCCACCCTCAAATAAACACATTTTAGAGCAGAAATATTAATTAACATCACCTTTGAATGATGCAGTGTTTATTCACATAATAAACTCAAAATGCAAATGCGGTAATAATCAAGTTTAAGCAATCCTAAAAAAATTATTTTCCTTGATTGTAACAATGTTTCAATATCAGTACATTCGAAGCTCAAAGGAATATAATCAAAACACAAGAACAATATACGGTAGTTCAGCTTAAACAAGCTTTGGAAGTTTGCTTTCATTGATAACAATGTTTTCAGTTCAAAGTGAGCTTTCTTCAATGCTCTTACCATACTATTGTTTGCAAGAAATAAATTGGATTTTAAATAAACGGCGCACTCAAGTCACGAAAAAGTTAATAAACGCTGCGGCGTTTAATATTATTGAGTAAATACTGTATCTCCGTCAAGTCTCAGAACCCATCAGAAAGTTGTGAAAAACATGTTGAAAAGTGATAAAAATTGATTAAGCTCTCTGTCAAGCTGACAACGATGCAATGCACAGCATTATAAATAATACCTTACATCTTGGAGGCCTTATCAGTGGGGTGGGAAGTTGGAGGTTCCCACATCCCGTTAATTTTCTACCTATTAAATATTGTTTCCCATAAAAACCCTAATAGGGCGTCCTCTTTTCAACAGTGATAATAAGACTCTCATCCAGTTCTGTTTGTAATTTAATGATTAACAAAATTAGACATGTACAAAGCTGGATGATTATTTATGTGGATATTGATTCAACTTCAATTAACGCCAAAATGAAAAATAATGCCTTGTCGTTTGTTTGATTTCATAAAGGTCTTTGATTTAATAAAAATATCAATAACAGTAAATATTTACATCTACTCTTTTTTCAGGCACAGCTGCACTTAAGAATGTCTATTCGCTAACAGAGGACAGCACTCTAACAGAACTAGATTGAAACAGACAAGGTGATTGCCGTCCTAGCTGTGGATCATATGTTTATTATTCTACATTTTCTGAACCTGACTGGTGTTCTCTTCCTATTATCAATGTTTACTGACAGATCTTGATTATCCCAAGGATTGCCCTAAACAAAATTCACTCAGGCTATCTTGTTGGTTTTTCCATTAGACTTTTACCAAACAAATTTAACTGTTAAAGACTGACTGCCTATCCTTGTTTTCTATGGGCATGATACTCACTTCGGCTAGACCCCATCAACTGCTGGCCTATAAAAAACTGGGCCTTTTAGTAATATTGGTGTTCATAATTTCTTCTAAATTATTTAGCATTTCTGACAGTGTTAGTTACCCCCAGAAGATTTAAACAAAGGTGTTTTACAAAAGAGATCAGTAACCGATTATTTCTTAAGATATTGCAGATAACAAAATTGTGAAAAGGTGACACTAGATTGCTCTAGGAAGAGTCAGATGGAACTCTTTTGAAGTTAAGCCAAAGCAGCAATATTAACATTAACATGAGTTAGGCACTTTGTTGTCACTTAAATCACTTTATATTTACATTTTCTCCCTTCTTGTGAATTTCCATGATTCATTCACACTGTACTTAGAACACAATCAATATCCTATGCTGAAGACTTCAATTGGGGCTATTATTTTACCTTGGGGAGGGGGACTCTCTTGTAAAAAGGTTGAGGATGCCTGTCAGAAAAAGGAGACCTCTCTGGGCGTGGCTCAGGCTTTATTTGACCCTTAAAAGATATCTCTTTAAGAAAGACATGAATGCATTTTTCATAATTTCTCCGTGTGAAACCCTCAAAGATACCTTCGTTGACAACTAAAAATAGTGGCATTTCATCCTGAATACCCGAGTGAGACCAAACTCCATGATTTCAACCCCTAAGCAAGATGACAAGCATCCCTGATTCTTTCACATGGGAGTACCCTCCCCCTGGTGAGGCCTTCCAAGGGGGGTGGCCATGTCACATCCTTTCGTGTACCAATGTTGCCCAACTAGCAGAGGCAAATGTCGCCATCGTTTTTCTGCATGAAGTCATATGTTGCTGTCAAACAGGTTAGCAGGTTATTTTCCTGTAAAAATAACCCTCTAAACTAATGCAGTGCATGGTTTAAACATTTAGAATTTTATTGTTTCCGAAATTTACAGACTTTACAAGAGGATACAATTTCTAAATAGGAAAAAATGTCCGAAAGGGTCGATGTCACTGTCTTTTCTAGTGCTTCTCTGTGTCACTGTTGAATGTTAGTGGCCCACTCGATTTAGTTGTTGCTAATTAGAAATTCCCATGTCGCTGGTTTTCAGGGTTGTGTCACTTGTCACATTTACCCCTTGGAAAGCCTCCCTGGTGGGAATTTCCCCCTTCTGGTGTTTTCTATCTTTCATCACTAAAAAGAGTTCTGTAAAAGTTTAGTGGGTAACATGAGAATCACATCAGATAATTTGCAATATTTATTACTTGAGAGCTTCAAAGTGCACTAGATTAGATGTTGAAAATTTGCAGTGCAAAAGCTTTCTTGTTTTAATGAGTTTACTATTCTTGCTACTGAAAAACTGTCAGTGATGAATAAATCCATATCAGATCATGTGCAGCTATTGTGTACTCACAGGTTTAAGGGCAGGTTGTTAGGTCATGTACAATAATTTATTATGGTGCAATTGTTTAGCTAAGAAATTTAGTTCTTGAATATTATTTGTCAGTAGGTGTAAATAAGTAGTTTCTCATTAAACATCCATGTAAATTTCAGTGGAATTAGATAATAAAAATTTGGACAATTAAACCTTTGTGTCGATATATAAGATAAAGGTAAAGGGTGTACAGTAAAAGTACACATTTTGCTGTGAAGTTTTGCTTGAAGAGTTCACATTGGAATCACAAATTGTGCGGCAGCTGTAGTTTTGAAATTTATGGGAAATGTATGGGAACAAAGAAGAGTTTCAAGTTTGATCTGCATGAAATGAACACACAAGTGGAACACCTTTTCATAAGAATGGTTTTGCATGAAGACTTCTCGCCTTGACATGGAGACAACATGTAACTTGGAAATAGACTATTGTTTCAGGCAAGGCATTAATGGACATTTTGTCTCACTTTCTGTTTTGTTGCCTCTTAACAAATCTGACCTATATAAATGCTCATTTTGTAAAAGTAAATAATTGGTGCAAAGGTCACAATTCAGGTTTTTGTAACTGAGCTTTAAACTTGACAAATAAAACAAGCTCCTTTGATTTCTTCATAAAGAGCTGACTTTAATTTCATGTTTTCTAATAAAATATAATTAAAATAAATTATCATTAATTAAATATTGTTCCATTATTGTCAACATGTCTGGATGCCCAGCTAAAAGCCTGCTTGAATGTACCTGAAAGTTTAAATGAAATTACTTACATAAACCTCCAACATCAAAGTGGAACTAATGTAAAAGGTGGGCCAATGTAAAAGGCCAACAAGCATTACCATGACTCATTGTTTTATATATATATATTTTAAAACACTTACGTACATGTATTTCATATTTTATTAATTATTAGATAAGTAATCATAGTTAGGTGTCCCCAATTATATACATTGTATGTTAGCGACTTCAACACATCAATAAAGTTCTTATCTTCTTTTCTTATCTTATGTCCCAAACGTTTTTACTTATTTCATATTAATTGTAAGTCCAGGGTATAAGTCCACATATTTTCTAGGGTACTTAATAATATTAGGGGTGGCAGATGGTCATTCAAAAACCATGGGTCTTGCAAAAATTTGTCAAATTTCACGGATCTTGCACTATTGTTTAAGCAGTCTTACAGTCTCAATTTTTTCACAAAGCTGTGTTGAGCTCGCAGTCTCTTAGCCTTTTTTGCAAGGCTAAGAAAGTCTTGAAGTACCGATGTGTTTGTTTTCTTTACTCAGTAATGCACTCTGTATGTCATTGGTTTGTAAATGATGTCTGAACATTTTAGAATCTGAATGTCTTGAGCTTGCAATTGATGAAGTCCAAATGTCTCAGGCTTGCAAAGAAAAATGCTAGTCTCACCTTCTCACAAAGTCTAGCATTTACCATTCACCACCCCTAGTATTATTCTTGCAAAATAACTTGGCTTTAAAGATCAAGCAACAAAAAAAGAAAAAAACAAAATCAATTTTAGAGATCTTCAAAATTTATGAAAAATTTCTGTCAGTGAGTATGACAAATGTGCTGTTTCTCTCTGTACCATCATTTCCAGTAATTATTTGTTTTCCTCTTTGTGAAGTAGTATCTCCCAAACCTCACTTGGAGGCACAGTTGCCTTTGTACAAGAATTTACTATCTCAGCTAGGAGGGTGGCAGAATCCTGCAAGAATAGAATAAAAATGGCATGAAAATATGCTAGGATATTTGTCTGCAGACATCATCTGTTCCAAGAAGCAAACAGTTTCCAAAAACAAAGCTTGAGGAAAACTATTCTCTTCTTGGAACAAATAATGTCCAAGGAAAAATATGCAAGAGCATATTTTTGCGCATATTGTGTTTATTATCCCTTAGATATTTTTCCCAACATATGTGATCTTGTCAAAATATTGGGGAATATCAAAACAATAGCCTCCTTTTGGCATGAGATTATGCTAAGATATTTGTCTGTAGACCTTATCTGCTCCGAGAAGCGAACAGTTTTGAGAGAGCATGGCTCAAGGAAAACTGTGAGCTTCAAGGAACAGATAATGTCCGAAGACAAATATCTGAGCAGATTCTCACGCCAAATGGAGGCTATCGTGTTTATTATCCTTTAAATATTTTTTGCAACACGTGCAGTTTTGAAAATTGCTTAATTTTAGCTGGGGAATATTTTGTCACATGACATGTTTAGACTAATCGTGCACGAGTGAAAATACTAAGACACTAAGACATTACCCAGATTTAGCTAGGGCATATTCTGTCGTGTGACATGTTTAGACCAATCGCGTGTGAGTGAAAATATTTGATGGATTATAATCCTAGAAAAGCAGAATGTGCACCAGTGAAGCCAGAAGAAGGGAACTTGAATATTGCTATCCTGGATGCTTATTCAACACCCGTTACCCTGCCCACTGCTCCCCCTCCCCACACAGACACATAGGTAGGTAGGTAGGTAGGTAAGACTTTATTTTACGAGGGTAAAACATACCCCACCACCAGCACCTCACAAAATAACATAAAAACTTGCCTTTTGATACATGTGTTTTTGTAGCCTCTCCTCAAATTCACCTCTCTTCACTATGTCTAATTTTCTCTTTAAGAATGAGTGGTTGGCAATATCAGATTTCATTTTCCTGGAAAGGAATAGCAGAAAACTAAGTACTTATTCCAAAAGGCATAAAAAACTAGACATTTATACAGAGATTTCAAAATTTGAAACACACAGCAACCTCTGGGGAGGGAACTCCTTCATAGCATTGATAGAAATTATTATAAAATCTAGGTTTAAAAATTGTGTTTCCACTAATACTTATTGGTCTTATTGGTAATGCAAAGGATGTCCTACTTTAAAATTTCATAGTAGCTCCATATTAATTCATATTATTTTGTACCTCTTAGTGTAACAGGTACTAGTTACTGATATTATTTTATTGCATCCTGGACATTGTAGTCTGGCTGTTTTCAAAATTTCTGACAAGCATCCCTGACACACAGTCACAATACCCATCCACCATTGGGTCACCGAATATAAAACTCAAATCTGAATGTTGTGAGATTTGTGTTCACTTAAACATTTTTACAGTGTAAGTAATTTCATATACACATGCACAAGACTGAGTCATAGTCACACAGATTCCTTTTGATGTTTACCCATTGAACAGTCAAAACAAGAACACAGGAAGTGAATATTGGTGATTACCTACAGTCATTACAATGTCTTGGGTTGTGAAATTCCTGTTCTTTTAACTGTTATATGAGCAGAGAAGTGGAAGTTTGATTAGTATGTAACACATACTATTGAAACTGTCATCAGTAGTTATGATATCAAGAATACACTACTGTGATGATTTTTCTTGATTTGATACAAAACAATGCAATAATGGTTTATTCAGGAAACAAATAAATAGATGTGATAAGATGAAAAAAAATTATCATAACAAAGCAGAAACAAGTAGTTGGTAACAATACTAAATAAACAGGAACTCTTAAACAAAGCTAGTGAGGTAATAGCCTGATATGACAACTGCCTGATTCTTCAGTAATGTTTCAAAAATTCTGATTATGTCATACAGTGAAACCTGTATTAGGCGGACACCCTTAGGACCCTCATTAGCGTCTGCTTAATACAGGGTGTCCACTAGAAACAGGTTACAATATGTTGTGCAATAACAGTTAATTATTCACCCTTTTGTAACACAGTGTAAAACAGTCAAAGAAAGCTCATAGCACAATGTCCAGTCAGTCAATGTGTCAGTCTGGAATAATCACTTAGCTTTAAAGCGACATCACTGAAAAACGTTAAAGGAATCTCAGCTGAACCTTTGGAGGTAAAATGCCCTTGAAGTTTTGTTGCTTATTGTGCAACAAAATGGCTTAATATTGGTGTCTGCATCCGCTTAACAGAGCTGCCTGCTGAATGCAGGTTTATTTTACAGTACATGTGTGAAGAAAATTTAGGGACTTGAGCTGGTGTCTGCTTAGTCAAGGGTGTCCGCTTAATATGGGGTCTGCTTAATACAGGTTTCACTGTACTAGTTCTCATATGGCCACTTAAGCAGAGTTGAACTGGTCTGGCCATGACCTGTTATACACACCATTCTCTTGTCTCCAGAAAAGATTTTCCTGTGAAAGGACAAGACCATGCTACTTTGCTTTAATGTAGCTGTAATGTTCTTCCTACAAAAAACCCGTCTTGCCCTTCTTGCCAAAAGTCTTCATTTTCCTAGCATAATATTATTGTTTCTAAACAATTATTGAAATCAATCAATAACACTAGCCTTTTCTGTTTTCCTCATCAAGTTTTCAATTCCTAAACTTTCAATCTTTCTTTTGTTCCCATCGATAGGTTGTAAAGTCTGCTGGTTCCCTCCATTAGCAGACACAGTTCTCTTGCCTGCAGCTTGCAACAAAAAATTTCATATTTGATAATTTCATCACATTTTCTCTTCTTTAGAGAGACGTTAGTCAGATTAGCTTAAACCTCAATGCCCTAATACTTAGCTAAAGTTAATCAAAGGTAATATCTCCAGCGAAAATATTTTAATTCATTTTGATGCCAAAAAAAAAAATTGGTTCATGCTTAAAACTGACCTTAAAGTAGAGCATATAGATATATTTTAGACAGTATTTCATTCTTAATTATAATATACATTTTAACTAAAGAAAATAATGTCAACGGCTAAGTACAATCCTGTAAAACTTGTGCAACCAATTGAAATAAACAAACACATTTAGTTGTACTCCACAAAAACTCACAAGTTGTGTAATTTATCTATTATCCTCAACATGCAAAAAAAAAAAATCAAAACTAAATGTTCTGCACATCATAAATATATGTTATATTTGAAAGTAACAAATTAAAATATTTATGCTGCTTACAATGTCTATGGTTATCTTCCTGTTGTTTGCCCAGTTCTACAATTTTTAATTTTCTTGAACAGAAGTTGTTCTCTTGCTGGTAACCTAAAAGATAAAGAATGAAGTTCTAATGATTAGTGAGTTTGTCCACTTTTTGCTCATGTCTGGTCCTGTCAGAGAAAAATACCAGTTGATTGAATTGGTCGTGAATTCTGGTCACTGAGAATGCGAGGTTCCAGAAAATATCCAATTACCAACCCCAAGGAGGGTTATTTAAAATTCCAAGCAGGGTCCCTTGCCCAAAGCCAAAATTTTTAAAGGAATTAAGTGTGAACCAAAACCAGACAGATCTCCAGAGGGAGGGGAGATCAAACCAAAATACCTCAACGGGAGGATTATCCATATTTTCTTGAACACAATGAAATGACGCCAGTTTTCATCCTTATAAGATTTTCACCAATTGACTGAAAAGCGTCAAATCTTGTACTATAATGTTCACATAATTAATATTTCTTAAACTCAATGATAAACACTTGCCATCAATAACCCTGGTTTCCATTAACTGTATGTTTATATGCAGGGGTGGGTTTTGACATGGTTAGTATTTATGAGGAATAACTTAGTTAGCCCAAGGTTCTCCAAACTGACTCTAGGTCAGTTGTTGATTATCATCAGCTGTCATTTGACCTCTCTTTGTTTCTCGTTCGCTTGTTCTAGTCATTTGATTCACCCTCCCTCCCTCCCTCCCGGAGTTCCACTTGAGTCTCCAGACCCTCTCGCTTGTTAATAAAGATGCCCAAACTGATTCACTAGCTCTTAGTCTTGCCTGTCGAGGTACTCAGGGAGGGACATCAGGGGATAATTTTTTAGTTGCTTTGGAAATCCACCTTGATCAGCACTCCTTTTCAGACTATTAATTTTACAATCTTATTTCCTCTTGCTAGATATAAAACTGTGATTGAATTTCTTCTCAGTTTTCAGTATGAGAGTGATGACAAAAGTAGTCACAACAAAGAAGAAAGAGTGGTGAACAAGATTCACAATTATAAAAAAATTGCCATAATTTCAAATGAAGGGGTCTTTATCACACTAGAGTGCTCCCTGTCCCCCACAACTGCCTTTTCCTTCTTTTTTCCCTCTTTCTTCATAAGAACCCCCATCTTATCCAGGGTGCATTCCGCGAGACTTGCACGCCTAAGATATGCCAAGGCTTTTTAAATTTCACGCCACACTGCCAACAGCCAGCCATAATCCAGTCTCTTTCTCTTATTGGTCTCTTCAAATAATCCCAATTTTCTTTGTATTATGTTCACTGGAAAAATCTGGACTCGCATGGATCACTGAAGATGCCCGTTATCAGCCAAGATACGGTATTCAATATGGGGAATAAAGTGAAGTTCAGAGGCCATAGTTATGGATGCACCCTGGCATCTTATGAGACAAAAATTTAATATATTCAGAGATGCCAACTAAAATGACATAAACATCAAGTTACCAAAATGACTATTTCTCAACCATCATTATGTTGTTTAAAAGTCAGTTATGCCATTTCAGCCCCCAAAATAAATTTTATCCTGAGAAATTATGTCAAAAAATTATCAGCCAAAATCAGTGTAAAAAATGTACTTAGAGCCTTTCAGTCTCTGGGGAATTTGGTGACCCATATGATATGGGACACGGAAATCTGGGGAGACTCCTCAGTCTAGGGATGTCTGGGAGAGTTGACATCAGTGATATATTGCAAAATCTAGTGAATAGCTCCCACCATCCATTTTTTTGTCTTCATCTTTCTTTCCATAATTCTTTGTGTTGGAGTTAGCCTGCTTGGATAAAAGTATTGCTAACTTCTTCTTAATAAAGTTCTCTTGTACTTCTTCCTTTCTTGATTCACTGATAGATTCATCCTAAAATTATCAAAATATTACAGTAAATTTTGGGATGTGATAAGTTTGATTTTAATCCATGTATACCTGCTGTCTGACCACTTTTACCACACATGTCAGTCTGGGCAAACGAAATACCACACAGTACATTAAAAGTAACCATTCAAAAGTAGAAATAACAACAGCACACTATGAAAGCCTGTTAATATTTGTAGATGGTGTGATTTCCAGAACTATAAAACAGCAAAATAGGGGTTTTTGGGGGCCATTTTTGAATAATATCACACTTAAGTTAAAATTAAGGTGCTCTTACCAGCATCATCACTATGGTAACCTGTTATGCCATGAAGATGACAATAACATATAAGCAGTAAGATTTTGATAATTAGCGCTTTTGTTGGAAATTTTCCTAAAAAAAGGCACTGTCTAATTATCAACGCCTTGCTGCTTCTATGTATCTCGGCTTATTCTTATGAGCTAGTGAGAACCAGCAGTAGGTTACAAAATTATTTACTTTGAAACGCGGAAAACCGTGAATACCAGAAGAAATTAAGGAATGTTATTGTGTCGCAAGAAAAAAGTCAATACGGTGAGAGAAAAGTTAACCGCAAACGCTAACGGTAATATTGTTTGTGCTTTTGAGGTTTCCTTGAGTGTTCTGAACGTTATTGTGGTTGGTCAGTACACCTGTCAGAATCAAATCGACGGTTTTCCGAGCTTCACAGTTAAAAGCCAATACGCTCACATACACCTTTGTAGATGATCCATCTTCGCTAAAGTTATCAGCTATGGACTCAAATTGATCAGAATAGTCTTGTTCTTCTGTTATTGCACCAGTTTTATTCGCGGAAACTGTCGCAATTATGCTGGGAGTCGATTCATCATAGCCTTCACTAATAGTTTGCCCAAATGGTGAGCTCTCTTGAATTTCTTCTGCCGAAGTGGAAGATTCTGCAAGAAATACACTTTCGCGTCTGCCCATCGCGAAATGAGAACTTCTATGACCAGCTAGTACTGACTCTTCTGCTGTTTCGAAACTGTCGTCCTCATAAGAACTGTTATAAATATTTTTTCGATCATCCAGCGATGATGACATTTTTCCACATTTCCCGCGCTCTCGCCCAGGTCCAGTTTGCTCCGGTACAATTTGTGTCCTCATACATGACGGACCTATTCTCGCACGTTTACGGGATGAATAAACGAACGAACGTCGCGTGGAAAAACAAATGTCGCATTCTGAAACTCTAACGCCGCATTGTGAAACTCTTAATGTCGAATGTCAGAGAACAAAGATAAAATGTAAGCTGAACATTGAAAGCGAAAGTCGAATTTTGGCGGGTATAGAAGCACAATTTCTTGGGGACATGTTTTTTACCACGTGCACGCGTCGGGAGCTGTATGGGCGAGGAGGAAATCAAATATAGAAACACGTGAAACTCTATGCAACACGTGAAAAACGAACTTTTCAATAACAAAGCAGGTATTTCATGGGTAAACCTGGTTAGAATAGATGTAGCAAGAAAACAGCTGTAACCAGTTTGCGGCCGGGCCAGTTGTTCAACCGGCCATGCCCACTTCCATTTATTCTTTACTCGAGTATCTTGCAAGTCACTCATAAACTAGAGCGTAACAGACCACTATAAAAATAAAGGCCATCAAAAAACAAATTTTCAGTCTGATCGAATCTTGAGTCCGTTGAAAATGATTTTGTTCCGATTCCTTTCCCCTCCCAACTAAGTGCCTAAGCTTATCACATTATAACTTTGTCAGGAGAAATATTGAGGTAAACTGTTTTTCCGGTCTCAAGAACGTTGGAAAACAACGTTTTTAAAACAGTTTCTGGGGGTTCTTGCCTTCAGTCCCCAATAAAGGCTGGCGCCTTTGCACACGCAACCAGCCTCAAAGAGGAAAAATGTTGGTCACCCCAGTTAAAGGGCTCTGGTCTTGAGAGGATCTGGCTATTATATTTTATACGGAGCATGTCGAAACGAAGGAAATCACTGTGAAACTCAGTTCGAAAGATAATTAAACATGCTTTCAGGGACACAACTTGGAGTAAAAGCAATAAGATTTCGCTTCACCATGCAATATCAATAATTTCAATGGCATCGAAAATGGCGAGGCTGACTAGGGTCCTCCAGAAGAATTTCTGTAGAAGCCGAAGTGACGGCATTTCAGTGGACCGGAGCTGGAACCAGACCATCGCTTACGTTGATCAGCCGCCAAACAAACGCAGATCTTTTTGCTGTTTTACTGATTACATCAGGAAAAATGCTGCGCCTGACTAAATTTGGCAAATGCATATTTGTCAGACTTTATGAATATTAAATTGATGCGAGCAGTGGATGCAAATGTCATTATGTGTTCAACTTGTTTAGTTTCTTCATACTTAGTTAACTTAATTTGTAACTTTATTCACTTTTGTATTTTGATGGATAGGCTTTTATCTTCTAAATAATTACGTTGTTTAAAACTTTAATTTGTCTATAGCCCTGATACTTGTAACTCGCCAAAGTTAGGTGTCCCCAATAGCTGTTATAGCAGTTATCAGCGGCTTGACACACAAACGAGGCGAAAGGGTCAATTCTGTATTGTACTGACCCTGCTGCCCTTTCGCCTCGTTTGCATACCTATTATTATTATTATTAT
>Ga0126339_10001068_pt1 | contig 17604 bp, 10 predicted proteins | sample OrbTmetagenome_2_FD_92532 | JGI IMG/M metagenome (GOLD analysis project Ga0126339, IMG submission 92532) | Coral microbial communities from Petempiche,Puerto Morelos, Mexico - Orbicella T R C metagenome | ecosystem: Host-associated > Invertebrates > Cnidaria > Coral | place: Petempiche,Puerto...
AATCAATCAATCAATCAATCAATCAATCAATCAATCAATCAATCAATCAATCAATCAATCAATCAATCAGTCAGTCAGTCAGTCAGTCAGTCAGTCAGTCAGTTAGTCAGTCAGTCAATCATTCAATTACCCAACCAACCAATCAATCAATCAATCAATCAATCAATCGATCGATCAGTTGATTGATTGACATTCACTGACTTGTCCGTCAGTCAGTCAGTCACTTCATCGATTTTCATAATTTCTCTAGTTGCAGAACGTGTGGTTGAGCGTGACAAGCATACTTTGAACGACGTTACCCTTGATGTCAGCTTTGAAATGCGTGGTAGAAGGGACGGGAACGGTAATACCATTGAAGTGGCTGGCCTTCCTGCAAGCACGACTAAAGACTCAATTCTGAATTACTTTGAAAACAAGCGTCGTTCCGGAGGTGGGGAGGTAGAAACTGTGGATTTGAAACTTGAAGCTGGTGTGGCTTTCGTGACATTCAAGGATATTGCTGGTAAGTTGACTGGATGAGAATTTATTTTGATTTATTATTGACAATTATAAAACAGTGTAGAGTAAAGCGAAAAACACGTGCTACAAAATATTAATGGGGCTTTGCTTTCTCTACCACTGGCCTATGAATTTTCAATTAGGTTTGGTTTCGTTTAAACTTTTTACTATTGTTTAAACCCTTTTTCGGGTAGATAAATGCCTGGGACGGGTACTACTGTTACAATGAATTAGGGGTATCAGAAGTAAATATGCTACATGTATGTCCTTGTTAAAATATGCATGAGAACTTATCGATATACATGTGTAACAATGACTAATCGATCTACAGTGTATGTATAAGAAACACAAAATATGTGACGTTTTACAGCAGAATAATCATCGACTGTAGAAGTTAGCCACGACAAATTTTTTGATGACGAAGATTGTTTTGATACTTGCAGTCGTAACTACTGTGTTACAAAAAGACAAGCATGTTCTTGATGGAGCTACCCTGAAAGTCACAGCCAGTAACAACACATGTGGTCTACCAGACAAGGACCAAGCACAAGAATCACGGGTCTTAGAAGTGCATGGACTTGCTGCAACCTCAACCAAAGACTCTATTTGGATGTTCTTCGAGAACACTAGACGCACCGGGGGAGGCGTAGTAGAGCACGTGGATTATACACCTGAGAAGGGAATTGCTGTCGTGACTTTTGCAAAAGCTGAAAGTAAGTGAACTTGCTATTAAAGGGATAGTTCCACTTCTCGGCGAATGTTCAAACTATGATGAAGCCCACCCAATTCCACTGTCTATAGATCGATCCAATGCTAGCACATGTTTATAAATCATACGTCCTGTCCAGAACAAAACCGTCGGGCCAAATGACAAATGTGTTCAATACTAGATTCGACATTTTCTCTGTAAATCCGTTGATATCCCCCATGAAATGTGGGCATCTGACATTCTGCTAGCTTTCGCGTAACCACATCGCTACACAAAGGGTATCATTCTGCTTTAACAAAGTTATAGTCTGTCAGGTTTTCGTCACGTTTTCGGGCTAAGTTTGCAAAATCAGAGCACAAGTGCAAACTACAAAGAACATGTACAATAAACAAAATCTCATCGAAAGAACCTCTAATATCGTGGCTTCTTTGTTTTGTCTGCTCTTTAATCTGAAGGTGCAGTTGGAGTTGTCAACAAAGGAGTACTCACCCTTGATGACGCAGAACTGAAAATAACCATTAGAAAACCTGTAAAGGAGCTTCCTATTGACACTAAAAGGTTTGTTGTCAAAGGTCTGAGTGACAAAACCACACGGGATGGACTTCAATCTTACATGGAGGTTGTCAGTGGAGTAGAAGTGTTGTCCATTGAATTTGGAGAGCAAGGAAGTGCAGCAGTGACCTTTAATAAAACATACGGTAAGTTTGATTAAATTTACCTCAGTGACAAAACCATAAAAAAAGGGTTTTTTTTAAATTTTTTTATTAGGCTCCTTCGTCTTCGTTTGTATGCAATCTAGGTATGGGTTTATGCTACGTATGCGTCTCTCGAGTTACGGATGTAACTGGGAGTTGGAGGGCACGATAGCGTGAAGGTTGCTCTAAGGTCAGCCAAGGACAATATACTCCTTCTCAAGGGCTCTCAAAATTTCAATGCGTCTATAACGCGATAGACGCGCACCAAAATCATAAACCAAACCTTTTTAACTCGGCGACAGGAATCCTCGAAAGTTTTTGGTCGAACGTCTTGCGATAGTATCTCAACTCATAAGACTTGGCTAAAAAAAAGTGTTGTCATTTCTTCCAATCAAACTTATTTGCCTTACGTCACATTTTGGAATTCAGTGACGGCTTTGACCTCGAACCAGGATAATGTGGAAATTGTGTCTCTATAACGCTCAAAATCGCATCTTATTGAAGCCATTCACATGCATGACAGCAGTATTGAAACAAAACTTGCGAATACAATCTTACGCTCCAGATCCACTACTAGCGGTTCAATAAAGCTGAATGTGCTGAATGTAATTAATACAATTATTGTTCCGGACGACAATTCCCCGCAGTTTTGTCTTGACTGTAGGACAAATCACTATGTCTAAATAGATATTTCCAGATTTAATACAGATACCACTTTCATTCCATGTTCTGACTTGTTTCTGTCGCAACGAGGCTGCATTCGCCTCGCCCCCAAACACTTTCGCATGTTCCACTGTTTTGAACATCGGTTATTGATCACTTTACGACATCATTATTATCAATACGCGCGGCCAAATGACAAACTGCCCTCCGTAAAACGTACCATTTTGCGGGCCAAACGGGAAATGCGCGGGCTCAAAATGCATTTGCCACCCTGATTCTGATTGGCTGCAGAGATGTCAAACAACTTCGCTCGGTCTGTGAGATCCTGAGGATACCATTTCAATGCTAGAGTTGGCGCGAGTTTGCACTTTGTAGTTCTGTAGTGAACTTTTGACGTTTGAAGATTTTGAAGTCCTAAATTTTCATCTTTTTTCTAGTCAAAACTCGGACCTGGACAACGAGCAACTGGATGAAATTAAGCAAAAAGCTCAAGCGAAAAACCAAGAAAGCAAACGAGCGGGGATTTAAAAAAGTTCGAGAAATGTTGTGAGGAAAGAAAAATTACAGTAGATCTCAAAACAGTAAGTCTTAAGTCCAACGGAGTTCAGTGAAATTCTGCGAAAGTTCTTCGCTAAAGGGAGAACAGAGAAAGACCAAGCATTACTCCAAGTGCATTGAATGGAATTAGAGCGGCCATTCATTGCCATCTAACCTGTGCTCCACTCAGCCGAAACATAAGCATTTTGCAAGACAGCGAATTCATGTCTGCCAACAAAATGATTGAAGCAAAGGCCAAGCTATTTACGAAAGAAAACGATGCGAAACCAGAACACAAATGATCTATTCAGTTTGGAGACAGGTAGAAATTGAATCGATACCTCATGGAAGGGTGGAACACGGACGGCGTTCGGAAAGATGCGGAGAAGTTACTTGAGTTTAGTTGGTTTTCGTTGTGTTTTCATTTTGCTCGCCGCGGCACAGAGGGATGGCGGCAGCTTACAAGGCATTCATTTGATCATTTTTGCTAATCATTTTTTACTAATCTTTTTAATACTAGATTACATTTGACTTTTATTGTATACAGAAAGGAATTTTATTTGCCTCTTGTTTAGCTGATCGTACTGTAGCAACAACTTTCTACATCTTAGTTTCATGCTACATCTCTGTTAAGCATTTTTTTCTTATTAATTGAAATGAACTTGTGCGATTTGGCCTAGTGTATTGATAATAATGATAATCAAATGACTTTTGTCGGGCATATAGTTAAAGCGAAGCGAGGGCGCAAATGATGCTACTCGGGCCACAAATAAACTATATGCCCTCCAAAATTCATGCTATTGCCCTATTATCTTTTTTTTTTTTTTTAAATCATTTACGAGTGTTTAAGTAATCTGGGAGCTGGGAAACTACATTTCTTTCGGCAGACTATCAAGCCATTACACAGAAGGTTGCCAAGAGACAACTGGAGGGTAGACAGCTCTCAATCGAACAAGTTCCCGTTTGCAATTGTGTGCAAGTGACATGTCTGAACAGGGAAAACACCACTGAGGATGCAGTTCTTTACCATTTTGAAAACCCCAAGAACGGGGGCGGTGAGGTCATCAAAGTAGAACTTAATATAAAGGAAGGATGCGCACTGGTCCACTTCGTGGACCCAGAAGGTATTAAAATATCCTATCTTCGCAGAGCTAAGATTATTGACTTAAACCACGTATACATATAGATATATGTTTAACTTTCTGGGCCTTGACGAACTGTAATGATTCGACGTAGTACCCTGTTACTTTTGGTAGCTTAGAGGAGGGCGCTAACTGGATATAAGGCACTTATAGTGACATAACGCTTGTTTCTTTTTGACCATTTGCATCTGAATGTGATACAACACTTAAAAGACAGCTGCTTTAACTTAAGAGCTGTAACTATGGGAGCTCTCATAGTCATAATGTTCAATGTTACATGCGGATGAAAATGGAGACTTCATAATTCATTCCACGTCAATGCCTTGAATGTTATCTCCCCTATTAGGACACGTTTTGGAAGGGGCACTTATTGATTAAACGGCGCGCACTTTATGGGGAGTGCTCATCAGATAGGGGGCGCTTTATTTAGTAGGGGAGCTGAATCGAATCATTGTCCGTGTCTGTCAAAGCTCAATCTGATCTTATATATAGTCTGTTAACAGACCTTCTAGTCGAGGACAAAATAACGACTATGGGAAGGCTAATGTTCGCGGAGAATATTGCCTTCTTAACTTTTCGGAATCAGGATATACTGAAACTTTCTTTGAACTGAATGGAAACAAGAATCCCTGCAAGTTACTAAAGCACCGTCTTCTTGCATGCTTTCTAGAGGTAACCAGGAGGAGCGAAAGAAATTAAGCTTTAGGCATTGTTGGTGGGCGCCAACACCTTTCGGTAAATTGATGGTCTCGTGTTCATTTCTTGAAAGAAGGATGCCAGATACTTAACTGTTGTCTGAAATATTACGAAATCAAAATTAGACGGTAAATTTTATCTCTTAACAAGCCTTTAATTAGTAGCATATCGCAACAACTGACCAGTTGGTTAATTCACTTTCCCTTGCAGTTGCTACGAAAGTTTTGTCGAAGAGCCACTCCCTTAACGGGGCAAACTTGGAAGTAAGTCTCCACAGCCCTTTCCTTGGGAAACCAGTCTCTCAGCCGGAAGCACAGGAAGTTGAGCTGATGACAAGTATCCCATTAGACTCACAAGTAATGCTCTTTATTTGTGAGCACTACAAAGCTGAGTTCACGCAGGTCCAGGATGATCATGGTGTAACGATAACCTGGGAAGAAGGCACCAGTAGCATAATCGTCAGGCCTGTGGATAAAGTATCAGCAGACAGGAAAAAATTTGATGAGGCATGCGAAGTCATCGCTTCTTTCAAGCAACAATTTCAGACAGCCACTTCGCATGTCCTGCCTGAAGCTTGGAAAGCTGTGGTGGATAACTTTATGAAAAATGTTAGTGCCATGGAAGAAAAAGTGAAAGTGCGTTGCGTAGTTCAGCAGCATGTAATTTCCCTCACAGGAAAGAAGCAAGATGTTGACGGACTCATGAATGATTTGCAAGAATTAAAGACAAGCATCGAGAGAAAAGCCAAACTTAAGGCTTCTATAGAAACAAAGTCGATAGATATTGACCATAGTGTGAGACTGCAGTTCCTAAGAGATCTAGACTTTGGAAAGGAACTAGAAGCCGAATACGAAGAAACTCAAGTCAGCATACTCCTAGAAACGGGAAAGGTTCAAATTCGTGCTCCTTCCATCACCATTCACAAGGTTTCTGCAGCGGTATGGGAGACGATTGCCAAAGTAAAGGAAATAAGCCTTGAGATGTCGCAGAATACCGTCGAAATGCTTAGGAGTACAGCCTGTCGAGCATTCATTAACGACCAATTCACAGCCAGCGATTTACAAGCTGGCTTGGCCTTTGATTCAGAAAGGAAAGACGGTGTAGTAGTTATGGGAATGAAAACTGAAGTTGCTGAAAAAGCTGCCGAGTTGGTTAAACGACTGGTTGTCGAAGAATGCTTTGACTTAGATGAGGATCAAGTTCAGCTCGAAAAAAGCGAAAAGTGGCGTCAGTTAAGATATGATCTGACCGAAAAGCGTATTTTGAGCCTCTCTTTTGACAGACGCAGCAAGAAAATAAGGTTAGTGGGAACAAAGGATGACGTTTCATCCGCCCTGGCTGCTGTCAGGCGCTTTTTGAAAGAAAACACCATTGTCAACAACGTGGTGAGACTTCCCACAGGATGCAGGCGATTCCTTGCAAAGTACAGAGAACAGGAATTTCGGCAAATAGAAGAAGATTTGAAAGAATATTCCACACGGATAAAGTTAGACGAAGATGACGAAGGTTTGAGCATCTCTGGAACGACTGACGGAGTTCAAAAAGGGACAAAATTGGTTCAAGATCTGGCATCCAAAGTTCTGAGCGAAAAGTTATTCCTTAACAAGCCAGGAATGCGCAAAGTACTGGGTCAGAGCAAGGGCAAGAAATTGTTAAGTCTTATGGAGAATGAGAATAAATGTGTCATCGAACACTATATTTCAGAAAAGTATGAATCGTCAAAGAAACCAGGAGAAAAAAAGGAAGAAAATCAAGGGAAAAAAGAGAAGCTCTGTAGTTTCCTTACCCCAGAAGGAAAAAACATTCTGGTTTTTAAGGACAACATCTGCGATCGAAATGTGGACGTGATTGTCAATGCAGCCAACTCTAACCTCCATCATGTGGGTGGTGTCTCCAAAGCTATAGCTGAAGCGGCCGGAGAAGTCTTCAAGGACGAATGTGATCAATACATCGTCGACCGAGGGCCGCTTCTAGATGGGCATGTAGTTGCAACTTCCGCTGGAAAATTGCCGTTCAAGAAAGTCATTCATGCCGTAGGACCGAAATGGACAAAGGAAGCAGCTTGGGAAAAGAGGATGGGCAGGTCTCCAAGACAAGAGAGCCTTCTAAGTTATACAGTAAAAAATGCCCTAGATTCTGCCAAAAGCTATAAATCAATCGCATTACCAGCCATTAGCACAGGCGTCTATGATTTTCCATACCAGTTGTGCGCAAAAATTATGGTCGATTCAGCTGTAGTGTTTTCTCAAGAAAATCCAGGTTGTCGTTTGTCTGAGATTCAGTTCACCAGCACCGACGATAATGTTGTAAAGGCCTTTGTGAAGGAGATGGATTCCAGATTTCTCCATGATCCCAACTATGACAGCTCTTCAGATTCAAAGGTAAAGATCAAAGCGAGCAAAGGCAAGGGAAGAAAGAAGTCAATGCCCAGTACACCGTCGACTGCATCAACTGCAGATATTCCAAATGTCATCAAGACATCGGAAGACTTAAAACTGATTCTTGTTACTGGTAATATGTCTCAAGAAAAGGCAAGTCGGAACATTTCTATAATTACGTGAATAGATGTTGCTTTAAATTTCAGCCATTTCAACGTCAATAGGAATAGAAGGCATTCTGCAGTGACAAACATGATTGAAACGCCTGTCGTGTAAACTGTAATTTTAAAAAACTTGGCCTTTATATGTTATCATGCCAATTTCAATAATTTGTACGTCTCACTCAAGATCAATAAAGATCATAAGTCTCAAGATGCCGCATTTTTTCTTTCAATTTTACCTCCTTTTTTGTGGTATCGATAAACAAATAAGGTAAAAAGCGATTTCTCGCCATTTCGTAGAGTCGAAAACTGTCTGTTATTCTAATATAGCGAAATTAGGATCTGACACAGTGGTTATATTATGACAGATGTTAACAAAGGGCCCTTTGTGTTGTTGTTCCTCAGGTTGACGCTATCGTCAACTCGGCGTCATCAGACCTCGATCTTAGCAGAAACGCAAGTGCCAAAGCCCTGAGTAGTGCTGCCGGTCCTGCTCTACAGCAAGAATGTAAGGCGATTGGTAAGGTAAACACTGGAGACATAGTGGTAACAAGTGGAGGAAAGCTGAATTGTAAGCATGTCTTCCACACGTCGTGTGCTACATGGAACCAACAAAGCGGCGAACAGGTACAAAATATATTGGACATTAAGGGTCACAGATACGCAGTTTTCGGTTTAAGTTCCAAGGGAAAATCAATGTGGTTGGAAACAAAAACGTTTAATCGTGTAAGTTACGATGATGGACAAAAGTCCTCGGGAAAATGATGTATAATGCAGCGAATTATCTGTATTTTACAACTGAATTTTAAAATTTACAAAACGCGTTGCTTTTGCCCCCTCCCCACGCAATGCAATGTTCAAACTCAGGAGAAATTGCAGGTACTAGTTTTCAGCATTGTATGTGGAGGAGAAGCTAGGCAGGTTCAGTTGTATTCGCGTCTGGCGTGTGTGCAAAAGCACCAAAAGTGTAAATTTGTCCCAAGACGTTTTACCATGATTGTAGCTACTGGAAACCGTTATGTAAACAAAGTCAAACTACGCACTACATGAACTTGTTTTTAGACAGATTGTAAGCATCCACGTCAGCTAGAGAGACCTGACTTTTAACAATTTCAGGGTGCTATACGGAATTAAGTGGGCTAAAATTGTTTTAACAGGCTGATTTAAGCTAACCAGAAACCGTATAAGTGACACTTATAGTTCCATGTTACTCAAGGTTGTACCATCTGCGTGAACTGAATGGTACTTTATGTTCATTGAGCGCTCATTACCAAAGATACCAAAGTATCTGCTCAGAATTTAAGAGGGGTCGCGAACTTCATCTATTTTGTTGAATTATTGCAGCAAAAACAACGGCAAGTCTTCACCATCCTGACCGGTTGTGCGGTTCGCATACAACTTGACTCCCTTCACAGAAGCCCAGCGTCAACGCTGTCACTGACTTAATGATACAACGCTGCTTATTTGGCGCACCGATCAAAGTTGTTTCATGAATTGTGTGTGTGCGGGTTTTTTTTAAGAGTGAAATCGGTCAGCATGATTTATCGGTTACCGCTTATATTTCTTACGCTATCCCTAGTTAATGATCCAGTTGAGAGTTTTACCCGCCATCTCTTGCATGTAAGGTGAGCATACAACCCACTGAGCTAAGCCGCCCCAATGTAACATGGTTAAAAGTAATGAATCGCAAAATCGTAAATCTCTTGCAGGAATTGCGTGGTATCATAAAGAAATGCCTCAATGAAGCTCAGAAGCGAAAACTTGTCAGCATCGCTATTCCTGCTCTTGGAACGGGAAATCTTGGTTATCCTCGTGATCGCGTGGCTGCTGCTTCCTTTGAAGAAGGTTTGGCATTCAGTAAGAATAATCCGGGCAGCTCATTAAGGGAGATTCATTTAGTTGTTTATGACAAGGACACTCCCTCCGTAAAAGCGTTTCAGGCTGAACTTCAAACAAGGAAGGGAAGTCAACCCGGGCTACCGCCTTCAGCAGCAGCTGGAAGTGAAAAAAAGAAGCGTGGCAGATCGCCTGGGGTGACCATCAAAAGTTCTGATCCAGACGACTTAGACGCTTTTGAGATAGTGGATGAAGAATTAGATCACATAAAGCCTGAAATCACAATGGGCGCCATCACTGTTCAAGTTGAAACTGGTGACATTACCAAAGAGGTTACCGATGCAATTGCGATTTTGTCCAACGACAAGTTAGCAGTAGGCGGTGGCGTTGGAACGGCAATTCTAAATGCTGGAGGACCAACAATTCAGCAAGAATGCTCATCCCTAGGTTTCCAATCGTCAGGTTCTGTTGCAGTTACTGGAGCAGGAAAATTAAATGTAAGAAACATTTACCACATGGTTCCGGACACAATGTCGTCCATGCGGTCTATCAAAGATTGCATCGTTACTTGTCTACGGAAAGCTGACTCCAGTGGACTGACTTCGGTATCTTTCCCAGCTGTTGGAACTGGTAACATAGGAAAAGACGTGAAAGAAGCTGCTGAAGGGATGTTGCTGGCATTTTCCAAGTTTGCTCAAGAGCAGCCAAAATCAATTAGCTCTATTCGAATTGTAATCTATGAGCCGCACATGTTAAAGGTGTTCCGAAGTGCAATGGAGGCATGCATTCGTTCGTCGGAAGAGGGCGAACCAGGCGTCATATCCAAGATTGCTGGCTGGTTTGGATTAGGAAAAATTGGCTCGGCAACATCGCATGCCAAAGCATCAAGGAAAATGTTGAGCCCAAAAGGCGACAGCTACTTGGAGATCTTTGCAGGGACTAAGCAAGATATCGATAAAGTCATCAAAGACATCGAGAATGATGTAGCTGATCACTGCAAACAGAAAGTGATAGAGCATGATGCGATTAGCAAGCTCTCCAAGCAGCAGAAGCGGAAAATAAGGGATTTGCAAGCAGAGCACGATGTCTCAGTGACCATTGAAGAGGCAATAGGCCGCATTAGCATACGAGGTGATGTAGAAGGCGTATTAGATGTGGCCACCACGATTCACGAGATCCTCAACCAGCAACTAGAGGAAGATTACACACGAGGGGTTGAAGAACTTCTCGCCAAGAACATCCAGTGGTTCTTTCGTGACGATGATGGCAGTTGGGAACCTTATGACACCAGCATTAATTTACAGATAGAAAACGCGTTTAACGATGGCCACGATTCCGTGGTGGTCATAATTGAAGATGTCAGATGTGAGGTAGTCTTCAAGGACATGAAAGAAACCTGTTTCGAAGATGGCGAGGAAAGAGTTGTCGTCCGAAAAGAGTTTGGAAAAGGTAACGTTTATTTCAAAAACTAGCTGATATTTTATCGTACTTATACTTCATGGTATAAGAAGTAACTATTTTAATAGAAATTGGGGAACCTGTACTATACATAAAAAGAGAAAGAGAAATATTGACCTTAAAACGGCTCATGTGGTTAAGTACTCAATAAGTACTAATTCCAATGTCTTGAAAAGAAACATATCGTATTCACTAGCATGTGAAACTATTCTTTTAAAATACTTTTTATTCAATTTATTTTTACTACATTATATATTACATGTGTGTTATATTGTATAAGGACATTTTGCTCATGTCATATCATTTTTTCGTTTCTTTTTTCTTTTTTGTTGTTGTTGTTTTTTTTGTTTTTATCGTACCGTTACTGTGTGCCCATTATGAACAGACTGCTTTTCTGTTTTGCAGTGCCTCAAAGACAGCTTATCGTGACATAGCTATCGTAAAATTCCGAAAGTAACGAAGGTCTTATAGTTTTCGAGGCGCGTGACTTTAAGTTGGTATAGCTTGTAAGCCTCTATATGTAGACAATGATTTCCCAAATAATTACTTTAAACAGGTATTCCTTTACCAAACGAATGGGACGTGCATCCAAAAGATAGCTTCGGCAAAGAGGAGGAGGTTCATCTAGTGCCATTAGATCCTGTCATCCACGCAAACGAGTACAAAAAGGTAGCTGATGAAGTTCACAAGACCTCCCCTATCACCATCACTAAGATTCAGAGAATACAAAACGCTGCCCTGTACCGTGTATATATGGTAAAAAAGGACCAAATGGAACAGAAGAAAGGAAGCAATGAACGAACACTTTTCCATGGTACAGCTGAAGGAAGCTGTGCTAGCATCAACAAGACTGGTTTCAACAGAAGCTATTGTGGGAAGAATGGTAAGTTCCAACTGGAATTCTCCAAATTTACGCGAACTTGTAAAATTAGCCATTTTTGTTTCTCAACGTTAGATGGACGAGTCTACACCGTAAGTCAAGTTGATTACAATTTAATAACTAATCTAAGCGAAATTCTTTACCTAGCAAATACAAATTATTATTTCTAGTCCAGCAAAACAAAATCCACTCGTCAGAACACTTCCTTGAAACGTGAGCCCAAAGAAGATGTCGTTAATTGCTAAGTATTTTTAATCGTAGTGTATATGTAGGTGTGATACACAGAGAATTTGTCTGATGTGTATATCAAGGATGAACTATAAGGATCCTTTTAAATTTTCGCTGTCATACTTAGATGTGACCATGCATGTATAAGCCAAATGTATTTGAAAGTTTAAGTAAATAGTGTGGTGATTCACCACTCCACTTTGTAATACAAAGCAAAAGCATGTCATGAAACGCACTTCAGGTGTCACCCCGTTAGAAACGCCCTCTTCTTATCACCCCATAAATACTCTAGTTTCCCGTCGCTACAAGTAAATTCGGCTGCGGCCTAAGAAGTGACTGTTGGTTTACTATGATTTTTCAACTTCACAGTTTGTTGTCATGCGTGAAGAACTATTTAGTTTTTCTTTTCATATTTTTAGTGTCATACCATTCTTACGTAACATGCTCGTGAAGCCCAATAACCCTAACCCTAAGTTTAAATTTTTAATCCACTGACTAGTTCTGCTTTTACTGCTTTTAGCCACTATGTTTGGAAATGGCGTTTATTTTGCTCGAGATGCTTCTTATTCTACACAGACCAAGTATTCACCACCAGGTGGAGCCGGAAACCGTCACATGTATCTTGCACGTGTCCTTGTTGGTGAGTACACGACTGGACGCCAGGGAATGATAACCCCACCTCCCAAGGGAAGTGACGCCACAGATGCTTACGACACTGTCGTGGATAACCCCGCGAATCCAAGCATTTTCGTTGTGTTCTATGATAATCAATGCTATCCAGATTATCTAATAACGTTCAAATAAGTAGACCAGGTCTTGTGTGCTTGTTAAAGGGGCTGGTGAAAGTCAGACTAGAAATACCAAAGTTACTTATTGGAGATAATTAGTATTCAGTTAGTATACCTGCGATATAAATTAGGTTCATGCAGATTAGAAATTTAGGGCTTGGCTTTGTTACTTAATGTAGCCCCTTTGATTTTGTTTTCTTTTTTCGCCTTTTTTTTTGCGAAGCCGCGACATGTTAAATGTTTTTGTCTAAGGAATGGATTGCAGTGCAACCACTGGTATCTTTACGAAAATTCCTTCATTTGGAACAGTTTTTCTCTCGGTAAAAAGGAACTGTTCATGAATTTCATTCGGAATTCGAATGAGCCTCTTCCCAAGCTTTCGTCAGGAACTTCCATGTCAAATTAAGCACGTTTCCTTATAGCTAAAAGTTACTTCAAAGTTAGCGTGAGAAGAGTTACTGAGAAGATAGAAGTGAGGAGAGGTACTTTTTTTATATTTAAGTTAACTGCTTATGAGATAAGGTTAGTTTATTCCTTGCGTGGAAAGAGAGTAAATTATAAGCTGTGAAGTATTCTCCAGTTATAAGTGTATTGCAGTTGTTGTTGTGGTTTTTTTTTTACCGCCTATCACGCAGCTATGGCAATTATGATTGCCCTTACCTAACTACATCTACTATAGGCATCATGTGATTTACAATCTACTTTAAGATAATTACTGCATACATGTATAACCTCTACCTTCAAATGTTTCTTATAAAGGAAAACTTATGCTCAGTTTTTTCTCTCTTTTAGAGCGCGTTCCTTTAGACTGAATTTTTCCAAAATTTCAATACAAAAACGAATGAAACGTAAATGTTCGGAAAAATCGTTTCGAAAGTTTAAGTCAATCTCTCGAGTTTGCCCTAATTCTGAAAATTTGGACGATAGAAAAATTGTCTGCTTATTTTAGAGGTTTCAGACAGCTTCTTTTCTCTCTTTTCTCTTACAGACCTAGAATTCGAAGACGGCGATTTTTCTTCGTTATACACGACTAGGAATTATTTCCTAGACATATTTCTATGTCCGCAACAAGTTTTATTCTTCCCGTTTTGGGAAGAAGTTGTCACGTTTCTCTTGTTGAACGAAGAGGATCTTGGATAGCTGGAATCGAAAGACTGGGCTGCGATACGAATAAATTTAATTCTTTTCGAGCTTTAGAAATAGGAAATGCGTAATAATCATATCATCGTTATCTTCTGAAAATCAAAAAAAAAAAAAAGAGTTGACGAGAATCCACCAATTAATGTAAAAGCGATTCAGTCAAGGGAAAGTGCCGTTCCACTCGTCAAAAGAAACTTTTGGATATTCAGAGCAAATGTTGGTCTAATGGAACGCGCTTATGACCTCAGGGAGCTTTTTTGCAAGTCTATCAGTCCTCTGGCGCTACCTCGCGTTCACCTGCTATGCAGGCTACTGTTGTTAGGACCGGTCTGTAAAGGAAGTGTCTCGTAGAACTGGTGCTATCTGCGAGGGTTGTTCGATAGGCGAAAAGCACGAGGCTTTTAGGTTCAGTACCTCAATAACGTAAGTTACAGCTATATATATATATATATTTTTTTTTTTGTTGTTGTTGTTGTTTTACTGTAAAATTAGTTCTCGCTTGGCCTTTTGCCACACCATTAAGACCAGAATGGGCCAGCCATGCCAGAGAATTAGCTAGGGTCGTTAGTGTCAAGTGTGCACAAGTGTACACAACAGTAACATTATGCACTAGTTTCAGAATCTGTTGTTGTTGTTTTGATTGTTCAGCTATATAAGTGTAGTAAGACCAGGCCCATGGCGAAACACGAAAACGTGACGAAAATAAACGGACACTGCAATCGATGCCAAGCTAGCACGGGAGGATTGGTGTACTCGGGTCGATATTGGTTTTGGATATGATTTTCGATCAGTTAAGTAGACGACCCGAGTGTTATCTAGTCTCTAACAAGTTTTTATCAAACAAGCACAGACTACAATGAAGTAACACGAAAAGAATTTTGGATTTCTTTCGCCACTCATTTTGCTCTAATAAGGGTGAGGTGGAATGTATCTAAGTAATGTTTTTGCCATGTCTTTTGCGCACTAAAGGGGGCGTTATTTTAATGATAGGAGGAAACTGAAAATGGTTTTAAGGTTTGCACAGCTAGGAGACCGTGAACTGTTCTATGAAGCAAACGTAGCGAGTAAGTGGTAGCCCTGGCCCACTTATATTAGTAATAATAAATGTCACATGTTATAATATTTACAGTTAACGTTTTTCGGGACACTGAGCATCGACGTGCCAACAGTCAGTGTCACTCAACCGTTTTGGAATAACGCCGCAATAAATATATCGAGCTTGAGAACGAAATAGTTTTATCAGTTGTATTTGCTATAGCTGTAGCTGTTGCTGTAGCTGTGGTATCCATGCCAGCAATCAAAGCAGTGCCTCTTGACAGTCGTGTTGCTTCAGATAACTGATGTCTTTGTAGGCGTTTAAAACCGGTTGGGTGTACACGGCGCGGTACTTTTAGCACGCAGTTGTCAGTGAACAATCGTGTCGAGTATTCTTAGCAAACAACTGTTGGTGAAACTGATTGTGTGCAAAACAGTTTGTGTACCTCCAAATAAAGAAAATTGTGATAATCTGCAGATTTTTCTCCTTTATAAGGCTCCTCAATAGACATGTAACAGCATTTCGCCCTTGTATGGCGATACTCTCCACTACCCGACCCATCATAGGTCTACCTTGGTCACACAAGGGAGATTGCAGGTCAGTTTGGAAGAATGCGACAATAAAACAGTAGAATTTATGTTCGCGGGCATAAATATGTTTTGGGCCCAACTCAGACTCATTTTAGCCCGAGCCGCTAGGCGAAGGCTAAAATGAGCTGGGAGGGGGCCAAAACATTGTTATGCCCAAGAACATAAACTGTATTACTATTATCATTTTGGAGGGCATTGAGAATATAAAAACTGAAAAACAGTGACAACAAAACAGTCTGAGCTTAAACACGAGCGTTTACAAGTTAAATGGCTTTTATTTTCCCTTAATGAATATACACAATAAATCAAGTGAAGCTGGCTAAAAATTACAAAATCTTGCATTTTGAGTTTAAGCGCCTGAGCCGGACGGACAGGTTGTCAGTTTCGGCTGTGTAGTAATTCCATTCTGGTATCTGGAAACGAACACGATGACCAGACATCAAAGCCGATACTAGTGCTTCCCGTGACCCACAAATACGTATTCCTTTTTTATCATGGGCGAAGACGTCCTTCCAGCAACCGTCTGTAAACGACTCAATCGCCACGGTGTCCTGGGTGTGACCTCGTGACTGACGGGTCCCAACCGTCCATCGCGATGCATCGCGAAGTCCACGTGTAGTTACAACTGTGAACCACCAATAGGCATTACTTTGAAACTGGATAACATTGTTGCTCAAGGTGGTCCTTATGTGGTCCACGTTTTGCGCAGAAACGCACTTGACTCCATGGCTGTTAATTGCGACATTATGTAGTGGAAAGGAATACCTCTTAGAACTCACACATCGAATTTCATGGCCATATGTTACACTGCTCTCTAGATTGGTTAAGCTGCCCTGCACTTTGATGCCATTGGCAAGGTGAGAATGCGATGGCATTGGAAGGAGCCCAGATATCTGCACATATCACTTGATACTTCTCTTAAGGCTGTTAGTCCCACGATGAGTATTGGACCCCACGTTGTACCTCGTCATTTGCATCACTCCATTAGTAGACACGATCACCCACCACCAGTAGGCATTATCTTGAAACTTATTCCAAGACGCCTTGCTGACATGTTGTAGAAGTTGAGCAAACACGTGACTGCCGTGCGCATGAACGTTGTCAGCCTCGGTACTGTAAGATTCCCCAATGACCACACGAATACGGGCTCCTGATAAGACGGCAGATATCAGCGAGTACTTCCAACCTGACTCTGCTCTTCCGCTTCCATCGTGGTGATAGGCCAACTGCCATGGTATGGAACAGGGCCTGCATTCTTTAATTAGGACAAAAGATAGAAGTTCCAAATCAATTAAAATAGTTATTGCAAAAGAGTTCCTTACCTCCTAATGATAATAAGCTTTAAGCCGTGAATATTGCGGAAAATTGGCAGATAGATTTTTGTTAAGGAGATAATCATTGGGTACTGTAAATCAAGGTGAGTAGCTACTTAGTAGTCCACGTTCCGCATGTGGGGAGGCGCGGAAATCTAACATGCGGGATCAATGTATTGTTTTCTTGGGCTGGATAATTCACTCCTACAGAGGCTCTCTTCTTTCCATACACTCTGACCGGAGATAAACGCCGGAATATGATGGGCTGCTGGGCTCGAGCACAGACTTTACCTACGCTGTTTTAACAGAAGACGTCAAAACGTCTTCTGTTAATACAAGAGAAAAACGTAGTCATAAGCGGCCCAAAATGTTACCTATTGCACTGTTCCTAAATTTATGTTAGGACAACTGCAAGAAAAGGTAAGTCTGCATACGAGCCAAGTTGTTCATCGGGCCGGAGCTTATCCCGGTTTCAGTAGCATGAAGCGACTAGGAGTATTTCTACTGCCCACTGGATGGGATGCTAGTCCATCATGGGGTTACCCCCAACATTAAGTTTCTCCGGTACCTATTTATACACCTGGGTGGAGAGAGGCAGCTTGAGAGTAAAGTGTCTTGCCAAAGAACACAACACAATGTCCCCGGCCAGGGCTCGAACCCGGACCGCTCGCTCCGAAGTCGAGCGCACTAACCATGAGGCCATCGCGCCTCCCACACTAAAAAGGTAGGAGTCCTTTAATTGTGCAAAATACAAGCATAATCCATAGACTTACCTTTCGCCAGGCAGCCTTTAATCTAAGTACAATAGAAATACAAAAAAAATAAAAGAGAAAAAAAGAAAGAAAGAAAGAAAGAA
>Ga0126339_10001069_pt1 | contig 17603 bp, 8 predicted proteins | sample OrbTmetagenome_2_FD_92532 | JGI IMG/M metagenome (GOLD analysis project Ga0126339, IMG submission 92532) | Coral microbial communities from Petempiche,Puerto Morelos, Mexico - Orbicella T R C metagenome | ecosystem: Host-associated > Invertebrates > Cnidaria > Coral | place: Petempiche,Puerto...
AAGCCTCGGAGCCATGTTAGAATTTTAAAATATCGAAAATGGCCTGATCTTCGTTCCCAGGCTCTCGACGAAAACCCGTCCTTGGCCTTTGTACGACCCAAGTGGATCATTGTCTGTCACGAGAAAGGTGCCTTTGTTCCATTTCAACCATACATCATAGTTCCTTCATAGTAATGTGTTTAATCGCACGTGATTAATTCATTATCAACGTATCCAACCACGACCCAGGTTTTCAGACGGAGTTCTTGAAATAATTTTCAACGAAGCGACGGCTGTCCGAAAATCTACCGAGAAACGCCGAGTAAAGGTCGAAAATGTATCGTTTCTCCGACAGTACTGTTCGTTCGTGGAAATATTTTGACTTGATGGTCTTTTACTTCAAAAACGTCGCACATGTTTTTACTGCTTTCTAAGAGCGTCGGTGACAGTGGGTCCTTTCCTTTGGTTTTTGCAACACTATTGGGTGTTAGCATTCTACTCAGAAAGCTACACCGGCTCAGAATCAGTTGAAGAATCCTTGCGCATTTCTCAATCTGCCAACCTCTACGTAAATCACCGTACATCAGTGCAAATGAGAATCGGTCCGGCATCTTGTTACCAGACCTCCGTAGACACTGGTTCTCAGCGGGCGACCTGACGCCGACCTAAAGGAATGTCGGAATGCTCTGGTCTTCTTTCTTCAAGAACTGTGCATGCTCAAGGCTTGTGGAGTGTTGTTTCAACCCTGGAGTTACTTATCTAAAGCCTACAAGGTGCTCGCTCTTACAAACACAAACTCAACATTTCCTAGTTCAGAGATAATTCCGTTTTCAAAACGAGGACATTTTTCATCCGGCTATAGTGTAAAACGAGTACAATGTGCTAAGCGTTAGACACGAAACAAGTAAATAAAATGCATTGCATCTGACTTTTACTGATGTCTGCTTTAATATGATACATAAATTTAAAAAAAAAAACAAAAAATTCGGACGATTTTAATTTCGGACAAAAAAGTGTCCGAAAACAAAACCATTTGAAATTTTAAGCGTCCGAGATATTTACAGTACAGTAGTAAACTTGTAAATAACTCCAAAACATTTAGCTTCCATTATGGAGCGAACTCTGGGGCTTATATCCAGGGAGCTTATAAGTAGCATAATGAAAATGTTTCGAAATGTAACAGTATTGATCAAAATAAGTTTTTCATGATTTTCAATTAAGCTTTAAAACATCGTAATAAATCTAACTCATTTCATGTTAGCTAGATGGGGGGGGGGGGTAATAATCGGAAGTAATATTTTGTCTGCAAGAAGATGGGTTTATAACTGGAAGGGCTTATAGTCAGGATGGCTTATAAGCGGAAGTTTACGGTATACTTTTCAGTCATTTGCTATCAGCTATCTCAACTCCCGTTATCTCGAACTTCTTTGTTTTCGTGATTCAGCTGTAGTTCTACAAAGATCCGTGTTTACGCCCTATTGGTTGTTTGTCCGTTACCACGGTGTATGACTGCGCGCACGTTTAATGTTGACTGGGTGTAAACTGACGTGGCTATGTCAACAATTAAAGCTGAGCAGGCCGAGCATAAATCAACCAGTTTGGATGCCGCTCCATTGCTGCGCCAAACGTTTCTAGGGTACTTTACCGCGTGAACTTCCTGATCTTCTTGACGGAGCTTTGTCGCGATATTTTAAGAAGTGGTTTGCAAATTTACTTTGAAATTGAAGGAAAGCTCAGAGTAAGAGCGTTGTAAGTGTAGAAAAACACCAAAGAAATACAAATGAACCTAAAATGAAGAAGGTTATCTGCGATTGAGGATGGTTACGAAGGATTAAAATCGGCGTACTTGAAAAATTGACTGAACGACTCATTTTAATCTATTTGAAATCGTCGTATCTTCCTTTTAATGGCGCCCTGCACCATTCACAAGTTTGTTTATTATTGGTCGAACGAAACAATAGATAAAGAATACAAACGAAGGAGGTACAGATTAACAAGAACGAATGAAAATAGTGGAGATCAATTACTTTTGTTCTCCCGGCTTGAGCTGTTGTTTTCTGTTTCTCCTTTTCATTCACAAAGTCTACCTGTAGATTTTCTCATTAACCAAATTTGCTGAGGAATTCCGTGCAGAGAAAAGACCCTCAGTGTTACTATTGTACGGCCCTCGCTAAGCACGGAGCCTGATACGAAAACGTCCTCTCGCGAGCCAATATTACGCCTCCACTGCAGGCTATACCATCCGCAGTCTTAAATTCTCCTTGTGCGGCGCTCGGTTGAAACGACTTGATATCAACAGATTAATTCTCGTAACTATTTCCATAAATTTCTATCAGTGTTAGTTGTGGGAATTTGGTAGTATATCAGCACAATACCTCTTGGTTGATGATTTTCTTTTTTCTCTTCACCTGCCTGGTTGACAATGTACAGATTTTTACAGGAGAAAATTCATGTTGATCTAAATTAGCCCTGTCACCAAGCGCATGCATGTAGTTTGTTCTGTCAAAAGTATAACACATTCATGACTTTTTCCCTCAATTTATGAAATGAAAATTTAATGAGTTTTAAAAGTTGCGATAACTTGACCTTCGCATTTTCAAGTTTGTTCACCTTGCCATCCATTTCCTCTTTCGTCCTTGCTAGTCAGACTCACTCGATAGTGCCTTCTGATTGTTTGTCGAGTGTTGCTCGACAAAGCTAGATAAATTATTGGCTCTTTACGTTCTAGGTCATTCATGGTGTATTTTGCTCCTCTCAACCATCTTTCTCCGACTAAAACAGTTCTCCTTCAGTCATGTCGCCCTATTGTCTCGACCCCTCGCCGACCGAAGTCAATCCTTAGCGGCGATAAACAAACCTCTTTGCTCGTTAAATTATTTCGTGTCCATGCGTTTGCAGGTAACTTTTATTTAACTTCCTCTTGTCTCAAGAGGCAAGAAAGGCCAAGAGCGCGACATGCAGTCGCCAAGCCCGTTCCGCTATGTGTTAATAGCCCTGGTAGGGTTTCAATTCACATGGCTCTTTTTGGCTTTGGCGGATCACGCAAACTTTTTAGCGGTTTCTTTCTTGCATTTCTAACTCAAAAATCAGTTGCTTTTGATATTATTTTACTCCTTCCAGATTTTTCTTCGCGAAATCCGGCACGAACTTCCCTATTTTGAGAAGTTCATTTTTGCGAGAAATCAATTACTTATCTACAAGTCAGGAAATATAAATACGCTATTTGGCTTTCTACACCCCCAGTTTATAAATATCGTATCGTTAAGTCGTGGGGGCGTATTGTTAACGAAATGGCCAAACGTTATCGCTTTAACTTCTCGTATTTCTTCCTGAAAGCTGCAAAACCAGTAATACACGCAAGCTTTAGATATCATTTGACACACACTTTATCGCTGATGATTTGCAGTTTCCTAAAATATTATGTTTTCCATTTCTCCTTCCTTGTTAAACTACTCGCAATCGAAATTTATCAACGTATTTAGAAATTCTTAATTGCCGATTCTAGAGTTGGTTTCCTAATTAAAATATTCTAATGTTTGTTACCAGTACAGCTGAGTAAAAAGAAGCTTAATTGAACCAACGCTGCTGGAAGTATGTCTCGGTCAGAGAATTCTCAGGTCTGTAACGCACTGGCAAGTTTATGTCAATGAAGAAAAAATTTTATTTGCGCGTGGATTAACTTGTTTTTACACGCGCAGCCTTGCTCGCATTTATTTTTATTTTTATTTTTTATTTTTACAAATTTGTTCTTGGATAATTTGGGCTTTCTTCTTGCATCCCTGTATTTTAACGTCTTGCTAATGGAAGAATTGCTTAATACTTAGTCTGTCTCATAAATTAGTCAAGACGATTATTGAAAGCAGCTGAAAAAGGAGAACTTGGTCGTTTCAGTGGTCCTAGGTGATCTTGTGGTTGTAACCGAATACCCGAGTCAAGATGGATTAAAATAATGTTCTTTGTTCCTTTTCAGTGAGTGTGCAAAAACAGCATTCTTTGTTCTCTTTACAAAACGTGTTTTTAACGCGGTGCCTTGCGATTTGCTGTGAGAATAAACCATATTACAAGAGTGCTCACGTACAATTTTATCGGTAAGAAGAAAGCTTGGGAGAACATCTCTCGATGTGCAACGTTCGTTCGAAGATGGCTTAGAACTACAGCCTAAGCACTTCTCTTAGCCTAAGATAATTCATTTGGAATTTGTTCTTATTTATAGTTCTTGTCGAGCTTTTGCGAAAATTCTTCGTCGTTGACATCTCCACCCAGAATAATTAATGTGTTGTAGAATAATCAGCAAAGAGATCTAAGTTGTTTGATAATGTCGGTCTTTCGCGAGACTAGTGTTCGGTTTTTGAATCTACGATGTAGTCAGAAAACATTTCCTCCTTAAATAAAGTAAAGTTTAAAAAGAAATTCTAAGCAGTGAATTTCTCGATCGCTTATTTTCTAATTACGGTATTTCTATATCCTTTGTTGTTCTCATTAGACGCACAAATGCACAATGTACATTTCAGAGGAAAGTATTTTAAACAGGATTTTCGCCGCTCAGCAGACCATGAAATATTTTCTGGTGTCTAAGTGCTGCTACACCCTTGCAACGTAAACACAAGGTGGGGCATTTTTTGTGGCACGTTTTTCGATTGCAGCCAAAGCAATAACAATAATGTTATTTTGAGTCGTTGCTGATTGATGAAGGTTTGTGGCTTTTCAAATGGGAACTGTTCTAACCGCCATTACATTAATCGCTCAACCATCATGGCCATTGAAAACTTGCACGCTTGGAGAATTACCGAAGAAAGGTGCTCTCGTTTGGGCGCTCTGTGTTTTTTTTTTTTAAGAAAATCACTTAAAGCTGTGGGGCTTTGTTCCTACCTGTTCCAGCTCTTTCCAAAGCATTTCTTATCGAGTTGGAATGTATAATGCCCGAAACATCTTGACCCCAAACAAGATTACCAGCGAGAGATTAGAGTTAACGGGTTGAAAACACCGAACCGTTAATATAAAAAAAGACTTCATGCGTGCACTGAGAGATGCCAAAGGTCGAGCATTGTTTCGCTTTGAAAATCGTTTAGCACTTTAGTAAAGGGCAAGGCCATGTCTGTAGCGCAACTCTTGTTCTCACGAATACTCTTCCATGAATAACTGTCAAAAAAAGCAAGCCACTTGAAATATTTCCATTTAGCATATGTCTAGTTTTCTTTCTCGAACAGGGCAGAATCTCGAGTTACATCGCCTGCGAAATGCACGCTAGCAAAGATCAAGGCTTTCAAGGTTCTACTTCGTGCGTTTGCCATAAGGCATTAATAACAGCTTGTCGCAGTTTTTGTGCCGACCTGTCAAAGTTTGCAGGGAATCATTTTTTTTTATGGAAATTTCGACTTCTGATTATCCGTTGCGTGCATGTTGATGAACATGGGCTTTTCTTCGTTGACAAGTCGGCGGAATATAAAAACATCGGTTATCGAAAAAATCTGACGTACTCTTTCACGAGATTGTCAACGGGTTTGCTGTACTCACGCGAGGCGTTTGGCCGGTCTCGCGCAAATGGACTTTAAACACGCACCCGAGAGGATTATTTACAGCCATCGAATCGCCTATTATATCAAACTGCTTTCCGCGATGTAAGTAGGTAATGTTTACAGGTGCCATCTGCTCACATCTTGAGTATACGCCGATGGACATCCTGGTTTAGTTAAAAGGAAACCTGTATCAACTAACTTAGTATTATTGCCCTTCTTGTTTACATTCTCTTTTTATGCTGGTTGGAAGGAAGAAACATTTTTTTTTGCATCCTCCACGCGCGCGAATTTCTCTCAGAGAATAATTCCACATTTCCTTGATTAACTCATTTCTCTGTTAAGATGTGAAGTTATTTTCGCTTGTCGGCGGTCTTTCTTACACTATGCAGGGTATATTAAATAGGTAATATAGCTTGTGATTAGTTTTTCATTGTTTTGGCTGTAGTTTCGGTGGGAAAATTGTCTATTTTGGTCATGTGGATTTTTTGTAGTGGTGCTTAACTCCTTGTGCTGCAATGTTAACGCGAACCCTATGTTTTTCTTGTTTTAAAATCTATTTGGTTTACTCTTTGGCAAGTGTTGTTGCGGCTGTTTAGAATTTAGCGTAGTGTTTTCCTCGCACAGCATCTGAAATTAAATATTCTTTCGCTTGACTTGCTGAAAGCGTGTCGTGGTAAATTTGGCACGAGTCTTAAAGTAATTTTAATAAACCGCGCCGCAAAATTAAAAGACGCCTAGAGATCTCCCCCTACAGCTGGAGGCAAAGGGTTTAATGAGATCGCGGAGACAAAATAATTTGTCGTCAATAAAGCCAGTTGCGAGTGAGATGGAACCCTCAGTGTTTTCGGAAAAACATAAATATTTGGCTTGCTCCAAATTTTACACCACGCCCCGAGAAATTAAGCTATTGAATTTTTTATCGCATAACATTCTGTGTTTCTAAAATTAATGCTGGTGTTCGTTCAAAACCAAAGGTTTTGTTTGTTATAAAACGGTCGGACCGGTTGCTTGGAAGAAAAACATTCACTTAGGAAGCTTTTAGTCGATCTGCGAATTTGATAACAATCCCTGCAGGGCGCGAAGTCGAGAAGAATAGAAAAGCATTTAGTCTTCAAAATTGTGCTGGATTCCCCGACGTGAGTTAAAATCAAAATGAGCATGCTATATTTTTGTTGTTTTGATTGTTTTCTCGCCATTCTTTGTTTCTAGACGTGTGGTTTTTCAGCACGACGGGAGGTGCAAGACGTATCGCTTTCCATTCATCTAGTGGCTTAGTTACACGCGCTTCCATAATAAGAATTTACCAGCTTGAATTGCTTCCTTTCATTCAGCAATGGAGAAACACCTTTTAATATTTCTCCAAAACAGTGTAATGGTTTGTAAGGAAAAAATTGCGCGTCATAATGAAAATAGTAGTTTCCTTTTAAGCCGTCATAAAGGAAATCGAAGATTTTTCTTTTCGATCGTTAAATTAAAATAGAAAATTTGTCAATGCGCGTCAATTTCTTGACGTGAAGTTAAATGGAATTGTGCTCTGTTGTTCAGCATCGTGAATATTTTTCTCAGCAGAAAAACCACACAGTAATTTATTCTCGCATCAAGCGTGAAAGTCAATCATCTTCTTCAAACGTGTAATTCACCGTGGACCGTAGCTTTAATCAGTTTTTAATCGTGTAATATGCTGAAGTAAAATTAAATTAACTTCGCGGCCGGTGAAATGAATTTTGCGAGCGTGGTTTGGCGTTTTATCGTGTTATCTGCTACATATTACGAGCAACAGGAGGCCTTGTCGCTCGATTTGCATAAACCCATCTAGTTCTCGCTTACATTTTAATGAAGTTGGCTGGCAAGAAATAAACCCAATAGCCTTCACCCGTTACGTTAGCATTGTTAAAAGCAACTACCGTTACTATGAATGTGGAGGATATCGTGGACAGAAGGAAATTAACGAAGATAAATCACTTTTAGTGGCGCATTTTGCTCTCGCCTGAAAGCATATTGAATCGGACAATCGCCTTACGCGAATTAAAAACACTATTCATGCTCCCTTTTAAAAATTAAACCTTACAAACACGTAAGACAAACAGTAAATGAAACCCGACTGCCAAGTCAAATTGCATCTCTTTTTCCTTTGCTTTGTTTCGCCGTCTTTGCCTAGCGAAAGAAAAATTCTCCATTTCGCTCTTGAAAAGAAAAAACTCCGGGGCTATTTTTCATTCCAGATGTAATTATAATGATTCGATGGACACCTAGGTCCACAGGAACAAAAGATTTAACAGCGTTTTCTGTCGTTTGTGAATTACAATTCCATTGTCTGAAAAAATACTACTACGTTTTGTTTGCTAACCGAAATAATTGGCTTTTGCCTCGAAGCTCCTCCTCTGCGACACTCGCGACTCCGGCTCAAGAAAAGTAGCGAGAAAAAATTTGCGTGGGATATCCAAGAAATTTTAAGCTCAACCGTGTCCAGTTTCGGCGTGGTTTTGACGTAAAGTTGACTCTTCGAGAGTCAATGCTCGCAAGGGAAATTTTAATTGGGGGGTTCCACGTAAATTAAACGTGATTCCAGCCTTTGTTAATGTTTGTTGTTTTTTGATTTTTCCATTGTTAAACTGTGTTCCCGACTCTACGTTGGCTCGTCGAATGATTGATAGGTGCTGTACATTATAAATTAATTAACATTGTTTGGTGCGTAACAATATATCAGATGATCACACCCGCGCTTCGGGGAGAAAGAATAAGCTTGCAAACAAGGTAACGGTCCTCGGGCCTGCGACAGCCAGCCAAGCTCGCTAAGCGTGTATGCGGTTTAAACGGCCTTGTATCAAACCGTTTCTCGAACGCGCGATATCAGCGGCGTGGTTTTTCTTCTCGACTAGCGTCTCGCTTCGTCAGTTTCTACCCGGTAGATCTGGAGCAGTTTTGTCTAAACTTTAAAGAAGTGGTTTCCGTGGTTTACAGAACTTGAACATACGTTGGCCCGCGCCGGCAAGATGCCGAAATCGTTCTTAGTCAAGAACAAGAAAGCAGTGCGCCGCACTGAAGATGGCGAGATCTTGGAAGGCGCGATGTCTGCTCCGCGAGAAGAAAACCACTCAGGTAAGACCATGAAGAACTGAACTTCCCTTTAAGCCTAAAATATTGTTCATTCCTTGTTCTACTTGACCCTTTGACAAACGATTTTGTTCGCAGTTTCTTTCTAACATTTCCTGTGTGATGTTCACCGTTATAAAGTGTCACAGAATTACGGGCGCAGATGTTGGTGGTCGAACGGTGCTATAACGGGATCCATTTTTTATTTCTCTCACGTAAAAATGTCGCCTTTTCGAATCTACGCCTTCAGGCTGTGTCTGTGGTCGTTTATGTTGCCTTCGAGATGGGACTTTTTAAAGGCCCGAAGTGTTGTCCTCGCGGGGTGTACAGAAAGCAACTTCAAAGAACAATAGGGATATGTTACTACAAATAGTAAACCGATGCTTATCGGCAGAAATCACAGCTTTGGCAATTGGTTTCCGTTTAAGAGCTTTTTATGATCGCAGGGAGAAAAATCGCGTTTTGGCGACATAGGTTTTGATTTTTCGGGCGCCGAGGAGGAGAAGCGAAGATTTGGACGCGCTCAATGTATTCCGGTTTCAACGGGCTTAGAATTGAGGTTAAATGCAACGGATATTCGATAGGGCCCTGTTTGTGCCACAACCTATTACACGGTAATGTTTGTAGTCTGTGTGCACGTAAAAACATACGCTGCCTAGTCACGGAAAGTAATTCGAAAGCTTTCAGTGATTACATTGTGTACACTGAAGGCAAAAACACAAAGCCAATGACAGCCGCATTCGGCGCCGAATTGATTTCTACCGCTTAGCTGGCTAAATATCGCCCCGAATAACAGATAAGTGTTTTGGTCTCGTCGTAAAGATAATCAGGAAAAAAGAATTCAACAATGCAGATCATTGATTCATTCATATTCAAATTTTGCACTGTGTAGTGATAAACGCCATTTCACAAAGAGACTAATGGATACATCAATTGACGTACAATGAAGATTTTGTATAGCGTTTAGAGCATAGCGCGTGGCTTTCCGTTAAACAAAAATATTCCGTCCGGTTCCTTCCTTCGCGATCTTTTCCACGCTGGCGTTGTTCCCTTTCCCGTGAATTTCTCTCCCCCTCGTTGGAATCGTTCACGAAAATTTAGGGCAAGAAATCAATCGATCCGGTCGCAACAATTATGGTTAATTTAAATTTATGTAAATTCTCATCACTTAAAATGCGAGATCTTTCAAATGCTGTCCATTTCTCGTGGTTTTCCAAATGACGTGTAAACCGATTCTCTACTTGTCAATTTCGCTGTGTTTAGACGCATTATATCGAAAACAAAAACCCGGTCGGCACTTTTGTTTGGCCTTCTCTTTTTCCACGCCTTTCTAAGCAGCTTTCCAGTGGTTCGAGTCGGTACAAGACAAGACTCATAACACTTAACTCGAGCATTTTTAGGCGCAAAAGCACCGACATCTTAAACATGATCAGCCGGCCAGCAGCCGGACAAGGACATTTGAGTTGCGAGAACACAGCAGATGTTCTTACTTCTAATTCTTACTCTTTTGGCCGCAAACTTGACAGAAAGGCTACTTAACCCCTTAACGTAAATGCCTTTCGATCAAAGGCTTTTCTGAAAAGTAGAACACTCGAGAATGTGCCCAGTGGTTTCCGCATAGGGACATAGTCGATTTAAGACAGGACTGGTGCGCGCTTCTCAAGATTCGAAACCACGAGTTCGAGTTTCGTAGAAACAGATCAATTCTTCTCGAAACTTTCACGCGGGCGTTTGCCGATTTTAGCTTGTCAGTTCGCCCCGGCTACTTTGGGGCTCTCTGCTAATAGAATTTTAATTTTCACCACCGTGTTTGTAAAGGTTCGTCCTAGGTGATAGATTTCATTTAATAAACCACTTTGTGATTGAGAACATTGCAGGGCTTTTAATTCAATAAATTTTCTTTTTCTGCGAGGTGTCCAAATTAATGAAATTAGAGTGACTCAAGCCAGCTTTAATTGACTAGAATAGAAAGAAAGGGAGCTGGAAACACCCGACCCATCAGCGCCAAGTTTGTTCAACGAAATGCAAGCTTAGAAAATTACTGTACCCAAACGGAAGAGTTCCCTTCCTGTGTTGTCACTTTGTCATGCGAGATAAAGAACTCAGATCACAATATGATTTTATGGACTTATTGTGTGGACAAAACTCGCGCACTCTATAAAATAAAATTCTTTGTCTTTGATGTTAGAAAAATCGACAATTCATATATTTTTCTCCGGCTGTTTGTTTACTTCACAAACTTGTCTTTAAGTACCACGCACGCTTCAGCTTTTCTCACCAAGATTTTATGACCATTTTGTATACTCTTCTTTCAAATGTAATTATATATTTCCTCTTAACTTTGCCTTTGAGCATCGATAAAGGTGTGAAGATTTTTGCGAGTATCGAATTTTATATCTGAAACGAAAAGTCAAATGGAGATAGAAGATTCGTATCTGTCGTGACACCGTGAACATGGCATAAAATCAAAGTTTTTAGAATGAAACCTAGCGTGTTGAAATTACATTAAAAGTAAATCCACGTTCTTCATAATTGTTTGCTTCCCTTTTATAGATTTTTTAAAAGATAAAAATGCAGTCTTATCCGCGTAAGTCACAAGTTAATTCAACATCTCTTGCTTTTTAAGATCATTGAGAAATCGTGTTTACTTACAAATATTGTCTCGTTTCGTTTTTGAACCAGAAACTGTTGGATCCAAATCTTTCATTGTCGATACATTTTCTCGAGTTACTTTAAATTGGACTAATTCCACAGACAGTAGAAACTGTTGTACAATTTTGTTTTCGTACCTGTATAAAGCAACTAAAGAATTGTAGATATTTCCGAGAAAAGCCTTTTGTAAACTTTCATTTCTTCTTTTCATGTAATACAAGCTAGCCACGAGTTTCAGTTTTAAAAGCGTGATGTTTCTTGTTTTGAGCGTGATGAAGAACTTTGTGATACAAGTTTTCACCCTTCGTGTGCTTGAATTTGTTAGACAGAAAATTTCTGTTACAGGTGGGATTAAAATTAGGTTGAACGCAAATCTTTTCATATGAACCATTCATTCAAATAGGCAAAACCCTTCTTTTTAAATGTTGTCATGGATGTGCAACTGTTCCCCCGATTTCTTGCGAGCCGAACAACCTTACAAGTGACCTTTTACCGTGTACAAACGGAACATTCCATTTGGGGTCCGTTTAAGCGAGTCCTAGTTGTTTGTAAAACCCGGGTATCGGTTTTTCTGTGGTTTGAGCTCGAGAGATGTGAAAGCCGCCCTTTTGTGATAAAACGAGTTGTTTCGAAAAGCAATTTCTAACAGATAACAGATGATTGGAAATTACGAAACAAGGTCGAGACGCAAAGAGGAATTAGCTGCTTCATGTTTTGACAGAATGACAAGGGTTTGTACTCTTCGATACAGCGTTTCTTTCTAACCGCAAAATGTGATATTGTAAAAACGTGGCACGGAAATACGATACGATACTGACAGCGTTTTTATTCTGGTTTCATAGATCTGCGTTTTATTCTCGCAACCAGTTTTGAAATTAGTTTTTGCGTTGGTGTCAAAGATTCTCAAGAGTGTAAAGTGTTATGCGGGTTGAATGCGTAAAATAATAACGTGGATTCGATGAACAGTTTCACCCTTTTTTCTGGTGACTGAATTGTCTTTCTTTATTAACGAACACGTGGGATAGCTTGTATTCGATTGCAGAATGAAATTAAATGAAAATATTTGTTCCTCCTCCCCTTAACAGGTTTCATCGGGTATTTAGAAAACGACACTGAAGAAAAGAAACTTTTCTTGAACTGAGCGAAGCAGTATTTTATTTATCCCTCGAGTAATCTTGGAATCCTTTCTCAAACGCTGCAGATGTTCCTTGTTCATTATTTATTTCACAACACAGCTAAATTGCCCAGAAATCTGAAAAACCAAAGGTGTTGAAAAAACTACCCGTGGATATTTATAGTTAATTTAGACTGTGAGCTTATTAAACCTGTAGCGACAAAACACGTTCAATTTGTCGAATGCGGGTATGCTAGCTACAATTTGACATTTTTTTATGATTCCTTCTGTGTACAACACCCTGAAACACCTTATTTACTCAAGATCTTGCCTCTGTGGTGAATTTTTTAAGAGCACGTTTTTCTTTCGAGGTTTTTTTTTACACCTTTTATTGATAAATTTTGTGAGTTTTTTCCTTTAGATTTCTCTAAACGCATTGTTTGTGTAGTGAATTGGGTGACTTTTCATTGAAATAAAATTCTTGTTATGTGCAAGTGTTCTGGAAGGAAGAAATTTTCTCAACGCTTGACGTAATTTGCAAAACTGAGCTATTAAATAACTTGCCATCGTGTTGTTATCCATGATTCATAACTTCCAAAAAATCGAAAAGATAAAACACTTTTTCCTTAATTAACTCCTGTCTGCTGCTAATGTTTGTTTTGATTTTACGAACGGCAAATAATTCACGAGAAATCCTTCTGTGGTTCCTTCTCAGATGAAAAGCCTACTTCGTCAGAAGAAATGTTAAAAGCCGAGTTAATTGACGAGGAGGAAAAGACCGAGGGGGTTGATTTCAGAGACAGCGCATTAAGCAAGGGCTTGGAGCATGAAATGGCGATTTCCATGCCAAGGTTGAAATGTGAAGGCGACGCCTTCTCCGCTGAACGAGTTGAAAAGCGAGAAGCGACAACTGAGCGGGCGAATGGTAATGATCTGTTTTGGTGGAGTAGCTTCAGCTCAAGATATGAATTACAAAACCTTCCCCCACCACCTAAACTTATCAGTTCCGTGCCGAGAAACGGTTTATCCAAAGTACACCATGCCCATTCGTCGGACCAACATTCTGTCATTACTTTGAATCAGAGACATCACTTTCCATTAACAGCCAACAGTTTCGCCGTTGTTAACTTCCACGACCACAGGGTACCGTCCATTCCCGAATCAATACCTGTTCGTGCGTCTTTAGATGGGCTTCGTGAAGTATCGTTGAACCTTCGGCATGTTTCGGATAGTCATCGGGAGTCCTCGCTCTGCCCAAGCATTCCACAGCAGGCGTCCGCTCCGCAGTTTAATGGAAACCATTTCTTCATTCACAGCCATCCATTTCTACCACCATCTCACCAGCAACAAGAGTGCCTTACGAATCTCCAAAACAAGGACCAGGACAGAAAGACTGGCGAAAACGACGAGACGAAATACAAATGCGAGATTTGCAACAGTTCGTTCACGCTCCAACGCCTGCTCAATCGCCACATGAAGACTCACTCCTTTTACAAACGGTATCACTGCCAGTACTGTACCAAAGGCTTCAATGATACCTTCGATCTGAAGCGCCATATAAGGACACACACAGGAATAAAGCCATTTAAGTGTAGCCGATGTGACAAGTCGTTTACGCAGCGTTGTTCGCTCGAGGCGCACCTAACACGCGTGCACGGCGTGGTACACAAGTTTGGTTTCCGAGAGAGGCGCTCGAAAATGTTCGTTTGCGAAGACTGCGGCAGCACGTTTACGGAAAATTCCGATTTTATGAAGCATCTGCACGAGTTTCACCCCGAGACTGAGAAAATCATGAGGGCGCGGAGAAATGGAGGATTTGCTCAGAAAATTGCAGGTGATAACTGAATAAGATATGGCAGAGGTTACAGCATTTTAAGTCTATTAGTTATAAATTCTCTGATCGTCTTGTAAAGAGATATATTTCAACTGCGAATGGACAGTTCAGTTAAAATTGAACAACACTCTTGATTTCAATCGAAATTCAATTCAACTTTCTTCTTCTCTCGATTCGCGACACACGAGAGAAACTCGCGTGAAGTGTTGCATGTTTCTCACGCGTGTGTTCTTTAAGCATTTAGTCACCAAAAGTATATTTTTTGCGATACGCACCATAAATCAAGCTTTCTAACAATAGAGAGGGCACCGTGGACATCTTCATCTTTCTAGATCACAGCAATTATACATATATAATGGTTTGCATTAGCGCAATGGTACTCGTCAAAGACAGGAACCCATTAAGAGTGAGGATACTAAGGCTGGCGCGGGTGGAAATGGATTACACAATGGACAAACTTGAAAACGCCAGGTTCACGTTTTCAAGTTCCGCTCGCACTTCTTTAAAATCTTGTCGGAACGTTGAATTCCCAGTTATATCACGGAGTAGGGCTAATGTCATGAAAATAAGCAACATGTTCTGCTTTATGTATGACATTTTTTCAACAAAGCTGCTCAGGAAAATAGAGTGCATTGTTTTTAGCAATCTACCTCTCGCTTTTTTCATTCATTGCTTGACGTTCTCAGGGAAAGAACACAAAGGTCGTAGTTTAGTAATACACGGAAAGTATTCTTTCTGAAATTCGGTGAGATTTTTTCTAAGCTTTCTTATACACCCGTCTGTGTATTTTCGAGCTAGTTCAGTTCAGTTTGTTCCCTTGCAGTGGAGAGAATTCGAATCGTTCTCATTCAACAGTCACTCGCAATAAATGTTTAGTCCTTTAGCCTTAATTGATAAGACTAAATCCTCTTACTTTATCGAAGAATAATTTATCCCAGAAATATTTATCATATTTAATGAGCCCAATGTTATGTTAACGTTATATAAAACCCAGAGTTACAGATATTAAATAATATTTCAAATTTACATACTACATTAGTTGTGTTTTAAAGTGTATTCAAAACCTTTTCAGTCGTTCTGCGAATGTTATTTAACCACAGTTATTGTAATGTCGTTCGTTATGTTCCAATTTCGCCAGCTGAAAATGTTCTCCTGTTATGTAATGTATATAAAATAACATTCGATCAATTTTGAACATCGATTGAGATTGTAAATTTCTTGAAGATTGAAAAGAAAGAGAATCCAAGAAGTTGCATAATTTCGCGTTTGTGAAGCGTATGCTGTAAAATTTTGGGAAATGTAAAATTGTTTTGTAGAAAAAATGATTTGGCATAAGCTGCTTTGCTGTGATTTTGGTTTTCGAGGGGTTTTACTAGACTTACACTGCACGGAAAATCACTTTTGCTGTCGCGATGAAAGATTTGGTCTCACGATTTTTAAAAACGTAATTAAATGTAGATTTAGATGTAGAAGTCATCTTTAATTAATTTGAAAAAAGTAATAGGCTTTTCGCGTGTTATGCCCTTCCTGGCTAAAATGGATTTACTTAATGCTCTAATGTCTCGGCTATAATACTCGCTCTTTTCCCACGACCTCATAAGCTACTGAGCTTTAATTTTAATCGTTCTTAAATGAAGGTTGTCTGTCTGTCCATATGGTCTGTCTGACAGTAAATGCCTCATGTAGTTCTTAGAATCACGAACACTATCATGCGGTATTTAATGTTTCTGTTAATACAGTTTCTAAACTGCTGACATTAATTATAATCACTGAAATGCTCGCGACGAAGCTAAGATCATGTGCAAAAGGGCGGTAAGGGCCAGCCTCGTTCTCAAGAGCTATACTGAAAATGAGGCTTGAATGAGGCGGACTTTAGCGCAAGAACAACCTTTTGGGATCAAACTCCATTTGGACTAGACTCAAATGCAGAGCGAAGGTGATTTTCTTTGCAGTGTGATCTTTATTTAAATAAAAGGAACGCTTCGAAAACGGCTAGCTTTGTGTATCCTAACCCTGCTGGACTGTATAAACGCATTTTGTGCTACTCTAGTACTACTGCGCAGCAGGTTAAAGGGGCTGTGTCACCAGGTTGTCACGTCAACAGACTCATGCTTCAAATCTAAGCTTGCCATGAAAGGACTAGAAGGAACTACGCCTCATTTCTAAGGACAAATTAATTTACTCGTCAACCTAATCTTCAAACGGACACGATTTTACTTTCACATTTATGTGTTGTTGTTGTTGTTGTTGTTGTTGTTTTTTCATTTGAAAATCAAGTTGTATGCTAGAACAAGTTATTCGTGCAACGTAGGTATGTAGCCAGACGGGAATCTTCAATTGGGAAACATTGTCCTGATTTACCGCCAGATTCTCTAAAGTTACATCACAAGATACCGACGGTAATTAAGGAGAATTTTTTTATTCCAATGTTAAGACCAGGTGACACAATTCCTTGAACTCTCACAGCATTCTCTGTCAAAAACGCAACCAAGCAAAATTACTCCTTTAGTTAGACAGCTAAACAGTTCACATTCTAGGAAGCAAAACTTGTGTCGTTCTTCATCAGATGTACTGCAAGCAGTAAATAATAAACAAAAATATCAGTTTATGTTGTTGCTTAGTTTCGTTTCCTTGTAGCATGGAATCTTGTGGTTTAGAAGGGTATATCAGCCTGACCCATCAGTCCGAAAATATTAAACTTAACAACCAGGCTTCGGTTGTTCAGCGGATAAATCACTATCCAGTTGGAAACGTAGTTTGTTTTGCCAACACTTATCCCCTGGATAGCGTTGTACATCCTTTAAACAAGTAAAGCTGGTTTCTGTTGTATTAAACAACTAAGAGTATTCCTACTTATCCCCTAGATGGCATGCAAGTTTATCCCGGGTTACCGCCCTCCGCCCCCCACCTCCAGCATTAAATTTGCCGGTACCAATGATTTACACACCTGGGCGGAGAGAGACACTATGAGAGTAAAGTGTCTTTCACAAGAACACAATGTAAGGTATGTTAGGGGTATTTTGCAAGTTTTTCGTTCAGCATCACTGCCAACGGGCGCTGTACAGGGTCTTGCCCCCCTCTCCTTTCCATGCACAACTTCCGCAGACTAGGAATTTAGTTAGCAATAACCATCTCCTTCTTTGGTCCTGTAGTCTTGGCCAATCTCAAACTGTAACTTGAAATTGAGTGAAAGTTCTTTTAAAAAAGTGGGAGCTAACGCAAAATAATACCAGAATTATGCACAACCAGGCCGGGCTAGCGCACCACAGGCTTTCCTTTTTTTCTCATAGCGCACTATACGAGAGCAATTGGGAGACTGGGAGTGAGCAAGAAAGCCCGAGTGGGAGGTGGTAGTGAGTGAGGAGTGCGGGCAGTGATGGGAAGGAGAGAAATAGGAAAAGAAATTTCTCTGCGT
>Ga0126339_10001070_pt1 | contig 17598 bp, 9 predicted proteins | sample OrbTmetagenome_2_FD_92532 | JGI IMG/M metagenome (GOLD analysis project Ga0126339, IMG submission 92532) | Coral microbial communities from Petempiche,Puerto Morelos, Mexico - Orbicella T R C metagenome | ecosystem: Host-associated > Invertebrates > Cnidaria > Coral | place: Petempiche,Puerto...
AAAGCCCTAATAAATTCGAGAATACCCAAGTTCCCCTAGAATAACCGAACAGATAAAATTTTTTTAGCGCAACCTAGAATTAACCTACAGAGCTTTAAAAGTACTCCAGATAGCCTAAAACAGTGTTTAAAAGCATTCGAGAGAAAACGGTCGTTGGGTGCCCCTGTTTCGTTGCAGCAGGCATAGCACAAAGTCGAATTAAGTTCTACTTTTCGTAACGATTATCTTCTGCCAACATAACGGCGTAACAAAAATTGCCCGAAAAGTTGCACAGGATGTTGCCTAGTGTAAAAGCGCCTTTACTTTCACAACAATTATTTGTTATACATTGAAGGATCTGAAAATATCATCATTGTATCTATCAGGCGAGAGAACGTTGCCTGTCTTTATCTACTGCCAGCTCCTATCTGGTACTATCTGGGGTAAATCAGCCTTGTATTCTCTATTTTCCAATTGCCCATAATTCACTCTGTTTGCCCCCCAAATTTTGCATAAACTATTGTCGCGAAATACTCTTGGGAACCTCCCAAGAGTATTTCGCAACAATAGTTTATGTAAAATTTGGGGGGCAAACAGAGTGAATTATGGGCAATTGGAAAATAGAGAGTAGACTCTATTCATAGATGACTGCCACATGATTAAATTTGAATTCTTTTGTGAGTATTAGAATTAGCCCGACTAACCTCGTTTTTGAGTTGATAATTCAAAAGAATTTTTACTCTCAAACGAGTTTAGTTGGGCTAATTTAAATGCACACAAAAGAATTTTAAATGGGCAGCCATTTATGAATAGGGTCTATATAAATATGCAATTGTATATTTACAATTGATGTTTATCAGGGATGGCATAGCTACGAATTTCAAGATAGCTCGGGTGTAAATGGGTTAACCTCATAGCCAGTCAAGCAAAGATATAATTCACTTTGAAAAAGTGTGAAGTTCCGTCCCGCCATATTTTCGTATTATGTCTACCAAACTAATCCCATTCTGTGCCTCCGTGGACAGTTACTCCTGGGCGGGTTGTTCAAAGCTTGATTAAGCTAACCCAGGATAAGCGAGAATTTTGATTACTGAATTTGAGTTCTGTAACTTTGAGGTGGGGTTTTGTTTGTTTGTTTGTTTGTTGGTTGGTTGGTTGGTTGGTTTGTTTGTTTGTTTGTGTGTCCTTTAGTCTTGAGTTTGAATAGTCTCAAACTTCTCAAAACGTAGGCAGTGTAAAAAATCTTATAAAAGACAATTTAATGCTTCATTTTTAATCCTGGGTTAGCGTTAATCGACTTTCGAACAACCCAGCCCAGGACATTCAGCTGTTTCACCATTCTTCACGGAACCTAAGAAAACCGCATGGTATCATCTCTTTTTTTACAAAGGAACACACGTCATATGGTTTGCTTTGGTAACCTTTTCTTTAATGTGACCGCTGCCCGCAGCTCCGGTCTTCAAGTAACTTTCACGCACCACTTGACAAATAGCATGTCTTTCACTCTGTTTGGTTCAGTACATTAAAATAAAACCCGAGTAGAGCATGAAATTCTTGCTTACGTCATAATAGCCCATTTCCGAGTTGGCTTTTACCTCTGTGTCAAAACGATTCTTCGTGCAAAACTATCCATGTGAAAATGTGTTCCCCCTACAGATTCATCTTCATGTAAATCAAACTTATTTTTATGTAAAAGGTTTTGCAAGAGGCCTCGTTTTGAAACAGAGGCACAAGGTTACTCGGAAATGATCTATTATGGTGAGACTTGCGACTAAAAACGTACAGTCGAATTAACAAATCGAATGTGGTTTAGCGTGGTCTGTACTCTTATGGACAACGATATGCGTCATCGCAGTGATCAAAATGTTGTATGTGGACTCACGAGGGCGCAGCGACTGTATCGTTGTTGATAAGAGTACAGACCACGCTAAACTACATTTCGATTTGTTTTTTACCACAATATCAACGTCAAAGAAAATGTTTTTGTCAGAGTGCGAGCTGAAAAAGGCATTGCGTGACACATTGACGCGTACAGCGTTGTCTGTACCCTTATCGACAACGGCAAATTAGCCAATCAGATTTCGAGATTAGTAGCAATTGTGGTAAAACGACTGCATTGATGTTCCTTTACAGAGGTTACAATATATTACATACAGTGAGCAAAAATATTATAAAATAAAAAATGAGCTGATAAATATTAATTAGGTAATTAAAAATAATAAATAAACAAGTTTTTAAAAGATTGTCACTCTGCACTCGTCAATCTACTGATAAAAATCATCTATGGAAATAATCATTTTAAGATAAATGCATCACAAACGGCCCCCAATGAATGGGTCATGCATGTATTTCATAATTACAGAATAAACGATGTAACAGAAGGAAATTTTCCTATACTCCTGAAAGGACCTTTGTCTTAACTTGAATTTCTGGTTTTTCTCTGGTTACACTTAATTCTAACGTACTTCTGTTTTGAGATTTCTTACTTAAAAGGTAACGCCCGACGAGTAAGTCGTATTTTATTTACGTCGAATGTACTTAGAGAATCTTAGAGTCGCAGAAATCTCGCTTGCGCCTGATTCGACTGAACGTTCCATGCCAGTGCACCATGATCACAACGTACTCTATTTGAGCTGGTTTAGAGCGAATTCGGCAAGTTCTCTGAGAGGTAAATGACTTTTGACAAAACTGAACTGAATGCAAAATATATGTTCTAATTAAATTTATTCAGTTGTGCGTCGATCGTCACCAATTCATTTACGTCATTCACCATCCTCTCTCGTCTGACATCACCCTTTTGAGCTTATTCTGAGTTGAGGAGCGACTGGCTGCTTTCATCACCAAACAACGAGTCTGAGGTGCTCGGTACGTATACGTGCGTCATCGGAAGTGACATCAGCGACGCCCTTCGAACGAAAGATTGAATTGATGACCCTAAACTGAAAGAACACGCTTGCTACTTTATATCTCTAAGTTAGAACATGAGGTCGCCTGGAGGTGCAAGTGAATCTCTTTTCTTGGGCGAATTCACTTGATTCACTTGGAACAAGAGGTCGTCTGGTGGCGCAAGTGATTCTCGTTTCTTTGTCAAATTCACTTGATTCAATTTCTTCGGTTTCCCACTGCCTGAGTACAACTCATCGTCCACATCTTTACCATGTACCATCTCGTAGCGAAAAAGTTTTTCCATGAGAAATCTCTTGTCTCTACCATCCTGAAACACCAAGCAGATCATTTTACATTCAAATGCAGAGATTAACCAATTAAATCGTCGTAGTATATCAAGTATCCCCAAACTCTACATATGGGTTATGTTAGACGGCCTGCATGGGTGTACTGTAATTTATGTTTTCAGTTAAATTTTCGGCGATTATAGCAGCCATCATGCCCGATTTAAGTTCAGCCCACGTCTCAACTGTCAGTAAAAATTGCAGATTTCAGATAGCAGTTTTCAGTTTAAAAAATGTCTCATTTTTCAGCTGACAGTCATGTTTGACCAGTTATTAGTTATAAGTATCCAGAGCCTCAAGTTAATATGCAGTTCTCAGTGAAGTTATCAGGACTTATTAACCAAGCACGCGGGCCGTAACTGGGGTAATATATCGGCCTGAGGGCTTGACGGCAAGGATTGAGCGCAGCTGGGCTCCGATCCGGGGTCCAGGCCCTGCGCCTCCCACGAAGGTATAAGGTAGGGACTGAATATAAACACTGACCACACACAAAAGCACGGAATCTGAGTCTATAACAATAGAGTAACATACCAGCGCCAACTGATCCTTCAGCGTTTCGATCGTAAGCAACAACGACGTTGTCATGGATTTGAAGTAAAACAACAACAAGCTGTTAAAAGAAAACGCAAGTTTTTAGTGAGCGCTACGGAATAACCAGGTCCCTTATGCAGTTCAACCTGACAATTTATGATAGCTGAAGCTGCTGTAGCCGTTCACCAGATTTTCTAACGTAACAGAAAAAGTGGCATTGAATACTAACCAGACCACCGTCAGAATAGGGAAAATAAAGGTTACTGTGGTCACGAAATTGATTATTTGTTGAATCCATGATGGCCAAGATGAGATTTCGACTTGAAGAACGTCATAGAGCCTGGCATCTGCTTTACAATATACATTGCTGAGAAAAAGAGGAAAAAGAAACTGATAAATATTATGGTTCAGTTACAACACCAGAGAGTTTCAGGCTTCAGCTCGATTTCCGCCGCTCTTTCAAGTCCGATCTACGGGTTGGGGTGAGGGGTGCGGGCTCCTTTCACGAACAGCGGCTGGTGAATCGAGCCCATTACAGGCTTAGACCAAGCCTAAAGAGTTAGGTTGCTTCACTTTAAGTCTCCACTGAAATAGCACCCAAGGGTAGTATTAATATCTCATTTAGATTTTTCCACCGTTGTCACCTCTCACTCTTAGTGGCCTCGAGCTCATAGTCTTAGTGTTTTGTCGAGTTTTTGATAAACTTCATTCTCATAATACGTACCTAAAAGGTCCAAGACATGATGGCCTCACGCTGAAAAATACAACAACGAAAATCACATTACACTCACTAGTCCCGTATCTTTGGGTATATATTTTACGCCCAGCCGATAACAAAACTTAATCAGTCACGTGGCATGGCCGAATGACTTTCGGCTCGACTTACAGAGAACTTGGGAACAGAGTTTTTGAAGAACGGACGGCAACCGGAAATTTATGTTATTACTCGTGGGCGCTTTCAACCCTTCCTCAACCCACCAGCAATGCACTCGAGAGTTCTACAAAAGTCGATGACACGAGACAAAAAGAGAACATTGGACTTCCATAGTTAGCTGAACTGCGCGCAGCTCAGCTAACTATGGAGTACACAGATTACACCTTAGATAAATCAGCACTTTGCAAATGCGGACTAAATATAATAATGTCTCAACTGTGAGCGAGGTAGGATCGTCCAAAAAGCAAAGCTATTCTAATGGATGACCCCAGTAGAATACAGTTGCACAGAGAGCAAAAAGAATTTCTTAAGATAAAAAGTATTTCTTCATGCGCTAGGCTATAATTAATAAGTATAATTGACAACCATAGATATAGTGCGCTTTGAGTACAGGAAATGTTTTGTATTTTATGGTAATCTGTAGTAACCCATAAAGCTAATGGTTTGTATAGCTTACCCTGCGATGCCCCAGCCGACAGTACCAAGACACAAGAAGAATGAGATAAGAAGTAAAACAGTGAACAAGTGGTTGGAACGAGTTGCTCTGTACGCCTTCTGCGAGGGCCGGTAGTTTAACAGCACTGCAAGCTTAAAAGAAAAAAAAGTAATTTAGCTTGTGGTGAGACACGACATGACACACGACATGCAGGTGGAACCCTACTACTTTAAGAAGTTCTCGTTTCGTGAAAGTGTACACCAAAAGTAATACTATGTAGCTCTGTATAAGCATTGCAAGCCTATGATGCTAAATAAGATTAGGTCTCTGCATGCATTGCGGACCAAAGGTTTATTATGCTATCATGCTGTGCGGACTAATAATGCCATATTATAAATGTTATGTTGTCAAAGAAAACCTGCATTTTATATGCATGTCTCTGAAGGCGATGTCATGCATATTCAAATCATATTCATACCTATCTATATCATACTATTCTTACTGAAATGCTAGGTTTTTTCAAGTCGATTACTTGGCTGAATTGGAATTTACAGTGTTTCAAAGATAACGTAAGTGCCAAACTCAAGAGATTTTACGGAGTTCTCATGGCTCACTCGATTAGGTGCAAACATGTGGCACGTGACCGGGACCACAATTTTGAGGATAACACCTTGAGAATAAACGGCTGTTATAAATAGCTCAATACTCTTAAACTTGTCCTTCAGGTACATGTAATTCTTTGGTTAAAATGTAGCTCATACCAGCTCAACGTAGAATATAATAAAGAGCTTCACAACCCCCATCGCTGGCATGACAGGGCTAAAGAAGGTTCCAATCCTACAAGTAAAAAGAACATTCACATTAACATATCCTGTACGGAAACATTCTGTACATTCTCTTTTGTTTCCTTCGCTTTTTCTCGTATTTCTGATGTTGGAAAGGAGAGCCTGATCATTGATCACGGTTACACCAAGACCAATAACGTCAGCAACGATACTGAAAGATTTTCACTGTGAACAGTCACTACTGAGTTCTGTAGCTTACAAGACCATTTCTTTTCATAGACTTTAGCTACGATTTTATAATCATCGACGTAATCATGTCTTAAACCCTTTTATAAAATAACACTGATTTTTATATTTTACGTTTTGCTTGGCCCTCAATTAGCTGTAAAGTTATAATATGAAATAACTTTAAAAAAGGTAAAGGAACATGCCCTTCGAGTTTTACTCAACGAAACTTTTGTATCTGAGATTACTTTAAAATGTTGTCCACTTTTCTCGCGAACGGTATGCGAAAACTGCTTTTTTAGCTGTTCGAATTCGGCACGTTGAGCCCAAAATTGGCAGCCATCTTGGAGTGGCCGAAACAGCCTTGTAACGTCCCCACCCTCGTTTGTGTACCCGCTAGTTGATGTTTTTCCTCCAGTTTTCCCACGCGTGGAACTAGCGGTTGCGTGTTCTGATAAGGTTATTGTACTAATATAGCGCTTTTCACTTGAGTGATTCCGATTAGCTTAAAAAACTAACGCTTTTTTTTCATCCAATCAGAAGTAAAACCACAACCAGTCGTAACTCGTTCTCACACGTTTTCCCGCGCTTTGTGCGAGTTTTGATTGGTTGACTGTATTGCCTGATTGTGTCCTTTGTGATTGGCTAGACTAATTACTTTGGCTTTGGTTTTACGACACTCGGTTGAAAACCGCTCTAGTGGTTGTGAGTGCCGTGTTTAGATAGTTGTGACAATTATTGCGTCAAGTCTAACAACTCACCAGATTAGACATTCACCGTACACCAGTCGTAAAACCTGCTTTGGAATGTCAAAGACAGGCAAGCCAACTTTTTTGAAACACTCTGTGTATTTATACAACAGTCTGCGAAAGAAGTTCAAATTAAGACAGGTCACTACTTAACACTGAAATACACGCTACTTAAATCTGGATAGGAACTATTTGGAAAGCACTGATGCAACTAGCAGTTCTAATCATGATAAATCATCGGCAATTTGAAATAAGGTGAAATTAAATAAATGATAGGTTTAAATTTGCATGCAAAGATTCTTAGACGTTTTAAGAGCATTGTCGCAATTGTTAATTGAAAGTTTCAATTAGACACGAGTGGTTCAGGAAGGCATTAAGCGCCTGGAGCGGCCGCTGGCCATTAGAATTGTAGTAACTATATACCAGAAGAACTTGCGAGCGTGACAGCGAGCACGAGGTCAATATGTCGAAGGATGTTGTGTTTATGTTGAAGGTCTAAAATTAAAGTCGCCTGTTTGTTAAAATTCGTCGCTCAAGTGTAAAGGAACACACGCGTGACGTACACGAAGCGCGAGTGTGACAGTGAAACAAACATTCCTGCCTCAGTGCGAAGCTATTCTTTACAATAACTGTTTAATTTCTTGCGCGCTGATTAGCTCATTTTTATCATCAATAAGAGTACAAACTATTCCCGTCTCGTGCACGAGAGAACCGACGATCATATGGAAAACTCGATACCTTGTAAAATATTTTCAACGCTCTGGAAGTTCTTTTCACTAGTCACCAGCATTTACAATGTTAATGAACTTACTTCCTGATTGAAGTGAACACAAGGGATGAAAAGATATGCGAGAAAAAGTCAAGCCATATCAACATGTACATCTGAGAAGCGATTTCGTTCTCCCAGTTCTGAAACAAATTAAGAAAACCACTGATTCATCAAATTGAAGAGATAAATCGATGAACTTATGAGTTTGCTCTTTGTGCTTCAAATTGGATAATGATAAGCCTTTGCTGCTGTTAATAAAAGCAACAACGACAACGACAACAATCTGATCAAATGCACAGAAACTTCGCACCTGTTGACAGCATGTCTGTGGATTGTCCTCGCATGCTTCATCAACTTTTGAATAGATCTTTATCATCAGTACACCTAATGACGCCAGCCTTAACAGGACAGTCCTGTAAAAACAGAGAGTTTGTAAGAAACGAGGCCGTCTGTGCCAACTAGGCGAGCGGAAGAGAGCAGTCAAGAAGCAAAATTAAGTGTAAGTTGAGGGAACACATTTGCTAACTTTACCAATCAGATCCCTGCAATGTAGCGGGAGGTAAAGGAACATCTACAGTGGATAAAGGAACATGTACAGTGGAATCCTAATTTCTTGAACCCCCAATTTTTCGAACCTCCCAATAACTCGAGCCAAAAGTCGTGTCGCTCCCCTCGGTCGAACCAATTTTCGTTTCACATGGAGCTTCGAAAAATTGGAATTCCACTGCATTCCAATAGGCCAAAGGTTATTCTCAGTGGGTACATTGTGTTCGCGAATTTTACAAACATAAATTTTCTGATGCAAGATTTATTTATCAAGGCGACTAGAATAACTGCAATGTGGAATTTATTGTCCTCATTTATTTAATTGGAGATTTTTATATTAATAAACGTAAGTGAATACTACAGGTGGTGCAGTGGTATTTTAAATTATGTCATACACGAAGTACTAACATAAGGGTGCCTACCTAAACAAGGTGATGTTGACTTCGAAGCCTGGGCTCCAGTCTTCAAATCGCGATAAAAAGTCGAAGATGAAAGGAAATACCAAGTTGAGAACAGTGATTACCAAGGAGGGTCCAAAAAGTAACAGTTTTTCTCCTCCTTCAAATGCTTCGCTCGCTTTCTGCTCGTATACCTGAATAACGAAGACATTTTCAGTCATACATTGTTCTACTTAAGGAAAGATGGCCAAACAACGTACTGAGGCAAGATAAAGCATCCGTCTTGTCTCTAAAAAGCAATTGTAAAGTTTAATAGTTCAATTGCGAGTGAATCGATGTAGGCCAAGATTCGTCTTTGTGATCCTCAATGTCTTAACATTGATCATTTTGTTTCTCTGGTCAATTAACTCTGAGCAAAAAGTTTGTACCTTTGTTCTGTGTTCCAAAACATTTTACTTTTGATCGCTCATATCTACTATCAGTAAAATTTTTATTTTGCTCCTAAACCAGAGGTTTGTCACCCAGCTACACGCGTGCTAAGCCTGAAATTGTTCCGCTCAACATTGTGTGGCAGGTGAATGTGAATCGGCTTCTACTTGTAAGACTGACATTGCTCGCAACAACCTCAAGGTGTGGACTTATCAACAGCATCAGCGCCGAAGCAACACTCAACTTTGAACTGATGAATTCATTACAGTAGCGCTACTAAGTTTCTTGCCGTACAGTGAGTTCAACGTATGTTTTAGCAATATCTGAAGCATTGCGAGCAATGCACGCGCCCAACTATCAGTCATGTCATTTTTCTCGAAATTTAGCTATAACAGTCAATAGGCCACTTTCGACATATTAAAATTCAGCTTGATGGTGAGACCTAGAGGACACAAACAAAGGAATTGAATAAACATGTCAATCATGTCCCTTTGTTAGTGTCCTCTAGGCCTTACTGCCGAGCTGAATTTTAATGTATCGAAAACAGTCTATTACGTGGCCTCCCGTGCAGACGCTCTTAGGGCTCGTCACGTGTTCCTTCCCCACGAAGGAACGCGGGACGAGCCCTAAGAGCGTCTTTATGGGAGGCTATCAAACACGATAATGATCTTGTTCTTTTATAAAGATGAAATTTGCATTTGTCGTGAGCGTGGGACATCGAACAAATCTGAGTCCCCAACCGGATTCGAACCCATGACCTCGATTAGAGCCGGCTCCAAACCGGTATCTGGGAGGTCATGGGTTCGAATCCTCTCGGTGACTTAGATTATTTCTCTGTCTCACGCTCTTGAGAAAATAAACATTTCACGTTTGCCATTTATTCACCGAACTGAAAGTTTACCGTATTTCATTATTAATCTTTTTCTTGCCATGACAGTTCTTAATTCTTCTGAGAGCTAACAGCCCCGACAGATTCTCAAAGCCTCTCGTTTAACCCGGGTAAAGTTGCGCGAATTGCTTCTTGTAGCACGTGACCACACTGATATAACCTGTTTTAATTTTGAGCGTGTGGTCTTGGAGCGCTTTTATGTTAATCGCCAATCAGTGACAGTATTGTGTCATTCTGTGGTAGCCGTATATTAGTAAGTGTACTTACAGGGTCTGTAGAGATTGCAACGGCAAAAACAATGGCATAAATAGCACCTCCTAACAGCGCCAATACCAGCAGAGTGGACAAAGTTCTCAAAGTGTAAAGTCCGCACTTTGCCTGTGTTGTTCGACTTTCTACTTTGATCCGTCGTTCCTCTTCTGCAAATTGTGCCTAAAAATGACAACATACATTACAGTCATCTCGTGACTACGCTCAATTTCCGCTGCTCTCTCGTGTCTGGTCTGTATTCCTTCCCGAGAGGAGACTTTGACGGAGGAGCGCGGGCACCTTTCCAGGACGGCGCCTGGTAATCTAGCCTATCTCGTGCTTAGATACCGCGTACTGGAGTTCGTGACATGGGTTCTTACTATCAATGCAGCACTAAAGGGGAATGCGAACTCTCGCCCAGAGATTGACAATCAACTGACTAAGAATTGGGAAGCCGGCAGAGATACCTTCTTGCTACTTATTTTCGCCAGACTTCTCAATTTTTTAATTATAGTGGATATTAACCGCACGATATTTGATAACCTACTACATAATTCTTTATACAACGTGGATGTTAAGCCTTCACCACTACTTGACTAGCAATGAGCGATGGGAAAGGACAAGAGTTGCTGGGGTAGTAAAGGGCGAGTCATCTCTTCCTTCCAGGATTCATTTTAAGAAATTGACAATGTCCTACCGCTGTAAGCGCAAATAGACCGTGTCATGCACTTTGTACGGTTTTGCTTTGTTGGAATGGAGCATGTCAAATTGTTTTGAGTATTAGTTTTGTTATATGGTTTTGTTAAGTATCATTGGAAACTATTGCTATAGAAAATTTATTATACCAATTCTGAGGCTAATTGGTTTTGAATGAAAATTAGCATTTCGAAAATTTTCGCGAAATTTAGTTCCTTTTAACGTATTTTTTGGCCAAATCGCGAAATTTAAGTCTTGCGAAATATGCCAGTTCCATTTTCGCCAAGTTAAGTTTTCCCCCTCGAATAGGTAACAATAAGGTTTTGTTATTTTCGTCACGCAATCTGAGGTCGAACTGTTTCTATGGTTACTGCGCTCATTTCATAGTTGAGGAACCAGTCACGCCGTAGAGGGAGTTGCAGAAGTCCGAATCATACCATGCAATCGAAAACTAGCACGAGCCTCCACGGGTGCTATGGAAACCTTAAAACACGTAGGCATGACGTAATGGTAGAGAGGGAGAAAAGGGGCGTGGTAGAGGGGGAGGTAGTGAGAGAGTAGGAGCAGCAAAGGGATGATTAAAAAAAAACTGGAAATCAAGTTATTCCAGAGGAACGTACCCTGAAGTTCTGTGCAATGGTCTGAGTTTTTGTTTTGGCAGTGTTTTCATGTGTAATGCAGAAATCCCAGGCAGCAAAAACACTGTTACTGCAAGACGTGGATGTTCCGCCGCTTTCTACGTAGCTTTCTCGGAGACTCGTTCCTAAACTAAACAAACAAGATTTAAACAATAAAGTCAAACAACCGCCAACTTTAAGGATGACAAGAATCATATCAGCATAGCGATATCTTGATAAAACGTTGGTAAGTCTTCTAAAACCCTGTGGAATTCTGAAAAATCTGTTAAAAAAAAAACCTACTAAAACTCAGGTAACCTGCGGAACCTACATGAAACCCCACTGAAACACTGACAAACGGGAAATTCTACGAAGCCATGTGAAAACATATAATTTCGTTTGAAATCACGTTTAATTCATGTAAGACGCAGTTTAAACACCAAAAACCAAAATGAAACTCTGTGAGCCAGATCTCTGAACCATGCATGTATAAAACCACTTTAAATCCCAAATGATCATCTGGAACCCTAAGCAAACATGTCACACCAAATGAAACTCAATTTAAATCCCCACCCAAATATGTGTGATGTTAACAATGTGAAAACGTAGTGAGAAACTGCTACCAGAAACCTTGATATATGTAAACTATATGAATCCATGTGAACCCTAAATGAAACTGTGCGTAATTATGTAAAACCAGGCTCTAAAGATCTGTCAAACATGCACGTACAACCCTGATGAAAGCATGTTGAGCCTGTTAAACCTTATTAAATTAAGCCCTGTGAAACCTTTGATTGCACTGTCTCTCTCGAATCATTAAGATGGCCGATTCCCTCCTTAAAACGCGCGCGCAGGGAATTATGGTGGGCCAAGTTGATGAATACAACTTTTATGATTCTCCATCTCGTAGAGGGAATTAGGCATTAACACATCAAGCTTAAGAAATGGAAATTATGACCATGACGGCTTTTAAATATATGCTTTTAATAAGCATAGACTTTTACGATTTTATTTCTCCGTTTTCTTCTTAGTTTTAGTTTCGATTGAGAAGAGATATCAAACACGCAAGACGGTGTTCGACCATGCAAGTTTTTAAACACCTGGCCTGGGTTGTTCAAAGCCCGATTAAGTTAACCCAGGATAAGCGAGAATTTTGATTCCAGTTTTGTAACTCTTAGTGAGTTTTCCTGTTAGTATTGTTTGTCCTCGGGTTTGGCTTTGAATAGTCTTAACATACACAAAACATAAGCAGTGCAAAACATTTTTATTTTAAGGAAATATTAATACTTTGATGACTTTTTACCCTGGGTTAGCGCACGCGTTCACCGCCTTTCAAAAAATCTGGCCCTAAAATACCGTCAAAAATGCTCCGTTACGCGTCCTATTTTCACCTCTGTTCTCGGTGTTTGGAAATGTGGTCAAACACGGTCTTTCGTGTTTTATATTTTAGGCAAACTGTTGCTTGAAAAAATGGCATCGTGAAGAGAATCTCAATGTGACTGACCTTCAGACCACCATAAAAAGACTGCAAACAAAATACGAGCAACCAACCAGCAGGTAAGCTAATGGAAGGTTGTACGTGACACCAGCGTCTGATATTAACATGGAGGCGGGATACCCAGCATAAAACATAACAGTTCTGTTAATCCAGCCCTGAAATTCAACAAACACTATCACGTGTGTAGCAGCGTTTTAAGCATGCTTCTTGCCTTACAGTACAGTATAATTTAAAACGATAATAGTAATTAACATTGTTAACCGTACGTATCTATACCAAAATTCTTGACTGAACCCCCCAAATTCAAATTCGGTTCGGAAACAGAGAACGAAGAATCTCTTTCTACTTAATTAAAGGTATTCCATTACAATTTTATGTCGTTGGATACTTATGATTACTTGCGCTTTCATGACTTCCTACTACTGACTTCGCTCAAGAAAAGTATGTCGTACAATTCAGCGAGCAATCGAGTTCGTAATTTCAAATCGGCCTCGCGTTGCGCGCTCGTCCGATTTGGAAATTACACGCGCGATTACTTCCAGAATTGTACTCCACCCGTTACAATCCCTATTTCTAATCTTGCGCCCAAATTGTTACCTTCACCAAAACAGAAAGATCAGTGTAAGACACGGGGGGCGTCTTAGAACTCTACCTGAAAAATTCCTTGGTGAGACGTAACACGGTACGGTCTATGATTGGTTGTTCAAAGTAGTTCGCGAAAACTAAAGTTTACAGATTTTCGTTAAATGTATTCTCAGTAGAAAAGAGATCAAATGCTAGACGTGAACATCGACCTCCTTTTAGAATTACACTTAACTGTTAAAATCTTATGTATTGAAATGATTGTACACTTCAATTCTTCAAACAAAATCATTTCTAACGGACGGAAAATTGTTCGGGTAGGCGCTCCTTACCTTCCCTGAAATGAAGTCTGCAGCCTGCTGTGTTAAAGTCATGAAACTTGTTTTATTCTGAGTGTGCAGCTCGTCATAATAGCACGAGTTTGTGTTAGCTCCAGAAGTGATGTTGTTCTCGATGATAACTGATGGTAGTGTAACCAGTCCAAACTCCAAAATAAAGGTCGTAATATTAAGGAAGAGCAGTGACTTAAGGAAAACAAAGAACGAGGAAACTCCAGTTCCAAAACGACCTGTAAAACAACGTGACACGTAATTAGGTTCTAACATTATGTGGGAAGCATTTTTGTACCTTATTTCGTCTGTATAGATACTTGTTTTCCCGGGGTGACACCCATATGACGAGGTCGGGGCGCTTATTGCCGTTTATACCAGGCTCGATTTCCGTCGGTCTCTCGAGTCCCATCTACTAGCGCGGGGTTCCATTCCTGAGCAGAGGCTGGTCATCGGACCTATTCCGTTTTAACTAGTATCTTTTAGAGGTCAAATAGAACTTAGGCTACGTCTAATTTGGTCTCCTTTAGGGGTTTAATTCAATTTCTCTGACGACCATCCCCGACCTTTCCATATCGGAATTCCCTCCTCCCCCGGCTGGTTTGATTAAAATAGAAATGAAATAGTATACCTAATGAAACTGCTTCAGTAATAATTACTTACTTAGACAGCGGTAGCGTGCCGCTGTATGACTTTTAAAGGTGGGAATTATCACAACTTCGAGCCATTTCTGTGTGTATTAGTGGTAAGTATGAAATGGGATGAACGTACATTTCTATCAAGACGCGGCGTTTACAGTTTCAGTTTTTCTTTTTATGGAACAGTTTGCCCCCCTCAGGTACGTCTTTCAAGTGATGTAAATGATTTCATAAGTACACTGCAAGATTGTAGCCTTTTGAAACGTGTCTTATAGCTTCTCTGTCACGTTTTTAGCTATCTTATAGTTTTACTTTTTTTCCTTTTTTGTAGGGCTCAGCAAATTATATATTATGTATTTATTTTCTAATTTATATATATCTATGAAGTTATTTTAAAATAGAATAGCATTATTCTCAGCTAGAATAGAATAATATTATTAGCTGTAATTTCTATAGTTATCATTTGTACTCGTTCGTATTTTGAACGAGTTCTTGGCTCCTCGACGAAACGTGTTAAAATAAATAATTGATTGATTGATTGATTGATTGATTGATTGATTGATTGACTGATTGAACAAGATAATTACGATTATTTTATTCAAGCGTGGATCTCACGAGATGGATCAGAGACAATTCTAAATAGAATATAAAAAGTCCACCAATTGTTAGATTGTTTCATACCTTCCACTCTCTTTAAATGCCCTTTCCACACCTCATAATCCCGACTCCAATGTGATATTGAGGATTTAGTCAACTTCCACGACTTAAGACAGACAAGAAAAGGAATGGCAGGTTAAAGGAATTGAATGCAAGACGCCAGCTAAATCCATGCAACTTGAACAACGCGATTTATTTTTCTAGATTCCCATTGTTATTATTATTACCTTTTGGTGGGGTGGAAGTCCACCGTCAACTAAGCCACCCCTCCCTCTGCTCTGACAGAGAGACTAAACCCCACTTTCCAAGGCAAAAAAGACAAAAGGCGAATTGTTTTTGATTCTGTTGAACTTTTGTCGAATCATTCTAATTTTGTTTTCAGCTTATAAAATTTTAGTAAAGCACCTTTATTCACATGAAATTCAAACTTCTAACAGATTTTAATCCTTGATTAAAATTGGACCGATTTTTCAACTGAAATACTCCAACATCGCCCCTATCCTCCCCCCTCATCCCTGCCTATCTCTCTCCTTCCCTCCCCCCTCCCCCAACGCAGCCATTGTGGCAGGACCTGTCTACCTCGTTTAGGCCTCGTCAGCTATCAACGAGCCTGCGCTGGACGAGAAAAGCCTTCTTAAATCTTCGTCAGCGAAGTAAAGTTTTGACTGACTTATGTTAAATTAATTGGATCCAAATGACCCGGCCTAGAAAGATAGAAAACGACTCGTTTGTTATCCCCAAACACGAAAGTGAAGTGAAGTGTTCATAAGCAAACGAATTGAAAACTTATCTCCGGAAGACACAAGGACTTACTGGACAATTATCAATAAGAGCGCAACCAAGATGGCGTGGGTCTCGTGATTCCCTGTTAGTGCGGCAATGACACATCGGAGAAGCAAGCAGAGTTATACATGAGACTGGGAGAGAATCAAATCACACAACAGACACGGCCGCTGAGAAACGCGATTTGCTCCAACCCAGACCCCTACCGTTTCTGATTACGTCGGCGCGTGAAACCGGCTAATATACTCTATGGGACTGCGTAAGATTATTGACCGAGACCCTCGGTACTACACGCATGGAATAAAGGAAGCTATTCACAAAAGACTTCACGTTACTAACATTAGTAACTGTTACTAACCATGGCAACTCGCATCTTGAACTCTTTCCATTTTGAGATGCGGTTCTTTTTCAATCCCCTGACGACTTTCTCTCTGTCTTTAATTGATTTCCTGAAATTAGAGAAATTCACACGAATCAGCCTGAATCAAATGGAAACAAAGTCAATTTTATCCTGGTCTCCGATAAATATTTCTTTTATCGCACGTGCATGCAGCCCCAAGAAACTTTATTGTCCTCGGAATAGCCTTACACAATGAATGCCATTTCCGAATTACAGTAAACTGAGGCTTGAGAGCTATAATTTTTCCTTGATTTATTAAGATGATGACCACAGTCAAGTAGTGACAAAATCGTGTGATAACAAAATAATTCGTGTTTCAGATTGGTTCGTTTAGCAATTGCAGCGCTATACTGGGGGTGTCCAGTTACATCTGTTCAATTTGACAACCTTTTGTCTTGTTATAATTATTTTAGGTAATGGAATGAATGCAACTGCAATTAAGGATTTACACTACGAGTGACAATTGAAAATTCATTCAAAATTGCTCGAACCTTCGAATTCAGGCGAGTGAAATTTGAAAGAAAAATTAACTAGACAATTACTGAGAAAATTACGGAGGAAAATTGAGTCCGATAGCAACCAATAACAACGAAGTAACTGTCTCAATCACAGCATAATAGCCAGAGTCGAGCATAATTCCGATCATAATAGCCCATTTTCGAAGATGACACAAATGAAGGCGGGAAATTGAACTCAATTTTGAGATCATAATATGTGCCAAGGTCTATTGCTGAAATGGACACCTACACGCCATTTGAACGAGACAAACAACTTCTGGTGTGGCATTGTATAGGAAGCCAATAGTCCTTGAATAACGCTAAAAGAACGGTCGGTTAGGACGGTCCGGGATGTTACTTTGAGTTCTGAGTGAACGGCACTTCACGGCAGGCCTAGCGCATGTGCAGTGAATTTGAAACACGCTGTTCTCCTTTTAAGTTAAAAGACTACGCTTGTTTGAACTGTGTATAATTTGATTAAAATGCTGGACCAAATTGCAGTCACGGAGAACCGTTTTAATTTATCTCTCTGGGCTTCTTCAGCACTGGCTATCTAGTAAAACGGAAACAGTGCGAGCGCGATCGAGTTAAAGGCCTTTTGCGGCACGGTTTGAATTTCCAGAAATTTCTAGTGGCGAATGGAGCAGTATATTCCAGAATTTCAGTAAAAGTAGACAACTTTAAGAGGTATGCCCAAATTTTCGAAAACTTTTTATCGGGAATTTCTGTCCCGTTTGATTTTCTTCAGGAAT
>Ga0126339_10001071_pt1 | contig 17595 bp, 14 predicted proteins | sample OrbTmetagenome_2_FD_92532 | JGI IMG/M metagenome (GOLD analysis project Ga0126339, IMG submission 92532) | Coral microbial communities from Petempiche,Puerto Morelos, Mexico - Orbicella T R C metagenome | ecosystem: Host-associated > Invertebrates > Cnidaria > Coral | place: Petempiche,Puerto...
AGCCACTGAATTAATTTAACATTAAAGTCAAATAAATCCTTAAGAGCTGTTCTCACCTGTTCCAACCTTTTCTGGACGCGATCAACACTCGCTCCACTGTCCAACAAAGATTTTAACTCATCCTGCTTCCTTGTCAGATTTGACGCGTAGCCGCCATGTTGTTTTCTCAAGACCGCCATTTTCTCCAAATTGACAGCATGTAAATCCAAAGTTACATTGCTCCTTCGAGGCTGAGCACTACCACAAAGATTCTCCTCAGACAGGCTCCTTCGTTCGCCAATTCCACGGTACATTTCGCTCACAGAACTCAAACCAAGCACGATGAACAGCCAGACCACAAACGTCGATGAGACTCGGTTTTCAAACTCCAAACACGCAAAATGTAATCCGATGCAGCACACAAGAATACGAACTTCAACCAGCGACCTTTTACGTGACGACAATCGCGGACTTCAATCCAGAGTTTCCGACAAATATCTGTACGTTCGATGTTGAAGAAATCCACAAACAAATTGTACACTGAAGATGTTTATTCTGTTACTCGTCCTTCTGTCGGTTCGGTACAGCTGAAAGTTACAAATGTAAAACTCGCGACTCGAACAAATATTAAATTACAAAAAAAACAATACAAATGAGCGACCACTTACATATTTTTGGGCATCTTAAGGCCTAATCAAGATGTCAACATCGAGAAAGTAAAAGGCAAAGGTAAAAGCAAACTTTCCGCCTACACACAAAACAACGTACATCAAACTGCTAAGAGCACATGGTCGCAGAAGTCACATGACCCGCCCAAGGGGGGTACAGAGGGGCACGGTAAGGCAAACTGTCTCTAACAGTTACTGACGCAAAGATATTCAAGTGTGTTTATTTATCATTTATGACACAACTGAAACAAAACAAATCCATCAATACCATCTGGGCATGTCCTAGAACCTACACTAGTTACATGTATTGCTAAGAGCACTTTCATTGTAAATATGTATGAAACTTAACCATAAGCCTCATGGTGGTTACTCTACTAAGATTACACAATACAGCTAGCTGAAGTATGAACTTCGTCAGAAGGGTTGATTCAGTGGCCGGAAGACCAAGGATTCCTGGGCATTTCTAAATCTTTTCTCATCAGGCGACGTATCATCAGATAATGCCAAAATCGCTACATTTGTTAGGAATGGCCACATTGCCTTGTGAAGCTCTTCGATTGTACTGCTGTAATCCGACAAAGTTCACACTAAAACAGCTGTATATTATATAGACATTTAAGGTACACCAGTATTCATCCAACGAGGAAACCGTCTTCTCGCTGAAACCATCTTCAGGTCTTTAAGAAAGCTGTATGGTCACGGTACCCAGCAAAGACAGTCTAAATGGAGCTTCCTTTTTTTATCTAGTTAACTAAATTATAAAACGTCTGGCGAATTTGTCTAAAAGGCTGGTTCGTCAATATATTTCAGACGAAAGGAATAATAAATTTGGTAACTCTTGTGTTGACTAGAAATATAATTTCTCCAACATTCTGGAAAACTTTCATAGCCACTGGAAGGCAAGTCAACTATTCCTGAGCAGGCATGCACTGAAACATGGGGCAGATTTCCCACCTGCACATGGAAAATTACTTTAATAGTTTCAACAGCAAGAGAGGAACTGCCTGCTACATAACAAAGCAGGCATGCCAATTCTTTTTCGTTGAGTCTTCTGACATACCCCCCAAAATACATGTAAATGGTTGCTGCCCCTTTGTCATTGCATCCGGGTTGTCAACAGTAATTAGGTTGAGAACTTTCTCAGTTGTCACATTCAAAAAGCTATAGAGATCTAATACTAACTCTTTTGTGGCTGGAAGCCACAATTCTCTGTGTACTCCCTCTAAGATGCCTTTCCTCATGGCATCTGCTGCCATCACAGCTTTATTCCACTGCTCTGTTTTGGCAACACTTACTAGAATTGTTTCTAGGCTATTTTCATTAGGTATTTTACTGACACCAAACTCTGACAGAAATTCCAAAAGGAAATTGATGTTTTCCTCAGAAAGACTGACTCGAGAATTACATTTTTCAAGAATCTCTTGGAGTCTTAAATTGTCGTAATAACTTAGTCCAAAAACCCTCTAGGAAATCCAGGTCACTAACATTTTCCTTCCCAGTAAGAAGCGCAATAAAAAAACTTTATTAAGCGAGGGTGGAAACACCCCGACCATAAGAAATCCGTGACTTAGAATTCTGCCTAATGTGGTGTACATAGCCTTGAAAACAAACATCCTCATCTGGAAAGGCCGGGCCTTTTTCACATTGACACATTGAAAGTATCACTCAATGGATTGTTTCAATCGGCACAGAAGGGTGCAGGTTGGTGTTGTCAGGCATGGAAAGAGTAAAATACTCAGGGGTCAAGCTCAACGACCCCACCCAGTCGTACACCATCCCTACTTACCCCTTCCTTTCAAATCTGTGCATTTGAACACCAACTATCGGAGGTCTTATGGAAACTATGAAGTGTGGCTTGTTCACTTTTGGCTCCTTAGACACTCTGCAGGCTCTTGCTTCACATAGGCATTCCTGCCGTGCAGCTTTTTCCTGGCACTGGAGGAGCTCCTCTTGCTTGTCACTTTCTTTTGCTTGGTCTGCAGCCAACGAGTCAAGATACTCTTTTCCCGAAGTGCTCTCAGGACTCTTCCTTCTTTTGAACTGCCCACCAACCTTGAAGATGTGGCGGTGTCAAAAGCTGGCATCAAAAGGTCACTCATCATCACTGATAGTTAGAAGTCTTTATTAAGAAATCAGTCACAACATACATGTGGCTTTACAATCGATAACAAACTAAGCTAAACTAGAAAAAACCTATCATATGTATTACAAGAAAAATTTTAAGAAATAAATATCATGGACTTCGCTTTTCTTTTACTGGGTGATTATTCTTGATCAAATATACAGTCGCACTTTCGATAGTTTGTGTTCTTCAATGTACCTTTCTAAAGTGAATTCTTTGTTTATTTCTTGGCAGCTAAAGTTTCCAAGTTTAACTGTCATTGCATTCGTCCTACCGAACACGGACATTCCGTCTGGAAAAAAAAAAATTTTAATTTCATCCATCATATCTGCTGATGTCGCCTGGATAGGGAATGATACTTCTCTCATACCTCCTCCTTTTGCCATGTGCACAGCAATATAACGATTTTCTTTGTCATTAAAGTGCATCCATCCAATTTGGATTCTTTTCAAACGTTGCATTGGGGAAGACGTTTCGTCTTGGGGGACTTCATTATGCCCCGAGGGCCAGCAGAGCCTGTCTTCTTTTTTGTCAATTTGGCACTGAGTTGTTTTGCAAGCCTCAAGAGCTTTCTTTTCTTTGCTTCCTTCTCATCGCCTAAAACAAACGAACACAGAGCAAGAATGTCTCCTCTTCTAGTTAGACCAAGGGCATGAAAATCGTAGTCACTAGCCATTCGTACAGCGGTAAAATCCATCTGAAGAATAAAAGCCATACATTGATTCCAGTTAAGTACTATTCAAAGTGTAAGCACTAGTGACAATAAATGGAGTATGAAGCTATGAAATCTTCATGCTTTGCACATGCCATGAAAAACTTAAGCCTTAAGGTTTTGGTTCTGGATATCGACAGTTTTTCTGAAACAGAACATTTCATAGCGTCAGGTCATTATTATTATTATTATTATTTTTATTTAAAAGAAAATGTGATATTATTTTCTTTGTACATTCTTCCCTTTTTAACAATTGCAGGTGCTCTTGCAACTACTATTAAAAAAACACTGTCAAGCACACAGCTTGCTAGCCTCTAAGAAAATATTTCAGAAATGCGATAAGACTCGGTTCAGTGCACATGTTCTAGTCTGCGAACGGGCTCCCAGTTGGTTTTAGAGCGAGCAAGGCGAGTGTAGTCTAGGGTGAGCGGGACAAGCCGAGAGTAGTCTGGTGACGAGGGAGTACACATTGTCCCACTCACTTCGCTCGCGGATTCACACTCCAACTCCCACTTGCTTCGCTCACTGAATTTTTTTTTCCACCCTCACTGGGAGCCTGTTCGCAGGCTACACATGTTCTGAAATCAGCGACACTTGAGCCACATAAATTATTAATAAGAACAATTAAAGTTTCCTCACTTGTGATTGGTGCACAAACTGCTGTATTTTGCACTAATTAATATGCAACGACATGTAATCGGACAGTTGAAGGTAATCAGAAACTGGTAATCAGACAGGTACATGAGCCAATCAGCTTTAGTCCCGTCATCTAAATCCACCAATCACATCGTTGATTACAACCACTATAGTAACCAATTCAAGCAAGCAACTTTGTAAAATCGAGGAAGTTTGTCTCTGTTGACTGTTTTAAAAAAATGACTATTGTACTGGAAATTGCGAAGTGAAGAGGGTTCTCTCTCAGTGACGCAAAAGGCCGTGTTATGAACAGTTCTACTTTCGTCGAGTGATCTATGATATGAACACGAAAGCTGCCAAAGACCCGTGATTTACGAAGAATGCATGACTTTGAACAATGCGTGATTATCAAAATATGCGTGATTATTTTTCTAAGTGGTCTTTAATAGTTTAGTGATTGCAGTTTTCTATGACAGCTCATGAATAGTTCGTTTTCCTTTATTTGACAGCTCATGAAAAGTGCATTTTAGGACTAGAATTCTAGATTTCAATTTCACTTGCAATTGGCATCAGTATTGCGAACATTCAATGGTATTCAAGCTTCATGGTATTAGTTCTTCCAAGCCACAGAGATCCACTCTTCAGAATCTACTAATCAACCACAATCTCTGGTGGTTTGATACATTTGTCGCCTTCTGCACCAGACTGTAATGAAAATAAAAAAAAATGCAATCTACGTTTTCTCCATAAACAATGAGCCGATAAGCCTGTTTAGTTTATTAGTGTGAAATCTAATTAGATGGAGTCTTAGGTATAAGTTTTGAGGGTCTTAGTTTTCGTGACAGCCCCTGAAAAACAGAAATTTGCATGTCTAAAGTGACATTTTCACTAGTGACAGCTGTTTTTTTATGAGAAGGCTTACTCGCTCATCTAAGAAGGTACATTCTTCCTAAATTGAAAGGCATACTCCTTAACGTATACAAGCATCTTTGCAGTCTTCAGGTATAAAGATTTTTATGTGCATTACAAAAGAATCCCGGTGTAACAATTGAATATTTCCACTAAAGTTACTGCAGTATCATTTGTCACCTTGGTTTTCATTCTTTCCTTCAAAATTCTGTTTTCAATGTTTGTAATCCGTAACTCATTTTCAAAAAAGAAAATAGTACATGTTTTGGTATTGTTGGATTTGAATGAATTAAGCAGTATCTTTTATGGATGTGTAATGCCACACGCACCTACTTCTAGGGAAAAAAAACACTCCTTTGGTTAGTCCAGTGAGTGACCTTCCATGGCATTTGCACTTACTGCATACTTAGCAGGATAAACGCACACCTAAACATCAGGTAACATACATTGTATAGCTGACACATGTAATAGTGATTCACTGGTGATATTAACGACATCTATGCAATGAGGCTCGTCCGTTATGAGACACTTGGAGGGCGGTTTTCATTACAAGAAGCAACCAAATGTGCTTTCAAATAGGTGACTACAAACACAAGTAATAGTTTTGTTGCGATAAATTTTTTTGATTGAGTTAGGATTAATATTTTAGCAAAAGGTAAAGCCAACAAAATGGAGAGTATAAGATAAAGAAAGAGTGTAATAACACATGGCTTACCATTTCATCTTTAAAAGTTTCACAAACACTGGCTTCCACTTTCCTCTTGTCTTTTAAAAAACAGAATACCTGATGAGAATAAAAACAAATTTAAGTATTAGTTCAAGACTTTCTTTGTGCACTAACTACGTGAACACAAACAAAGGACGCCCCTTACCTGGTCCAACTCCCAATCTTTCTCGTCTTGCGAATCCATAGTTGTTCTTTCCTCTACCAAGCATAACCGACTATTGTGTAGTTATGTGGCAAGTTTAAAAGAGCAAGGCACAAGTCGCAAGTCACAAGTCGCAAGTCGGTAACTCGCAAGCCACAAGTCGCAAGTAGCCAAAAAAAGGAGGAAACCAGTATGTTCCTTTAAATGCACCATAGATAGAGCAGCAACTTCTCACTTCTGACTTTGACATTCAGGGAATGCTCTTCTGAATAATGTTGATTGCATGGCCCGAAGGAATTAAGACCACTGCTTAACATATGGTATTGAGTGCGAGTGTACACTTACAAAATCCCTTTGTTTTAAACTTTAGGATCATGCAGTCGTTGACAAACAGGAAAGTGTAGCAGGTACTTATTCTCAGTAGCTGACATATGTCAGATTCTTTTATTCAGTTTTCTTTAGAGGCATTATTTTTTGGTGAAACCTTTGTTAGGTTCAAAAGTCTACCAAAACAAACCTAAACAAAAAATGCAGTGCTGCCAAGATAGAGCTCGATATTGAGAGAGGCTGCTCCAGAGAAGAATGCATTAAAAAGATAGCCCTCAGCAGCATTAAGTCAAAAATGACAAGCTATTGGGGGAGGAACCTCAACGCTCTTGTGAGCAGTCATTCGAAAGAGACATTACATCGAGGGAGAAGCACATCTGTGAAAAGGTTCATGATTGATGGTGTGCCATGTTGTATTCATGCGTGGTGCATGATTTATGGCATTATGCTTTCCTGGTACGTAGATAGAAACTTCAGTAACATATAAGTGCCTGTACTTTGGGGGCACAAAATAAATATGTGTAATATGTAATATCTGTACATATATGCATGTAATATGTAATTTAGTGGTAGAAGCGAGAAGACGTGTTTTTCTAAGCTTCGTAACTTGAGGGGTTAAACATGAAGAAATCTTCTTCATCTCAAACAAAATGCTGGGAAAGGAGGAGCAAAGTGGGACAAGACGAAAGAGATACGATTGCAAAAGTCCAAGCATGGATGGTTCCCATAGTTCTCCAGAAGTGAAAAGACTAAATGAAAATCAAGCAAGCATGTCGGACTTACACAAGGACATGAATGAACCAAGCGCCAAGCACATAAAAGATCCTGCACTTGCAGCTATATGGTAGCCACTAGTAAGAATTGAAGCAAACACCAGCTGCCTAATAAGCGAGCAAAAAACTCTGCAGCAAAGCTACAAGGAGCTTTGTGAGAGTCTTGAATTCACACAAAGCAAGATGGAGGAAATGGCAAAGAACAACTCTGCTTTGCAAGAACAAGTGAAGGAGATGGCGAAGAACAACATCGCATTACAAAGAAGAATGACCCAATTGGAAACTGATTTAGAGGGAGAGAGTGAAGAAAATTGCCAAGTTTGAAAAGAGGTTAGACGAAATCTTGATGCAACATGATGACTTGGAACAATACACGAGAAATTCAACCTCGAAATACATGGAATCCCTGAAACTGATGATGAAGAGCCCAAAGATATTGTCATTGGCTTGGCAAAACTAATGGAAATAGATCTAACATACTAGGACAATGACATAACTCATCGCTTGAATAAAGGACGCAAGTCACCGAGACCAATAATTGTTCGGTTCAACAATTATTACAGCAAAGAGTAGATGTACCAAGGGTGCTGGAAACTTCACAAGAAGAGTGGTTTAAAAGGTTTGAGAGTGCACCCCAACAAAGTTTACATCAACGAGAACCTAATTGCTTATAGAGTTGGTCTATTCAAGAAAGTCCATGATCGTAGACACAGAGATTGGAAGTTCTGGACAACCGACAGAAAAATTTTTGTCAAGCCTGATCCCATTAGAGATGTGATTATCAAAATCCATTTAAACAAACTGTAGCTTAAGTTGTGTCCTACAATTCTTAAAAAATTTAAATCTTGTATCTAAGTATTTATTTATCTAACGGTTATTTTGAATTTCGTGTTTACCTCTGATGTTTATGGATTGCTTTGAGAGTTTGTTTTGCGTCACTTGGTTGAACTGGTTAATCCTAGGACATAAGCTTTTCAATTAATTAATCTGTGTTGTTTCCATTGTTTCTATTGTTGTTGTTGTTTTAACTATCTTTTGTCAGGTGTCTAATCTATTGTAGTATTAGTGTAATACAGGGTAAGTCATTTGCATAGTTACCTATTATTGTACTTAACATGTCATCTTTGAAAATTATCACTAAACGTAAGGGGGTTGTGTAATGCTGGGAAAAGGAAAACAATTTTTTCGTACTTAAAGAATCAAAAGGCTTCTATATTCTGCCTACAAGAGACTTTCTCAAAGGAAGACGATGAAAAGATATGGACTTCAGAATGGGGTAGGAAAATTATTTTTCCCCATGTCACAGAGCATGCTAGAGGTGTATGTGTTATGGTAAATCTGAATAGTTTATTTCAAGTAGAAAGTGTGGAAATCGATCAAGAGGGCCGGTTCATAGTAGCCAAACTAGATGAAGATTACTCAATAGTAAATATTTATACACCAACTGACTGCTCAATGACACTATGGAATACACTGGACTGAACAAAATTCCAGATTTCAATTAGATTTTGAGAAAGCATTTGATATGTTAGAATGGCAATTCCTTCATAATATGCTAAAACATCTCAATTTTCGTCCAAACCCTAGGAACTGGATCTCTGTAATGTACTCAGATGTAGAAAGTGGAACAATAAATGGAGGTTACGTTACAAATTACTTTAAGGTATCCCGAGGTGTCCAGCAAGGCTGTCCTTTGAGTCCTATTTCTTTTATACTATCTGCAGAACTACTAGCACAAAAGATATGTCAAAGTAGCAAGAGTAAGGGGATAAAGCTCCCACATAATGTAGAAGTAAAACTAAGCCAATTTGCTGATGATACGACCCTTATCTGTAAGGATATTGAATCACTAAAGGAAATATAATGATTATAAACAAGTTTGCTGAAATCTCAGGTCTCGAATTGAACAAAAAGAAGACCAAAGCTATCTGGATTGGATCGCAGAAGAAGAATAAAACTAAACCCTTAACAATAGACATTACTGATGAACCAACTAAAACACTGGGAATCTATGTTTTGTACAATCGTAATAAGAATAACGACCAAAACTTTTTCATCAAAATTCAAAAAATGGAAACAAAACTAAATGTTTGGCTGTCTCAGGACCTCACCCTTATGGGATGAACGTTATTGGTAAAGGCATTAGGGATTTCTAAAATAGTATTCTCGGCCTAAATGTTATGTGTTCCAGAGGAAGTTATTAAACGAGATCAGGAAAAGTTCTTCAGCTTTCTTTGGCAAACCAAAAAGGACAAAATAAAAAGAACCGTACTGTATCAAAGACTGTGTGGAGGAGGTCTAAACTTTCCAAATGTTAGGACAACTGTTAAGGCACTTCAATTAAGCTGGATAGGCAGGTTACTAAGTGAATCCAATGATGCTTGGAAAGCAATTCCCAATGCTTACTTCAATAGATATGGAGGATTACTGTTTCTCTTAAAATGTAACTATAACACAAAAGAATTAGGCAACAATATTTCTCCCTTTTACTCAGAACTTCTAGATTACTTAAGTGAATTGCGAGACCAATATAGGGATGACTGCTTCAAAGGCAACTTAGTTATATGGAGCAACAAAGATATCATTATCGAAGGAAAATCTTTGTATTGGAAAACCTGGAGTGAGCGTGGGGTATATTTTGTCAAGATCTTCTTAAGAATACTGGCAAATATCTACCTTATGAAGAATTCAAGACCAAATACAACATTGACATCAATTTGATTTATAATGGCCAAATTCTCTCTGCAATTCCAAAAAGTCTTAAATTAAAAGCTGACTATGAAAAAGCCTTTAGAAACAATCACAGAAGAATCTGATGTATACCAGCTAAAATGTGGTGCAAGAATTATTACTAACTCTTCCAAGTGAAATGGGAAACACAACCAACATCAGTTCAATCATGTTCCAAACATTATCCCCCCACCTTCGCCAACAAATGGAACAACTTATTTAAGAACATCTCAAACATGACGACAGACAATAGATTAAGACAATTCTCCTTCAAACTACTTCATAGGATACTAGTAACCAAAAAGGAACTTAAAAGATACAAAATTAAACCAGATGATGAATGTTTTTTTCAAAAGTCCAGATTCCCTTGAACACACATTCCTGGCTTGCTCTGTCACCGAGGACTTTTACTACGAAATGATATGGTTCAACAACAAACAGAAATCCCAATTTAATATGACTAAGCAGCAGATCCTTTTCAATGATTTTACACTACCCATAGGATCACAACATCTACTGTGGTGGAAATTCAGAATTTTCATAACACTAATGAGAAGTATATCTATGACTAAAATGATGGAAAAATTTCAACTTGGTAATCAATTCAAACAAAAACTAAATAATCAATGGAAAATCAAACATAACGGAAATTGAACAGCCAGATCTTGATAATCAGCAACCAGCACTGTGCCATCCTGTAAACAAATGTAATTTTAAAGTAACATAGAAATCTGTGCTAAATTTTGTTAGGCAAATATTGTAATTTATAATTATACTGTACCTCAGGTAGCGTGCCTCAACAAGTGTAACCTTCCTATTGTTTTTTTTTTAGTAATTGCCTTGTAATTAATGTACTTGTATTATTTTCTATAGTGTCTGTCATATTGCATGTCAATGTAACCCAAAGCTGTTAGTTAAAGTCCTTTTTCTGCAAGTAACATAGTGTAAGTTGGTTGTATGTAATGTGTAGACTGTAATGTATAGATACGTACTCTGTAGACTGTTTTGTTTTGGTAACTGTAGTGTAAGTTTAATTGAACAAGTATAACTGTGACAATGCATTTTTGCATTTATTATTATTTTGTTCCAAAATGTGCTTTTTGAGAGTTTTGTGAACTAAAACTTGTCCAGAATGAGCTCCCTTGATTTTACACCGAAAAAGGGAAAAATTAGAAGATATAAAAATTGTACATTTTGGGTTTGTATCACCTGAAAACACAATTAAGCATATCATTAACACTTGAAATGTACTTTATTATGCATTACTTGGAACAGATTTCATAATAAATACTGAAAATGTCCCATTACAAATATAGGAACTTTATTATTCTAGCTTAACTTGATTAGAGTATACGAATTGTACATTTCTAACTTTTTCTATATTGAGTGGGATATAAAAGATACAACAGAGTAATTCCCAGGCAAATCTCACCAAAAAAAATTTATCCATATCAAAAAAGTTAACAAAAACATCCTAGGCATCAAACTTTCCTTTCTGGCAAGCAATAAACGTATGGAAATATGCCTCAGCTCTAGAAACAGTCATAAATTTATGAAATCCTTCAGCTCTGTAAATAAGCCTTAAATTTATGAAATCCTTCAGCTCTACCAACAAGTCATAAATTTATGAAATCCTTCAGCTCTGCAAACAAATCATAAATTTATGAAATCCTTCAGGGGGGAGGGTCAGATGTTTTTGTGTAAGGTATTTGTGAAGGGTCATGCATTAATCCATTCTGGGAAGTGGGAGGGCCACGACTTTTTTCGCAACAAATTTCTAAAATACCCCAACCCACCCCCCAATAAAAAACATGCCTTCCCTTAGAACTACTAAAAAATTAAGCTAGTTAAACAACATAAGGCATTGTTTACTTTAAGGAGACCCACTAAATAGCACGATCAAACGCGTTAAAAAATTAATCAATCAATCAATCAAAAATAGGAAACAGTAAACTGTACAACGTGGTCCTAAAATAAACTGGAAAGACCAAACAAAATTAAAGCTACAATTTGTACATGCAGGACAGTTAGGTTTCTTGATTTACTTTTGCGCCATCAAGTGGGTTCCCTGAAAGTAGCAAAGCTCAATATTTAATATTTTGTTACAATGTTACATTTAGCAGCAGTTCCATGCAACGCATCCATCCATGAAAATCAAGTTTCCAGGCCATGAGAGATGATGCAAAAAAAAAGCTCAACGAAAAGACTTACTAACGGCTCCTCTAGGAGCCATTACTTGAATAAAAGTGCAATGGTCAACGACTAGATACTTAACATTGAAATATATTGTGTTGTGATGCGTGAATTTTCACTGAAAATCTGCAATTTCTTACAAAAATTAATTAGCCATGTATGCTTGTGTAGTAGCAACTCCACTTTCAGGCCAAAAGTACAGATAGTTAAAGAAAAGGAAAAGGAAAGGGAAAGTTATGCTTAAAGCTTGGCATTTAAGCTGAAAATTTAATTGTTATCCACCAATTTTCTTGATAAGAAGGTACCCACAGTATTATGCTAAATGACATTAAACTTTAGCTTAAACGAGACATTCATACACTGCATGTTGTTTCTTACAAACTTCTTAGACATTTTTGCTCTAAACTCTTTCAAAACTCCGAGGACACGGAAACCGGGAGCAGTGTTGGATTTTTGCTTATAACCGGTGTGAAAAAGGTTATTATTTTAGACAAATGGTATAGAAATAAACACATCCATCATATCTGCAAAAGATGGCGATCGTTCCATTTTTCCATAAGTCTTCTTGCACAAAAGAGGCTAAAAGATGTGCGCAGGAAAATTCACAGCATATTGGTTTATTATCTGTTTGGAAGGCCTTGAAAACCCCTCCCACTTTCCTAACAGAATTGTCATGTCGAACTTTCATGTTGTGGGAAATTTGCTATTTTTGAATTGATAAAAATGTTGTTTGGAAACCCAAAAACGATCAGCTACGATTTTCAGAAAGCCAATAAGGCACAAGGCTTTCGGGAAATGGACAAAAAAAGGACTGATGAATTCAAGGAATCTCAAATTGTCCCAGAATAACTTAACATTTAAAAAATACTTTAGCACACATACAATTTCGATATATTGAATTCAGCCTAAAACAATAGACCTCAGCACAAGGCTCTAGGGAATAAACCCCACAAACTCTGTGGGTATTCCCCAGAGCCTTGTACTGAAGTCTATTGTTTTGGGCTTATTTTTAATATATCAAAATTGCTCCATTGGAATCGCAAGAAAATGTCAAGAGCACACCGTCGACGATGATTTTCTGTGAAACATCTCTTGGAAAATGCATAGGTTGGCTAGAAATGTTGATAACTCAAGAACTGCTTTAAGTGGCTGTTCCATTCATCTAAAATTTTTGCATTTTTTTTCTCATTCAAGTATTCGCGTAGTCACTTTATACCAGAAACTTTCTGGAACTTTTCCTCTTCCAAGAACATCAGCAAATTCTGCATTGAATAACCGCAAAACAAGACTTCCTCTGCCTAACCTATGGCCTAATGGTTAACAATTTCTAGCACAACTTAGAATTAACTTAAGATGGCTCAAAACAGTTTCCAGCACTTACATTTTGATGGGTCGAGATAACCACTTTTTATCACTCGATGCTAGTACAATCATGGTATCAAAAAACTGCCCAATTATTGTTGAACACTTTGTCATCATTTTTGTGACACAATAAGTAACCATAGCAACAGTATGAACTGCTAAAAACACCCTTAATTACAGCTTCAGAGACTTTTAATCCAAAACGGCACGGTGAATTTTTTTATGTTATCAAATTTTGATAAGCATAAGACGCAACTTTAATCAAAGTTTAAAAAAATTCTGTGCATAGAGTTCATAATCAACTTGAATTTTCAATACTTGAAGGTTGCCCTGAACCTACGGGTTGTTTTAAAACTTTGCCAAACGTTGCATCTTATCGCGCTTATTGAAATTTAATAATATAAAAAAATTTCACTGTTCTGTTTTTGAATTATAAGCCCCTAAAGATGTTATTAAGGTTTTTTTTTTAGCAGGTCATACTGTTGCTAAATTGAACCATCAAAATCTAACTGCTGGAAACTGTTTTTAGCCACCTTAAAGAACTTGAAACGTAGCTAAATTTATAGCAAAATCTGGAACCGCCATCTTTTTCCACAAGCTGGATTTAGTCTCCATCCAAGTTGTCTGCCTCCTTTTGTCCATTGTCAATGTCTTCCAGTTCTTTATTGACATGACTTGCCGTCATTCCAGATTCTTTTCTTCTCTCCGGACAAGCAACAATTCCAGCACCTAGGGAAGAATAAATTAATCCTCAGTTCCGTTTATTTGAAATGCAAAGCTGTCTATTTACAGTATGTTAGCATGTTACTAAGTTTTTCATATGGATGGTACATGTTGTGAACATACCTTTTGACTGTGTCAAGTCCAAAATCCAATTCCCTTTGAAGCCAAATCTTTTTATTATTGCTGAGATGCGGTCAGCAGTCAGAGTGGAAGTGACTGCTCCATCGTCGACTCCCGCACAGGCAAATACATTGGAAGCATCCTCCACGAGGTTGGAGCATTCCGGGCCGACGACGTTGCAAGCGATCCAGTGGAAGATCAATATTTCTGTTGAACTGTTTTGCAGCAGGTGCCGTTGTACAAAATAGTTATGTTATCAATCTACTGCAAAAGTGAGTATTGAAAAGTACATGTCATAATGCAACTACAATAAAAGACGAAGCTTTAAGTTGTTTTGACAAACTACTGTTCTCTTGGCTGCTTATGTCTTGTATCATTTGGAAAGGGTCATGTCTCTTATCCTCACTCCCTCCCCTCCATAGAAAACAACTCTTGGTGGTCCTGTTACACTTACCTTGAACTTTTTTCTGCCTACTGTCGTACCAGAAGGCTTTCTGCGGCAATGAAAATTTTTCCTGGATGCTTGATTGGTCCCCAGGGTTGATGATCACAGTGCTATACCTCTGTGAGGTATCAACATTGCAGGCATGTACTGAAAGAAGAAATCTTTTCAATTCTGTTTCATGTGCATCCTATTGACAATAATAACGACGAATCAGTTTGTTATGAGAATTGCACGTAGTTATGACATTTACGTCGTATTGAGATACATTTTTCAATTAACTGTAAAGGAATCAATGTTACATTAAAACTGAGAGAAACTAATTAATCTACCCTGAGTCCATTTACTTGTTACCTCCTCTAGCTTTATAATGGTGAGATGGAACCTTTCAAATGAGGGTGCAATTGTCCTCAGTTTTTGCACTGACAATGTGTCTTCCAATTCCATGAGTATTCCAACTTCATGGCTTTCTTCATTTTTGTTACAGAAGAAGGAGACGCCATTTTTTTCCTGGTTGCCTCATTTTCCCTGGTCAGTGCACGCCCGATAAAGGACTCAAGGACCTGCTATGGGGCAACAGTGACAAATAAGGACGAAATCAATGGTTTCTGTGATTTTTTTCTTTTGGAAGTATCAGAACGATTCGTTTTGGTGCACGGTGCCCATATTTTATAATGGAACAAAAGAACACGGGGTGTTTATTTATTTTTTATTTTCTATATACATTAGAATCTCCAAACAGAAACTAGTATTTATAAAGAAATGAAAATATGATAGACGCTTTGATAGTAGCAATGCATGCAGGCAAACTTGTATTAATTTGAAGAAAAATGTAGTCTGCAGTCTATGCAACGTAATTAGCTTCAGTGTTATTTTCCACAACAGTGAAACTTTCAGTGGCTCTAATTGGAATAATGGTGTCATAAAATAATAAAATCCATCTTTTGAAAAGCATTAAGTAAAAGGAAATAGTTGCTGGTAGGTAAAACACTATTTCAGTAATACAGCTGTTGCTTATAAGCTCTGTGTTATAAACTACGCATAAGGACTTACTGGTGATGTCTGCCCTTTACCTAGGCAGACCTCCCTAAACTGTGCCATCTTTTCTTCCGTGGCATGGTGTGGGAATCTCCTTTTAAGAGATTCCCAGTCCTCTTCCCCAGTAAATTTTAAGACGGCTTGCACAGCAATCTTTTTCTTTATTTTGTCAGCCACCTCCTTCATTTCCTCTAGAGAGTACTGTTTGGTGAGGACTTTGGTTAGTAGGTTGTCTTTGGTCTCTTTCCAGACCTTGAAGAGGCATCCCGACCTTTGCATAAACAACAAACATCAAATTAATTTTAAGGAAATAAGCTTAAAATTCATGTGATGAGTGTCGTCCCTCGTGGGAAGCTAGAAATTAATATATGCGTGGGTTGACAATAAATCTGATTGGCTGTGCGAACGATCTAGTGTTTTTGTTTTGACCAAGTTTGTTAGGCCCAGCTTTGTTCGAACATATACATATTAGGAAAAGTTCATACATTTGTCATGGTATAAAATTTTTCGTTGCGTGAACAACCGTTTGTGTTCCGTAGATATCGACAGTAAGTATTCATAGCTTTAATCAATCAATGCAAGTGTTTCCCTGTGACCAGATGACAGCTGGATCGTGATAGAAAACATTTTGCCACTTTTAGACAGGAATACCGCATGGTATCATTAGCGTTACATGATACATAAATACAAAAATGATACAGCTTTTATTTAAACACGATTACATGTCAGAGCGTTCTGTTCCTGGGGTCGTGCACCAACTAATGAAAAGACTTGCCTGATTTTGGGTTATCTGAGGATTCCTTTCCTCCTGGATGGCTTCTCTTGCTTCATCCCCTTAAGTGCTCCCTTATCAAAATGTTTTGAGACCTCCAGAAGAAGGTTGGAAGTTTCTCTAGGTAATAACACTGCCTGTAATGTTGGCTCCAATGAGTTCACATCCTGTAATCAGTGAAAGAAGATGTTTGTTCATTTCTGTTAAATAACAAGAATGAAACCAATCATTTATATTTTCACATACCTTATCAGATTGGGTGTACATAGTCTGACAGGATTTCTTCCAAGCTGTTGAACTTACGGGGGTGTCATCCTTCTCGTAGTCTTTTCATTCATCTGATAAACCCATTGTCGGCAAGCCATTATGTGCTTGACCCATTTGGTCTACCTACTCCCCTGGTTGTCTATGTTATGCTTGGCGGTGAGCCTGCAAACTTGCTCGTCAGATAACCCAGAGTCGTATAAGCTGACCCAAACTTCCTGGGGCAACTTTTAGTTTTTCTCACTTGCCATTGACAACTGAAATTAGTAAAAGGAGATTATGGTTAAAAATTGATGAAGTTGATTAGACGACATAATCAATTAATATTTCTTATGTGAAATCAATTGTATTATTGTCCTGCCTCTGTTGTGATAGTTTTTTCCTTATTCTTGAGACTTTTAATTTTTTTTTCATTTTTTTCTCATTTTATTTATTTATTCCATTCTAAAATTACAAAGATAAATATAAAGTAGACAAGTAAGAGGAGAAATGGAAAGGGCAAAAATATAGCAAGCTAATTAGATGCCCCGTTTAATTGACAATAATAATTAGGGTAAAAAAGTTAACTTAACACAGGAGAGGAATAATAATACTGGAAGGGTGCTTTTTTAAAACGTTTTCTAGTCGCTAAGTTACGTATAGATAAAGGAAGGTCATTCCAATAGTAACATCCAATAACAGTGGGGCAAAATTTCCTTATATTTATTCTGGAGAAACCAGGATTTAAGTGTTGTAGGGATGCACTTTGAGTAACGTAGTTATGTTGCTCAGATACCGGAGATAAGGTGTAATTAGACGGTTTTTCATCAATCAAGTGGTCATATAATAGCTGGCAGGTATATAGTTTAACAATGTCAGGAAGCTTAATAAGACCAAGGTTTACATAATGGGGAGTAATATGATCACAAAGTGGCACATTGTTGATTATTCTAATAGCTTTGTTTTTGCTTTGTCTC
>Ga0126339_10001073_pt1 | contig 17588 bp, 12 predicted proteins | sample OrbTmetagenome_2_FD_92532 | JGI IMG/M metagenome (GOLD analysis project Ga0126339, IMG submission 92532) | Coral microbial communities from Petempiche,Puerto Morelos, Mexico - Orbicella T R C metagenome | ecosystem: Host-associated > Invertebrates > Cnidaria > Coral | place: Petempiche,Puerto...
AACTGTCAAATTAATTGACGAGATAGGCAACTCCGTCGTTGGAATAGTCGATGTTGATATCCTATCATCGCCAGTTAAGCTCGACACTACTTCGTCCCTGTTTCTTACTGACGGACATATATCTCATCTCAGGTTGGCTGGAAAACCTGGCAGTTTGTTTACCGTAAGTTTGCGCTATGTTGGAAGGCAGGTCTTAGTAGATGCGATCCCCGACATCACAATGCAAAGTTGTCATGAGGGTTTTAAACCTGATGGATCATCATGTTCTTGTATGGACTCTTTAGACGGAGTGGCACGTTGCGACTTGGACGGAAAGACTGTGTACCTTAAGCAGGGCTACTGGGCTGGAAAAGTTGACGGGAAATTTGTTACACACCGCTGCCCCGCTGACTACTGTAACTATACAGAGACCGCCATTCCAGGAGAGTACCAGTACTTCTCTAAACATGTGTGCAAAGGTAACAGAGACCAGAGCAGCGTACTTTGTGGCCAGTGCAAACCAAGCTATAGTGTCTTATTTGGAAACGAAAAGTGCTCAAAGAGCTGTACTAATCGGTGGCTATGGATGATTATTCCCTATGTCATAGCTCTTTTCATAGGGACATGTTTCGTGTTGCTGGTGAATCCAAATCTTTCAAGTGGACATTTAAACGCCTGCTTATATTCGTTTCAAATTATGAAGATACTGACTCCACAGGGGTTTACATTCGACCCCGTTATCGAGTTCCTGGTCGCCCTTTGTAACCTGCAAATCCACATAGGACATGGCATCTGCTTTGCAAGTGGTTTAAACAATGCCGACAAGTTAATCATAATGGCTGCTGTTCCGGTCGTGGAAATTGTTATATTGATGTTTCTTAAGATTCTTTACCCCCTCTGGAGAAGAGCTTTGCAAAGACTCTATGATAGATTACAACAAAGCCAGTGTTGTCGAGGTTCTTGTTGCTGCAGGAATGCTTTCCTGAGATGGTTAGAAAATTGCTGGGAGGCATTCAACGAACGCGGGGAAAATGGTTTCGCTTATGCGTTCTGTACCATCGCCGTTCTGTGCTATGTTGACATTACTCGCATTTCATTGCAGCTCCTGCATCCTGCCAAAGTTGGAGAACAGACCGTGTTGTTTGCTGACGGTCATATAAAATTTTTTGTCAACGGCCATCACATTTTGTATGGAATTATTGCTATCGCACTCATGCTGGGTGTATTTTGCGTTCCTGTCATATTCATCTTTTTTACGGGCTCAAACCGACATCTCGAACCTTTACGAGCCTGTTATAAGACTGGGCGTCATCCTTTTGTCGCCTTCTACCTTGGATGTCGCGTCCTTGTCTTAGTAATCAGCACTTACGTGCCAGATGGCCCTTTGAAAAGTGCTTTGCTACAATTCTGCTGCTTTCTTTTCTTGTTTACCATTGCGGTTGCAAGACCTTATAGAGAAGGTGCACGTGGTAATGAAGCAGAAAATCAAGGTGAGGCAGCTGACGAAACTGTGCAAAACCGGTGGATAAACGAATCAGATCTTACAATCCTGACGACACTGGGCGCCATTGTAGTTCTGAGTTCCCCCATCAGCAGTGGTGTCTCCAAAAGTATAGAAAATGGCTTAACAGTGTGTGTTAAGATATTGGCGTACGCCCCTTTAGTAATGGCGGCCCTTCCATACACCCTAAAAGCGTTCGACGCATTACGTAGTACAAGAAGTGCTCAGGTTCCGGAACCAGGAGACGGGCCTAGCGAACCGGATAGGGATTTGACTGAGCGCTCACCACTGCTAGACAGCGTGCAGCAACAAGGTGTATCAGATCCACATTTGGAAGGGCGTGCACCACTGACAGGTGACACACAACATCGTATACCAAACGAATCAGATATACAGCTTAACCCGCGTATACTAATGTTACAAGGAGACAACTCCGAATCCAGATTTGTCACCGCTGAGGAAGAACAGGATGTATGGAAGACAGCCGCCGAAAGCCTCACGTCAGAGGATGTATAATCGCACAAGACAAACCTTACTTTTGTTTTGGACTGTCTCCGGAATCTGATGAGTGTCCTACGTACGGATGTGAAAGGAACTGAAACAATTGCTCGTTCATCTTTGTCGACGAAATTAGGAATTTCTAATTTGGGGCCCAGTCCAAGGATTCTGGTATAAGCGAAGTTTGTGCGACAAGTGGCGGACTTATGAGGGAGATGCTAATAAAGAAATTATTACCTCGATTGACAATTACGCTGGGAACTCGGTCTAAGTAGATTGATAGTAGCCGAATTTATGAATTATTGATAGTGCCGGATCATGATCTCCACACAAAGAGACTTGTGTGGTGGTGCATGATTGCACTGCTAACTATAAAAGTGCCTTATATAAAATAGGAAATGATATAAACAGGAACTGTGTCCGATTGCAGCATTTTCATTAGCATACAAATAGTATTCTACCAGCATACCATTATGTGTTTTACAAGTTACTCGAGTTGGCCCTCCATCATCCCAAATTAGTAGGGAAAATCCCCGCGTTCCCACCCAACAAGGGATATTATTTCCTTGACTTTCTGTTCTATATCATCTTCGTTTAACTGATAATACGACAAACAATGATTTGACATTTATATATCGCTATGACGTTAGAATTCTAAAGCGTAGGAATTAAGTTTAGTTCCTTAGTGGATGCTTTTTCCAAAAAACAGAACAGTTTTATAACACGATAACTCAAGATTAAGATTGCTTCTATGCGTATGCTATGATTAACCAGCGACATTTTGTAGACTATGATTTTTTATTTTGCAGTGAATAAGTATGTAGAGGTATCAAATAAGACTTGATGTTATTTTTCTTGATATTTTATACGTTCTTATTCTTTTCTTCAAGTTACTTATTATGTTATCTATTTTTAAGAAAAACTGGTGTGATGTCTCGCGATTTTTATTTCGCGACAAAACTAACTGTAAATGTAGATGCAGATACGTATTGCGCTAGGTTTGCACTAGGGCTTGGGGGTTCAAGGTGTGGTCAACACTATCCACTGGAATAATTAATCACTCGATAGTATATTTAGATTATTCTTTAAGCGGATAGCTTTGTCGATACATTGCTTTAACAGTCTTTTTTTTCTGACACCTCTGTAAAATTAATGTTTGTGAGCGTTTGAATTAAAATTGAATTGAATTGAATTGTATTGAACAACAGTAGCTAAACGTAAAGATTCAGAAAGTAGCGCGAGCTGGGAAGTAGCGCGAGCTTTGCACTAGTGAGCTCAGCTCACTAGTGCAAAGTTAGAGTGCCAGGAGCAAACTATACTGGCGGATCGCACTGGGCATACCAACTATGGGGTCCGGAGTCATGCTCTTCCGGAAATACGCATATCTTCTAGAATGTTTGGGAATAAATCTGAAACTGCTTCGCGATTTAGAATTCACACCATCAGACAGCATCGCAGTTTGGGCATGTTGGGCATGCGTATGTAACTCAATCATATTACATTTGACGAAATAAATGGATTCAAATTTGACCCGTCTTTTTAAAATCTCTGTTAGATTCCTTGAGTAATTCCCTCTTTCACTCGTCTCCAAATCAAGGGATTCTCTCCCTCTCCCCCTCCCCCCTCAACATCTTCAGGATCTCTCTCCACATCTTTAGGATCTTTCCCATTGGGCGATTAATAGTGACCGGTTTTAGTTTAACCCCGTCCTTTCATACCAGAGTTAAAAACCTTGTGCCTGCTTGTAATTCTATCCCGTTGCTGCACATTATGGAGCCATCTGCAGTGGGCTTACAAGACATATTCGGCTCTCTCAAAAATTACCATTAGTCTTGTCTCCACCAAATTTTCATTTTGTAAAAGTCTCCAAACCTAAAAAAATCAACAAATTATTTGCTAACCGCAAAATTTCCACCAGAAAGGAAACTAAACACATGCTGATCGCGGCGAAACAACTTAAACGACCTTTTCCTTAAAGTAAATAGTTCTACAAGCTTTTATAATAATTCTCAGCTCGATCAAATACCGTCGGCACTTTTAATATGAAACTGATGGCAGATATTTTTGCAAAATAAACACAGAATTTCCCCACAGAGGGGGGCCCTAACTCTGTCGAGTCCACCCGATTTTGGCATGTGAGTTATGCCTTTTGGTAAAATTCAGGAACTTAGTTATCACATCTCTGGGTGTCGCTGCTGTTCAAAGAGATGCATCGGTAAGGCATTTCATTATTAACTTACACAGAGCACGTGAAAAGTAGGAATAAAGTTTGTTGATGGAGCTATAAAAATGAGTACTTGTGTATACTGGGTAGGAAAGTTGGATGGTGGATTAAAAGGAATGTACGGGAAATGCTACGTAAAAGATAAACCAAATAACCAGTTCTAGATCTGCTATGAAGTAAAAAGAGAGCATCATTGGAAAGTTGGACGGTGGATTGAAAGGAATGTACGGGAAATCCTACGTAAAAGATAAACCAAATAACCAGTTGTAGATCTGCTATGAAGTAAAAAAAAAAAACCATCATTATTAACAATACCAATAAAGGCCGACGCAATAGTGCATTGGCTTTGAAAGCCAGTACTCAAAAAGATAGTCCTTAGACCAGTATTTTCCGGAAATATTTATTGCATGAGCCTGTTAACTGGCTTCATGGAGTTCATAGGGTGACCTCACTGCCCGATTTATCATACCGAGCTTAGTAAAGACAGTAAATAGTACGCAAATGCGATGCAAATAATTTTGCGATTGTTTTAAACCATATTGAATTCCACACCTGAAAAGTTATTTTCATATAGATCATACAAGGAAGACTTGCGTTACAGCGTATTGTTGCGGACTGAATCACAAAAGTACGGAAAATTGCGCGATTTCTGAGAAAAAAATAGTTATAGTTTACGTTGACATCGTAGTGTTAGACCAGTGTTGTTGTGCAAAGAACATCGTTACGTTTTTGTGGATTTTTTTTTCATGAATTCGACGAGATGGCATTAGGAAGGAGCGATAATCATGTAAAGAGCACTGCAGTATTGTCCTGTAATGCATCAGCGGTTTAGAGAATCAAAGATTGAAGTTGTGATGCTACCCCTAAAGGCAAACAGTTATTTCAAGCTGTTATGCAAGAAAACGCGAAAAAATGGCAAGCTCCTGGTAGATGAGCCCAGAAACCGGTCCGGAAACGTTCCTAAAAGCACAAAGAGCAGTGTCTGAGGTTCTTGACCGACAACGCTTTAACACAGCAGTATCTTGTGCAATTGCGGCTTTTACAAAGCGTAAGCTAAAGACAGTCATCTTCAAAACAGGTGGAAGGCCGATCTAGAACAGTTTAAAGACTTCAAAGCAGATCATTTTCTGAACACACTATTGTATATTGGCCAAATACGTTACAAGTCTTTCTCATGCTCTCTTGTCAAAATCTTGACAAAAGAACCCACCAACACGTAGAGTCTCTTCGCAAAACAACATTCCAAATGAGACTCTTTTTTCTGAGAAATCACGTGATTTTGCATACTTTTGTGACTCAGTTGCCAAATTTGGAGAAGGTGTAACTCAGGCCTTTCTTGCGTGATCCATATAAAAATAAGTTTCCATGTGCAGAATTTAGCAAATAATTCAATTTAGGACAATCAAAAAATTATTTGTGTCACTTTATTTATTTTTTTTTGTTTTTTTTGTTATAAAACGTCGATCCAGAACAGTTTTGTCCAGCGTACTGTGTGAGGTTTCATAAGAATCCATTGCAAACTCATGACGATATTGGACCTCGTAAACATTTCTTCGTAAAAATTGGCTAGTTTGTGCCCAAGATTTTGTGTGAGTTTGCAACGGATTCTTATGAAACTCTCTATAATTACTAAGTTTGGCATGTTTTTTTTTTTTTTTTGCATTTTATTCTTTTTATTTGAAGGTTGTACAAGGATTATAAGCAAAAAAGTTACTATAATGCTAGTTTTACAATTTTACATAAAAGAAGGAAAAAAAAAAATGAAAAGGACGAAAAAAGGAAGCAGAGAGGCCAATTAAATAGATCTCTACATACACTATCACTATCACTATTTGAAGATGATATGAAAAATACGAAAAATTGTTGACATTCAGAAACATCGTCAAAACCCATGTTGTAATATCTGGTTATTTGGGGTACATGATGAAATTGTTTTCGGGGTTTTTGGACTGGTCCTGTTAAACACGTTGCATATTACCTTGACTAGCACTGATCAAAACAAGTACAGTACACCTTTCATTTCTAAAGGAACAGTGCATGTTTGTGAGCGAAATATGATGCCAGGTTTTCAAGCTCTTCAATGCTGAGCAAGCACATCTTCCAAATGAAAAAAGCACCGCATGCAAATCCCTAAGGTGAGTATCAAACGTTTACAGCTTTGCTCTAAACTTGTAAAAACTGTAACAAACAACAGTTTATATAGTTCGTATATAAACTTCCTGGGTTCAAACCATTTACTGTGAACAGTTTATATGTTACAGTTAATCTGTAGGTAGATTACTGCAACATCACATCACCAGAAACATTACAGTTCTATTTTGCTACGCATACCATTTCGGCATACAGCATGACAGTTCTCCCTCAGATGCACCACAGCTTTCAAAGATGTGTGGTCGATGGAGGGCAAAAACAGAACACGGCACTATTAACAACCCACCGGGGATGACTGATGCTGTAGCCAAGTGGTCGTTTTATTGCCTACTTTATTTGGCATAAGGCCTCTTTTCCGTCAAGGACTCTTTGCTTGCCAGAAATATGCATCATCTAATTATAATCTTATTGTGATTACGAAGATTGATCCCATCAATCTTTGCACAAGTGTACACCAGACAAAACTGCTCTGGATCGACGTCTTAAGACAATCTAAGTGACGCATTCACATATGGATCATTATCATCAAGGCCGAGGACTTGCATCACTGCGTATCAAAATTTGGTAACTGAATCATAAAAATGTGCAAAATCAGGTGGTTTCCCAGTCAAAAGAGTCGCATTCGTTATATGCATGTGGATTTTTTTGTGAACAACTTAACAAGAAAGCATGAGAAAGACTTGACAACTAATGCGGCCATTGAAATGCGATACTGCCTTCAGATATTCACCTTCTTAAAACTGTCCTTGCCACTAGTTCGATCTTCCAACTATTTTGAAGATGCCAAACTGTAGCGCGTGTTTCGCACAAGCCACAAAATGCTGTTGTGATTAATAAACTTCAGAGACTGTTCTTTGTGTTTCTCGAAAAGCTGCCGTACCTGATTCTGGGCTCATGTACCAGAAACTTGCCATTGTGTAACATTTTCTTTCATGACAGCTTGAAATAACTCTGTTACATGGGTTTGCCGTCTGGCCTTTCGCTGAAAGTATCACAATCTTTGATTCTCTACACTGTTGAACTATCACAGAATTATAGTGCTGTTTAGATGAATTATTGCGCCTTCCGCATGCTTTCTCGTCGAATTCATTCCAAAAAATCCGCAAACAAGTAGCGATGTTCTTCGCACAACAACAGAACTCGAACACTTCGATGTAAATGAAGAACGGGATCTTTATTTTTTCTCAGAAATCACGTGATTTTCCGTGTTTTTTGTTTCGTTTCCTCAGAAACGAAACGGTATTGTTTTCAGTTCAGGGGTGAACTATTTACATAGTGATTTGTCATATCCAATTAGAGTAAAGTGCCCAATTGTTCATGTAAATACGGTGGAAATTCGGTCACCGCAACAAAATGTGGCGTTCCGAACATTTCAATTGCTGCTTTATTCGAACACGGGGAATTACGACTGAAACTCTCGTTTTTCGTCATGAAAATACACAACAAAACTACACACTGGCCTTCTATTCGGATAGTAACAGTGAAAAGGAAGTTTATTTTGGAGGTAGAGGGACCGCCAGACCACGCGATTTGTCCACTAATGCGATGATGAAAGTAGTTCGTTTTGGTTAGTTCAACGAAGAAATGGTACTGTTTTCCGTTTCAGAGTGATTTATTGCCATAGTGAGTATGAATGTAATCAGCGAGTAACGCTTGTAATTCACAAGGTAAACATGTTCAACAAAAATAACTTGTTGAAACTAAATTTAATGTCATATCACGGAAACAAAAGGAACTTAAAATGACATACTGCGATTCATACAGGTAGAAATAATTGGCCCCTTAAATGGTTCTAAGTCAGACTGAAACGATGTATTTTAGATGGCCGTCGAGAAAAACCGTAACATGGAACATTGCGGAACTAGAGAAACTAAAATATTTATTTCCGTGCTTGTTTAAAATGTGATAAAGATCACAACTACGGCAACATAATTTTAGCCAATCAGAACACTTGTCAGGAAAACAATCCCGCCCCTTCTCTGTGGCTGTTTACGGGAAAAGAACACGCACACGCACTTGGATTGAGCGGCACTACTACACACAGATACGAGATGTTGTGAAAGGTAAGTAATTCATGATATTGTATTTAATTAACGTTGGTATATTGCAAAATAGATACAATATGGCTTTCTTATAAGGTTTAATTGGTATCGTAGGTGTCGACATTTTCTGCCGCAACTCGAGTAATTTTAGTTACAGCTCATACATGTACGCGGTGATGAAAATTTGTATTTTGACGTACCGCGGCATCTCAGCAGCTGCCTTCCATGAAAAAAACAATATGCCACTGTATTTAAGCTTCATAATATTCAAACAAAACTGGAGGAATAATTACATAACTGACGTCCTCACACGTAAGACTTCCTTTTTGAAAAGAAAATATAGTGCGTTACTGACAACAAAACGTCAAGTGCCGCACCATTCGAATCAAGCGCTAACACAGAGATGGAAAAATTAAGCGTCAAATGCTTTTGTCCCGCAGCTTTATTTAGCGTCACATAAAATACTTTGCTTTGAATTTATGTCAGATAATAGGGTGCCGCCTTCGAATTCCGAAGCATATGAAAATTTATATTTTGACGTGCCGCAGCATTTCAGAAGCTGCTTTCCATGAAGAAAATCGATACCCTTTGTATTTCAGCCTCATAATATTCAAGCAAAAGTGGAGGAATAATTCAATACGCAACTGTCGTCACATGTACGACTTCCTTTTTGAAAAGAAAAATATACAGCGTCACTGACAACAAAACGTAAAGTGCGGCATCCATTCGGAATCAAGCGCTGAGTAACAGTGAAATGGAAAAAGTAAGCGTCAAATACTGCGTAAAATACCGTTTTCAAAAAAGTTGTCATTCATTTCACGCATCTGAAACTTGAAGACCAACTCCCGTTGTGTAAGTCAAACGTGGACAACTGTACCCTCAACACGCAAAGCCGAGTGCGCATGGGGAGGAGGGGGGGGGGGATAACTCCCGAAAAAAAAAAATGGGCGGGGTGTGCGACCCGCTTTCCAAAACACTGACCAAAATCGCCAAAATTGATTCCCTATTTCTGACCAAAATTTGCAAAAAATCCATACCCTTTAAGGCTGCACATACCTATATAGCCGATATAAGGGAGTACCCCCTCCCCTGAGGCAAAGTGAAAGGGAAGTATGTGTTTACTGTAATAACCGATACTTGTCTGGACAACTGAAATTAATGAGCCCTTTCTCTTTTACAATAGGTTCAGTACATTTACAATAAGAGATTCTAAAGGTAAGAGATTCTTTTTCTTTGTACTAAGTTTTTGTTGTGATTACAATGGAAAACACCAGAGGGCATTTATTCGAACCTATGAATCGGTTAAGAATTGCAGCACTTGCTGATTTTGAGACACTAGTAGTTACTGCAGCACTTGAAGAACAGATATATCACAGTTAACCATTACCTGACACATCACTGAATAGCCAATTCCTTTCGTACTCCATCAATATTGTGGCACTTACTATATTCCCACATGATGCACCACAAAATCTTTGTCCTGTCAATATTGGAGGTGATGGCAACTGTTTGTTCAGATCATTTAGTCTGGCTCTATTTGGAACTGAATCTTATCACTTGGAGATGAGGGCTAGAGCCATTGTAGAACTCATTATGTCACTCTTATCATTATTTGAGTGTCCATGAAATGTTTCATACTAATGGTAACCGACTGCTTTTTTGGTTGAGCCACTATTCAAGTACTGCAGATACATCATTTCTTGATATGAGTGATATACAAAATATATTTGAAGTGCTTAAAGCTGTTATTGTAGAATCGCTGGCTCCAAACTCTTGAGTAGGTATGTGGCACCTTGCTGCACTAGCATCAGTATCACAAAAAACAGTAATGAGCATTTACCCAGCAGAACGAGTAGGAATTGCCACAACAAGCATGGTGCGAACAGTACTGAATAGATTGGTATATCCTAGAATTGCTGGCCTTTCTGCAAACACTGACTTTATACCAATTATGTGGACATCAAGTGTTCTACCTAGCACAGTATTATGGAGACCAAATCACTTTGTCCTTTGTGTAGTATTAGACCACAAACTCAACCAGGACAAATATCAGTTCAGAAACCGCATGTTAATATTACACTTCCAAAAGTTGTTGCCCCTATAACAACAGAAGAAACATCATCAACAGTGGTGAACAGAGACCAAAATATGACTAAATACAAAAAGAGGAAATTAAAAGAAACTCCAGGGCAAAGAGACCTCAGACTTGCAAAAAGGAGAAGACTGTATGCATTAAAAAAGCAGAAGATATCTAATCAAAAGCATGAACAATCAGTAAAACATATTAAACAAGACAACACTGAAACTACACAGAAACAGGAAGTAAATCATGAAAATGCCAGTTATATCTACGAAGACAGAACTAAATTTATTGAATATATCAGCCAGTACCCTAAAAATCATTATCACTATTGCAAAAGGAAACTATTTCCCAGTGAAGAAAAGGAACATCTGTCAAAGTCTGGGAAGAACACCATTTTATGTGGTAAATGCCAATCTTCATTATCAAAGAATGAAGTTCCTTAACCCTTACATACCAAAATAAACTTGATCCAGGTCAAATACCAATAGAATTATCCAATTTGAATATGATGGAGAAATGATTTATATCACAAATTAACTTGTATGTGACAATTGCAACATTACCAGATGGTCAACTAGGAAAAAAAGGTCAGGCTATACACTTTCCTATTGATGTACCAAAACAGTGGAAGAATTTACCCATTCCTGCTACCAAATCAGATGTAATTCTGGTAAAAAATAATTCCAAAACTGCTACATATCCAGTATCCTATTCAAAAGTGTATGAAGCATTACAGTGGTTACAGAAACATAATCATCTTTACAAAGATGTATTTGTTGATTACAAGCACAAATCTGTAGAAACAACCAGACAGCCTATCCCAGAACTGATCTTAGAAAGCAGTACTACTCAACATCAAAAGATTGTCCCTAACATTAGTAAGCCTAGTATGTTGAATGACAAACAACAAGACACAACCACAAATTCTCATCCAGTTATTTTATACTCTTCCTTCACCAAATGACAAACCAGTTGACATGTTAGGCTTGTCACTAGATCTAGAGACTCCACTTGAAGAATTAGCATTTCCTTGGCTTTTCCCATTTGGTGTAAATGGCTAATTCACATCACAGAGGGAGAAAAAAAATAACAGACCTAGCATATTTCCAGTCAAGACTCATGAATCATGATGCACAATTTTCTGCTGATATCCCATACCTGTTTTTTGCTAACTCTATATATGAAGCAAGGAAGTTAAGCAGTTGCATATCAATTGGTCTAAGAATGAAAACAATCTGTTAGAGTGACAAGCAACACAAACTTCAGGCCAAAGATTTAAGAGGAAAAATTAATGCGGATATAATTGAAGACTCATATGTATTCATGCACAATATTAGAGGTTAACTCCTGTATTAATTGGAGAAATGAACTTTTGAATTTACTAGCAAGAGTTGGAACAGTGGGAAAACCAACATGGTTTATCACATTATCAGCTGCTGACCTACAAAGGGAAGAGCTATATACTATGCTTTAGCCAAAAAAAAAAAAAACTATACTGATCTTGGCTTAGATGAAAAGTGGAAGCTAATGAGAGAAAATCCTCTGCTTGTTGCAAAATACTTCAACCGCAGAAAACAAGCATTTCTGAACTACTTACTACACGGAAAATCAAAACCACTCGGTGATATCATTGACTACTTTTTGTGCAGTGAATTTCAGCTAAGAGGTAGTCCCCACATTCACATGTTTTTGTGGGTAAAGGACAGCCCAGACCTACAAACAAAAGAAGGATGCCTTCTTGCACCAGATTTTATTGACAAGTATGTATCAACAACAATACCTGATGAGTCTGATCTTGATCTTAGAACACTGGTTGAAACTCTACAAACACACCATCATACAAAGACGTGCCTAAAAAAGTACAACAGATGTAGATTTGACTTTCCTAAGCCACCAACAGCAGTGACAAGAATTAAAACAAATGCAGATAAGGTAACCCATCAAGGTTTTATGTTACAAAATGTACACCATCAGATTGTATGATAAATGCATACAACCCTGACATATTGAAAATCTGGAGAGCTAATACAGACATACAGCTAATCCAAGGTGTTTATGGTGTTGCTATGTACATTTGTACCTACATTTGCAAATCTGAACCACAAGGATTAAAACTTGCAATCACAAAAGCACTTGATGCACTTCCAGAAAACTCCTTACAGAGGAAGTATCTCCATATTATAGGTTCAGTAGTACTATCTCATCATGAAATATCAGCTCAAGAAGTGCTTATCGAATGATTAACTTACCACTTGTGGAATCATCAGTGAGAACAATATACTTAAACTGCAGAAAACCAGACAAGAGACACAAATTTTAAAATCAAATGCAGAGAGACAACAGCTAGATGATGATATAGTGAAGATATTTTTCAAACTGGATTACCTGATTACCACTCAATTCGACCAAAAGGAAATAAATGGGACAAAATGAGCCTTGCAACATTTGTTTCATGGTACAAACTATGCAGTTCAAATCAACATTCAAATCATAGGCAACCATGTTATGAGCTCCTATACTCAACAAAAAGAGTAATACAGCATAAGAGATCTGCTTGTCTAAGAATGCCAAAGCTATCTCTGCATACAGATACTGATGAATATTTTTACTCAAAACTGTATGCATTCCTGCCATTTCGTAATGATCAACAGGAATTTGTTTATCCATACACCAATGCTATGATGCCTTCATAGCAAAACGCAGTCAATTTGATGCCAGTGCATGTTCAGAAGCAAACATTCACGATGAGTTAATCAAAGCAGCACACATCATTAAGATCCATGGAATCAGGTGAAATAGATATTGCACCCTCCCTAACACCAAATACAACACACATGGAAGAAAACATTGAGAACACTGAGGACCAAGCACGAAAAGATTATGATTTCTTGCAACCCACTCAGAATGAAGTAGAACATTCCTACATCGATCAGAAGAATCAACCAACCACTCAACAGAATCTTACTGTTCACTAAAAGAGGACTTGGCAAACCTACATGTATCCATCTTTACAATGACAGACTGTGAATATCTAACTGCCATTGCAACATTGACACAAGAACAAAACCAAATATTACAGGTTATCAACAACCACATCACATCAACTAAAAGTCCAACTAAGTCAGCTGAAAAGGTTCCCACAAAACCTCTCTATCTCTTCATTAGTGGAGGAGCTGGCACAGGGAAATCATACCTCATAAAAATAATTAAAGAACTTATAATCAGAGAAACTAGAACAAATTCAGTAATGCTCACATCACCAACAGGTTGTGCTGCATATGGAATTGGAGGAAAAACACTTCACGGTGCTTTTAACCTACCAGTTCAGCATCCCAAATCTAAGCTCATGAACAACTATTTACCACTTAGTAATGCCAAGCGAGACCATCTTCAGACTGTTTATTTAGATCTACAGTATTTGATAATAGATGAAATCAGTATGGTATCAGATCACATCTTCCACTGTATACATGACAGACTACAAGAAATCAAATGTGTACAGCAGTCTGGAATATTCGGAAATTGTTCACTTATTACCTTTGGTGACCTTTACCAACTTCAACCAGTGGCTGCACACTATGTATTTGACCAAACAAATTTCAGTGGAATATCAAATCTATGGATAAAAAACATTGCTCCATTCTTTTTAACAGCAAATGTCAGACAACTAGAGGATCCCAATTATGCTGCACTGCTAAACCGAGTAAGAACTGGAGAACAAACAGTCTAGGACATTACCATACTATCTCAAAGAATATCAGTGGGCTGCAGTAAACCTCCATTCATCAATGCATTAAGATTATATCCAACATGAAAGCAGTGCAGACAGTACAACAACACCAAATTAAATGAACTTGCAGCTTCAAACTCCTCAGAAGTAACCATTATTGAAGCAATAGACTCTACCACTAACAATGATATGGTACCAAAAAACCTTGTACCAACTGATGATTCAGTATGTGGAGGTCTACCACATACACTTTCACTTGTCCCTGGTACAAGGGTTATGCTCCTCAGAAACATAATGACCACAGAGGGTCTTGTCAATGGAGCTCAGGGAACAATTGAGACCATTGTTTGGTCCGAAAGCCAGAAAATGCCCTCTGGTGTTTACATCAAATTTGATAATCCAAACGTGGCAAAAGTTCTTCAAACTTCCGATGTCAATTCAGTGTTGTTAAAACCATTTACCACAAAATTTGTTGGTAAAGAAGGTACAGAAATACAAAGAACTCAACTACCTCTTCTACCCTCATGGGCTATAGCTATTCATAAAAGTCAAGGAATGACGGTATCCCACATCATCATTGATTTGGGACATAAATGCACCAAGCCAGGTCAAGCTTATATTGCATTAAGTCGTGTTAAGTCATTGACAGGTCTTGCATTAATAGACTTCACTGAAAAAGCAATCAGAACTTCAAAGAAAGTAATAAGTGAAATGGAACGCCTTAAAAACCTACTGTGATGAATTACATTAGTTTTATTTCATCACTATCATCACCATAGACAGTCTTCCCAAACCATGTCAAATACATTATTTATATACATACAGCTACTTCAAAAAGATCAAGTATAAAAGTGTACAAAACAATAATGATAAGAACCATAGCTAGTAGTAATTTACCACTCCCTGAGGGAACCTAACTCTATTTCAGAACAAATAAAGAAAGGAAAAAAAATAGTAACGTAAACCTGTGACTTCTGCATTCTTTGCACTAAAGCATCGCAAACTTTCATCAACTAAAAGTTATTTAACTGCCACCAGTCATCATACTTTTTCATATTGCTACATATCATTTTGAAACACTTATGTTGCACAGTCATTGTCAACTCAGCTATATGAAGTATTTCATATTGAAAAGGATATAAGACTAACCTTACAGATTAATAATTAACTAATTTTCTTTTACATTTCATTTTGAAGATGACAACTTTCCAAGAATTATCTGCTTTTTTGACTAAAAAAGAGGGAACACAAACCAAAGACAAACCAATCTTTCAAGATACAACTGAAACATCAAAATATGTTGCCACTGTCAACACTCCTGTCAGACAACACGTGCATGATGGAATGCACTATTTACAGTGAAATATTGGCAAAACAGTACTTTTCATAACAAAACTGCCTGATGATTTCTAACTACATTATATCAGAGAGAGATGGAAAAGCAACACTCATCGTAAATAACAAGTCTGTTGTCTTCATCATTCCAAACTTTGCCATTAAAGAAGATATTCTCCAACAAGCCGTTCTACAACAAGAAGAACTTCCAGTAACTTCATTTGCAGAGGTATCCCTTCTTCCTAAGAAAAGAAGAATATCAATTGAAGAAAAACAAAGGTGATTTAATGCAATTGAGGTACTAAGTAAAAACCTCACCTATATATATTGACACTAATTTATCACTGTGCTACCAATACCCTCATTATTCTCCTATACTTCTGACTTTTTAACATATTGCTAAACAAGAGCTGGACAAAAGAGACCACTCTAACTTCAATGCACACCAAAAAACATGAATTCCACTTTGGCCTTGGGACAAGTACATGTAGCTCTCAAATTTGCTTGCCCTGGGTGGCTCTTAGTTTACACTTTCAATGATTTACTTAATGTAGACAACTTCCCCAATTCCTTGCCCAGCAGCCAACTGAGAATGAAAAGTTACTCACCCAGCAGGAAAATCTACTTGTCTCAGACAACTGCACAACGCTTTTTTCAAGCCCTGTAACTTATACCCTCAGCCACCCATATTTTCTGCATTTTTACTTTATTGCAAGCAACATAACCTAGGGTATCTCAGTATAACTTAGTCGCGAATGCATTTGACCACCCTCCCTTTTCACACACTCTGCAAATTAAAATAACTATGTCTCTGTGCAACAATTTGGAAATAAGTGTTAATTGCTAAATAACATTGCAAACTACAACCAAACTGATTCAAAATACCATCAAGTAAATAATACCATTACACATGCTCTGTTAATAATATATGAAATAACTCAATATTTACAGTAACTAATTCTCACCTTCATCTTTAGGTAGAGCCACCTTGCAAGGTGAAAAACAACACCTTAACACTCAAAAAAATCCATGTGAGGGACACAACGGGAAAAATGCAAGTCTCCCTGTGGATAGAAAAGGCATGCAGACCTTCCAGTATCAAAAGGAGACACTATAATCCTTTCATCTGTACAGACTAAACCTTCAAGAGTAAGACTGTTCTTTCATCAACAACAGAAACAACAATCAAGGTATCTTAATGACTTAATTTACTGCATCACAAACTTACAAATCGTTTCTTACACAAACTTATTGCCACACTTTTCATCATTGAAAAGAGGATATTTATACATACCATTTTAATTAATAGAACTCAACAACTGCTGATCTCCATATTGTACAAAGATGAAGAAGAATTCTCGAGTGGAACAATTGTTGGTATTCAAAACATCATAATATATGACAGCTGCCCCAATCCAAAATGCAGAAACAAGAAATTGGATCCTTCAAGCAAGTGTCCCTGTTGTCAACAATCCTTCAAACCAGATGAAATCAAACATGGATATGTTTGTAACTTGTGTCTTTTAAAGCCAGATGGCACTCCCCAGACAATGACAACTTTGATCACAAAAGTTCTCCTGACCCTTTTTAATTGTGACAAATACCACTACAGCTCTCAGCAATTTACAGCAGCAGTGTTGAAGAAACTTCCCCTCCAGCTGCAGTATAAGACCAACAATGACATCACAAATGAGATAAGTGAACAACAGCCATTAACTGTTGGATCAAAACAGAGACAAATTTATATTGTTTGGCAGTTAATATATGCAAATTATGTCTCATGCACATAATATTTCAAAGTGCATTTCACAAAACAAAACAAAAAATAAGGTTTTTGCAGACATCCATATTTTTGTGCCACTTGTCAACAATTCCTGCGATAATTCTCTCCTAAATCACTTTTGCAAGTTTTGCAAAAATACACTGGAAAGACTGTACAATCAACTGAAATTTAGAACTTAGATGTTATGTTAACGAGTTCAACACAGAACTCGTGCTTATGATAGCCTGCAGAGCAGGCGAGATTTTTTCGAGCGAGCGCTCAC
>Ga0126339_10001075_pt1 | contig 17574 bp, 7 predicted proteins | sample OrbTmetagenome_2_FD_92532 | JGI IMG/M metagenome (GOLD analysis project Ga0126339, IMG submission 92532) | Coral microbial communities from Petempiche,Puerto Morelos, Mexico - Orbicella T R C metagenome | ecosystem: Host-associated > Invertebrates > Cnidaria > Coral | place: Petempiche,Puerto...
GACATTGTCCGACCAAATTTTGAACATGTCCGGCCAATTTCACATTATGATCGACATGATGTCCGAACATTTCACCAACACTTTTGACTTCTTGCCTTGAAGTTAGTCTATCCACAAAATTTGGTTAGATACATTGTTAAAGAGCTCGAAGTTGTGACCACTACGGTCGCCAATGCAGCTAATATTTCATCTTTGGCCACCAAAAGTTCTGGTTTAGTCAACATCCGAAAATACATCTGCATTCACAGGCTATGATAATGGCGACTATGTTTCTCTGTGTTAATGATCAATAACAGTTATTTTCTCAGACATTACATCCTTCCAGAAATACATAGTGAAAGATCTTTGCTTCTATAACATTCAACATAAGAAAAGGAAGGCTTTGCTGTGAAGGACTCTAAACAGGAAAACTTGGAAATCACTGACTGTGTTTGAAATCACCCTATAATGCATTGCAAACCCTTGAGCATTGAGTACATCACATATGCCTTACGATTGTGTCTCTTGTAATGCATGGATCCTTCATAATTGCATTAATATACAACAGCCAAAAAATTCTTGGACATTTTTTCTTTACAGATGTTATCAATTGAGTTCTTTTCTGAATAAAATTTCTACTTGATTTTTATCACTTACTCGCCAAATGGCAACTCAAGAATTTTTTAATTTCGAGCCCTTGACACTGACAGTTTGAGCCATATTTGATATATAGGTAACTCATAAAGCGGGAATGTTCATCTTTCCTGTACTTGCCAAATAAAGGTCTCTTCAGAAATCACCCCATAATGCATTACGTGCATTGCTATATGCTGTTATCACTTAATGTATGTACCCTAGAGTCAACTTTGGTCAGGAGCCCACCACTAGGAGCCTGCAACTCCCATACTAAGCCTGTCATGGCACTTTTACAGGCCAGTCTATTTTTAGGTGTCTTTTTCCATGAAATGGGTCAGTTCCGGTCTATCTGAGCATGCAAATGGTGGCCTCAGGTGGACATGTTGACCGAATCTTCTGGCAAAATGATGACATCAGTTAAAAATTAAGTCCGTGCTTGTGATTGGTCACTGAGGTTTCTGCAGGGTCTGAATTTGCAGTAAATTCAAACTCAAAATAGACTGCTCTGTGAAAACCATTGGGGTAATTCCACGCTCCTAGTGATGGGCTCCTGCTTTTGTAGCAGTCAATATAAACTGACTAGGTTTGCTTGAATAACATATAACGATATAATCTAGTAGATAAAGTCATCTAGTTGATCATAAATAAATGATAAATCAAATTTAAATGCAGTTTTGAACGGTTCATATTGAAAATCTTGATGCTTCAAATGAATTTCATTATGCTAATTAATTATGCTAATCAATTCTGCAATTTAATGTCTGGTCAAATTGATAAGATGTCTGACCAAAATGACAATTTGAAAGGACACATGTCCTGTTAAAGAAGAAAAATTATTTCCAGCACTGTGTGGTCAACAGGTAACTCAAAAACATAGAGTTACCCAAACAATGACAATTGTTGATTTCCTGATTATAAAGTAACGTGCCTTGCCATCTTAGGAAGGGAGCCAAAAAGACAGAGAGAAGGGGTGGGTGTTGCTATGGAGGGGGGAGGCCAGGGGGGTACTCCCATGTATAAGCTATATGGGTATGTGCCACTGTGAAGGGCATGGCTTTCAGGCAGTTTAGTCTGTGATAGGGTATAGAAATCAGCCAGTTTTGGTCTAGAATAGGGTATAATTTACAAAGTCAAGAACAGGGTTCTTTACCCTGTGTTCTGTAATAAAAATTGAAACTCGGAAGAGCTTTTGTTTGATATTTGTTTACCTAGCACATGTTGGACTACCATAGCGATGAAGTTTCTGCATAGCTAGTCTGGAATAGGGTAGGGGTTTTGGTGCCTAGTCTAAAATAGACTTGCAAAATCAAACTGATCAGGATCTTGTATAGAGTAAGGGTTTCAGGGTCCCAGTGGCACACCCCCACCCAAAGATTTACAGAGTACCCCCCTAGGGAGAAGGTCTTACGAAACAGAGGACATGGAGGAACGGGGGCTTAATAGAGCTTTTCACAGTACAGGTTAAGTATTTTGATGTGGATGGTCTGTCCAAAACAACACCCAAAAACATCAAGCCAGTTATTGTTTTACTCCCAGGTGTGTACCTGACAAGTCCTCTTCTGAGAACGCTTCTGTCACAACATCCTCAGGTTCAACAAATTCCTTCTCCTGCTCATCAATTCTTTGTTCCTTCTCTTCAGACACTTCCTCCATCTTTGGTCCTTCATGTACTTCTTTCCCTGATTTCTCGGCATCTCCGACAGCTTCTGAAGTTTCCGTATTGTTCACTTTTTCGTCTGCTAGACATTCAACGTCCTTGGATAAATCTGATGTTTCACCAGTCTGTGACACAGGACTTGATAGCTCTTCTGATATTTCTTCCCCTTGAACTTCCTCTGCCGTCTGGTCAAGTCCACTCTCACCTTCTTGTTTGATCTCATCTTCTTTCACAGCTTGCTCTCCTTGTTCTTCAGCTGCTTGGAGTTCATTTGCACCTTGTTTGTTCTGATCACTTTCGAATGTTTGCACTTCTAGTTCTTCAGTTGTCTGGGGTCTCCTGTCGCTTTCTGGTTTCTTATCATTTTCTTCCACAGCTTGTTCTTCTAGTTCTTCAGTTGCTTGAAGATCAATTTTTTCTTCCTGTTTATCTTCATCACTTTCCACATCCACCTCTTCTAGTATGTTAGCTACTTGAAGTTCATCCTCACCTTCTTCCTTCTTTAAATCACCCTCCACAGTGTGCATTTCATGTTTATCTGTCACCTGCAGTCTATTCTTGTCTTCTTCTTTGTTATTTTCCCCCTCTTTCATAGTTGGCTCTTCTTGTTCTTCTGTTGCTTGAAGTTTGTTCTTACCATCTTGCTTCTTTTCTTCATTGTTCACGGCTTGTTCCTGTTCTTCAGTTGCTTGTGACAGTCCTTTATCACACTCGTGGCCTTCTGATACTCCAGTTACGTCTTCAATGACCTGATCATTACTATCGAGAAATTCATCATCATCATCTTCATCTTCTTCACCCTTTGCTTCTTCAATCTCTGTCTTTCCTTCATCCACCTTCAACACTTCCACTCCTTCGATACCTGATAAAGCTTCCTGAAAGATATTCTCTTCTGAACTGTCCTTATCACCTTCCCCTTCTTGTTCATTTGATAAACAGTCTTGTTTGTGCAGCACGTCCTTCACAGGTGACTCTGTCAAAGGAGATTTTGTCTCGACTGCCAGTCCTTCCGATAACAGCTGATTAGCTATGGACAAACCAGTAGAATCTAGTAAATCAACAAGAATGACATCACCAACTGTTTCTTTGATCTTTATTTTAACATCTTTCCCATGGCAAAGTTCTTGAAACCTTCCCACTGCATCACTGCTCCAGTCTTCTTCATAGTACTCGTGAGGGGGTTCAATGCCGGCAAGACTGCAGCATAAGGCTTGCACAGGAAGAACTGCAAACCCTGGGTCGAGTTTCTTGATCCTGTCCAGAGTCAGAGTTTCTTGTTTGGCATAATCTACCGAACGTACACAGACTTGGCCACCAGAACAGACCTTGTTTACCTGCGATCTATACCACTTGTTGTCATCAGTAAACTGTGCACAGCATGTGTCTCCCACTTGCAGGCACAAAAACCTCAAGTCATTTTCACCCAAAGACTGGTAAAAAAGTTCAATCTTGTCTGATAGTGTCTTCAGCTCTGACATGGAATCCACTAACTGACACCAAAACTCACTTGGTGAACTAGTTGATATCAAGCTTACATCATGAACAAAGTCATCTCCAGACTCAGGGTAATTATACACCATTTTCCCTTCTTCAGAGATTGAAATTCTTCGTTGTTCTTGTGCTCTGGGTTGAAGATGTGCAAGTCCTAGTTTCACAAGAACATCAGCAACAGACTCTTGCATTTCTCCAGATTCATAAAATAAATTAACTACCACAGAGTCACCTGAAACATTGGTGATTTCAGCTTTCAGTTCTTTAGATTCACACAGTTCAGTCAATTTTGCTGCAATTTCTTCATTTTTCTCAGACATTGACACAACACCATGAAGACTGCAATCAACACACTGAACAGGCAGGGAGAAAAACTCTTCTCGGAGTTGCTTGACCATCAGAGCCACATCAATGTTGCCATAATCGACAAACTTCACTTCAACTCCAGCTTCAGAAACACAAGTAACAACAGCTCTGTACCAGTCGTGATCCTCTGAAAACTGGGCACAGCAAACTTGTCCCACTCTAGGATTTCCAATAACTTCCTCAGTCTCGCCCAAATTGGAGTACAACACTGAAAGTTGCTCCATCATTGTGGACAAACCTGCGTCAGGGTCAGCAAGTTGTAGCTGAATAGATTCCAAATCTTTTGCTGCCATCAAATATGCTTCTAAGGATTGCCCAATCTGTAAGTCTGGCCACTTCAAATTTAGTTGTTCTCCAAAGAAATCTTCCTGTGGGTTGCATGCCTTTGCATATCCCAACTCAACAAGACTCTGATTGATTTGGTTTCCACTCTCATCATTCAAAATCAACTCTACCACATCTCCAAACACTTCTGTGATCTCTGCTACCAGTGCTTTAGAGCGGCAGAGTGATTCCAAGACACTGGAACACTCTGGTGACCACTGTCCATCTTCTGAACTGGGATGGATATTAGCCAGGCTGCTTTCCAGGACAAAAACTGGTGTTTGTAAGAACTCATCCTTCAGTGATTTCAACTCTGAAATTGGTATCTTCTCATGAGTTCCACAATCTACAAGTTTCACAGTTGCTGTGCCATCTGCAGAAATACTTATGATTTCACCTCTGAACCACTTCTCGGAAAAATGCAGACAACACAACATCCCAACTTCAGGATTCTCAAGTTTAAGTTCATTTTCACTCAGGGCATTGTACATTGATGTTATGCTCTCTGTTAGTTGCTCTTGTTCTTCAGTTCTTTCTGTTAACAATAACCGCATCTCAGCAGGCAAAAAAGCAGAGACATAACTTACAGGGACTTTGCTACCGGACTGAAGTTCTGGAAGCTTAAAAGTGATCCTTTCTTGTGTTGCAGGTAACCTTGGTGGAGATGCTTGTTCTAACTTAGTTTCATCCACGAGAGAGGTATTTCCAAGGCACTCGCTGACTATCTGGTCATTCATTGACTGTGAGGTTCCCGGATGGAACAGTTTAACAGTGTAAGAACCATCAGCATGCTGATTTTGAACTTCAAATTCGACCACCTTCTCGACAAGCATCTCATTCAGGTAATTGGTAATCTTGTCGGGATCAACACCCTGAACCCCTGCCAATCGACAACAGATTCCCTGCGCAGGAAGTTTCAGCTGGGATTCACTGATGGCATGCAGTCTTTCCAGTGGAAGGGTCTCAGAATTACCATAATCAATGTAAAAAACAGTCGCATTGGCATCATCTTGTACTTCTACAATTTGAGCACGATGCCACATGTCATTCTCTGTATACATTCCAAGGCAAGGCACACCAACTTTCACATGCGATTTCTCCAATGGTTGATCTGTCCCCACATTAGCGATCTCAGCCATCAGTCTGACTAGATCATCTCCAGTTCTTACCAAGCTTAACCAGAAGCAATCAGGGGAATCAGCAAACAGAAAGTATGCTTGCTCTCGCTTATTCACGTCCAAGGTCTCCTTCGAGAATGATCTCACTTTAGCCGTTAGTCTAGCCTTACTTGAAAACATGTCAAGCTCTTGAATAGTTACAAACCATGTTGTTCCTTCCTGTCTTGTAAATGTTACATGCAAAGGCCTCTCCAAAACTTTAGACTCAAACTGTTGAACATCATTCTCTGTCCAAATATCTTTAGAACCTTCAAGTCGGCATTTGACTGCTTGCACTGGAAACTTTAGAAGCTCAGGTCTAAGTTGCTTCATTGATCCCACTTGAAGAGAGTCTGTGTTCCCATAATCAATGAAAAGGACTTCAACTTCTGTGTCTGAAAAAACCTTTGTGACAAGAGCTCTGTACCACTTGAAATCTTCACTAAATCTGGCACAGCAAAGAGAATCAACAAAGCACATTTCCATGGCTTCTGCTGTAGCACCTGGCTGGTCATAGATTTCACTGACCAGGTTTTCAATTGCTTCAAGATCTGCTGATGACTTAGACAACTGGATATAAAAATCTCCAGACTCTGTGACATGGCTTACATAAACCTCTTCAATCTGGCCTGATGTAACTTGTGGAAAAGCATATCTCCCCACTTGCACACTTGAAATTTCCCTTCCTTCTTGCTGTAGATCTGCAGCATCTTTGGTCATGAACATGTCCACAATAGATGCTCCCCCACTGTCTAGAGACACCCTCCACTTCTGCCCATCGCGGATGATAAATCTGGCATTGAAAGACTTGTCAAGTGCAACTGACTTAAAAATGTTCACTTCTCCAGCTGACCAGTGGTCTTTGGTTGCATCAAGACCACAGAGAATAGCTTGCTGAGGCAACTTCATGAAGCCTTTCTCAGGGTCCTTAACATGGTTTAACGATACCACTTCACTATTTCCATAATCAACAAACTCAACCTCTGCTCCTGAGGAAGTTACTCTTTTTATTCTACCCCTGTACCAGTCGCCATCCTGACTAAACCTTGCACAGCAAGACATTCCAGGAGAGGGAGATCTCAATACATTGGTAGATGGCCCCAGGGAAAGGTAAAACCGGCTTAGTTCCACACTCAAAGCTGACAGCTCATCCAGGGCAAATTCAAACTGCACATAGAATTCATCTGGGCTCACCACATGGCTTACATACACACGCTCTTTCATCTCTGGGGCGACGGCAGGCTGAATGAACTCTCTCACCAGAAAGGTGTCAACTGAATCCTGTGGCACATCTATTTGTCCAACTTTTCCATCCCCATCAAAAAGGCTTACTTTCCATTTTCCTTTTTCTAGTGACAGAAATGTTGCCTTAAGCTCTTTATCTGCTACTCTTTGTCCAAATGACTCTACCACTGGGGAATCAAGACAACACCGAACTGCTTGCACTGGAAGGTCGAAGAACCTTTTGCTCAACTGACGGATATCAGATAGAAGAATGACTTCACTGTTTCCGTAATCAACATAGTGTACCTCAACTTCAAAGTCTGAAGGCACACTCTTAATAGCAGCTCTATACCAAGAATTGTCTTCTGAAAATTGGGCGCAAACAGGATTGCCAACAACTACATCTTCATGACCTACATCATCGGCAAGGCCAGAGTACACTTCAGTGATCTCATTCATCATTTGCTCAAGTTGCGGGTACATTGCTGACAACTGAATGTAAAAGTCCTCTGAGCTTTCAGTGTGGACGACATAAACATCTTCTGTCTGGCCTAATTGTAAAGCTTGCTCTTTCAAGGTTACTTCTTGTGCTGAGTTGGAAATAAAGAATATGGGGCCTAGCTTAGGGGATAATAGACACCATAAATCTTCTATTTAGACCCAACCTCTTTAAAGAGGGCATTTGTCAGCATGTTCTTTTTATGGCTGGTAATGGTCAGCATGGTAATTTTGGGGGCGGTTTTCACGTGGCCAATTATGGCTTACACAGATGTCAATGGGTTAAAGAACCCTTCAGTTAAGCTAGGAAAAAAAGTCTTTGGGTTCCTGACTTCCTTAACCCCTTAGGATAGAGATCTCACAGATTCAAGCCAAACAATTCCACCCCATACTTTTCAAGCTATTTTTTTTCCACTGAGTAATACTAGCATCAAAGACTTGGCACATACTGATACTATTATTACACTGTAAATCCAAATTCAGATATGCATGTCCTATTATCGGAGTGTGTGCGTGCACGTGTGAGGATATGTATGAATGTACATATGTGTGATGAAGTGTACTACAGAAATTCAAAAGGCACCAAAAGAGAGAAACACTAGCCCCTCCTTTGTTGAGCTTTTAAAACACAGGCACTAGGTTTCTAGACTTTACTTCCTATTACAAGAGGAATTGTCCATGAATCTGTACAATACATAAGACCAATACCTGCTCCTTCGAGGGTGCTAAGGAGTTCTGCACTAAAACAACTTGCATCCTTATTGAACACCTTGACCTCATATCTTCCACCTTGGCAACGCAGTGTTTTTATGATCAGCTGTTCATCATTAGCTGTCAGCTCTTCAAAGATACCAGTGCTGTCCTCTGGCCATTCATCCCTGTTCAGATCCAGTGAACATTCAATGGCGACTTTAGGTGTCTTGAGAAACAAAGGGGTGATCTGTTTAACTCCAGAAGGTTTCAATGTCTCTTCATTCCCGTAGTCAACATAATGTACACTCATGTCATTCACTGAGATGTTTAGGACTTCAGCTCTGTACCACATTTCTTCAAAAACTGCCACACATGGCTGCCCAACTGATGGTGAGACGAGACAACCTTCTGTTTCAGCCAGTTGAAAGTAGTGGTCATTCAAGTCGGTCATCACTAGAATGGTGAGGAAAAAAGAAAAGAAAGTTCTTCAGTAAAAATATATATACAAGATAAAACAGTACACTCCTCACTGATCAGCTATCTGTCAACAGAGAAAATCTTAATAGCACAATTTTACCTTGAGCTATACAATCAAATTCAGTGCTACCTGTGAGCCCGAATTTTACATAATGGTGCAGTTGCCTATTGAGGTTCAAGTACGACCTTGCTTTACTCAGACTGTACAAGCAAAACTGCATAGTTATAGGCAATAATAATGACAAGATAAATAATAAATATCTTCATTGACCACTCCCCCAATGGGGCTTTTCAGTGCCAGTGAAACTAAATGACAAAACAAACAATGCAAATCAACATAACATGGTTAAAAATCCCAACTGCCAGGAGGCAGACCAGTTGGCTATTTACAAGGACGGCCGAGGAGCTGAACTAGGGTCTACTAAGAAACAACTCCAGCTTAGTGGTGAAAGCGGGACTTGAACCGGCAACCTCCAGATTTCACGTCCCACGTCCTAACCACTTGGCCACACTGCCTCCTTTTTTGCCTCTTTCATGCTTGGTTAACATGAATCAAGTACACAGCTAACTAAAAGGAATGCAGAGGGGGTGCCCATTCAGATACAGTCAACTGGAGTTGAATGCTGACAGAGGTCTGACAAGATACTGTGAAATTCAAAACATAGCTTAACTAGTCTGGAAACACTTACTCCCATCAAGCTGCTCCTTCATGTCTACAAGCTGACAGAAAAACTTTCCAGGAGAAGACAGATGAGTCATGACAACATCATATATTTTACCACACTCTACAACAGGGTTTGTATAGTGTCCACTTGCTGGCTTTCCCTGAGCAATTGGCTCTACGGCAGTTTTCGTTGAAGCAGCCAGTTTAGCCTTAACTAGCTCTTCTCCAATATCCATGCCACTTTCATTCAGCTGAATCTCAAATGGTTCTGTGAAGGACGAGAATTTAGCATTGAGCTCCTTCTCGGCAGTGAGTTCCTCAAAGAGTATACAAGATTCATCAGGCCAGTTCTCACCAACTGCAGGTTTGATACCAAGAAGGCTGCACTTAACTGCTAAAGGAGGCTCAGCAAAGAAGGCATCTTTCAGGATCTTAGTTCTACTAATTGGCAATGTTTCTGTGTTACCATAATCAATAAATCTTACAGTTAGTGCACCATTTGTGTTATCTTCAACAACAGCACGGTACCACAGGTTATCCTCAGAAAACTGTGCACAACAAACGTCCCCCACACTGATGGCACTCACGGCGAGCTCTTCATTGGCTAAGGAATCGTAAGTAGATGATATCTCACTCATAAGAGCCATAAGTTTTTCCTCTGTTCCACTGACTAGACAGAAAAAGCATCCAGGAGACTCCATGGCAGAGACATACACTTTCTCCTTCTCTGCAGGTTTGACTTTTCCAAGAGCTGCATAGGACTTGACTGCTACAACAGGTTTAGAAGTGCCACGGATAGCAAGTCCTTCCTTCACCAGCAGGTCACCAATGTTGATGTCAACTGATTGTTCGGTTGTGTCAAAGAGCTCAATCTCCAGGATGTTCTCACTTCCTGTTTCAATAAAAGGTAATAACAGAGAATAAGTTGCTTCAAAATTCTAATGAACATTGATCCTTACACAGGTTCACCCTGATCCCTTTACACAGATATGTACCAACAAGTTCCTCTCCTAATTACAATTCACAAAAGCTTTCAAGTTTTCCATGCTCTCTGTAGTGTTTAATGCAGACAGTGTGCACACCAGGCTGTATAAACATAATTATACAGGGATTTTCCTCCCCTTACCTTTCTTGATGACTTTTCCAACTAACATCTTCTGCATTGTGAGGTTCTTGAACCTATCAACAATGGCATCTGGCCATGTTGGACCACTGACAGGTGAGATGGAAGCTAAGCTACACTGGATGGCTTGAGCGGGAAGCTCTGTCCACTCCTTCTTTATTGCCTTCACTTTGCTTACAGGCACCGTTTCACAGTTGCCAAAGTCTACGTAACACACCTCCACAAACTGACCATCCACCACTTTAGTAATTCTTCCTCTATACCACATCTCATCATCTGAAGTAAATCATTACACAATTTGTTTTGCATGAAATGCAGTTTTAAGGGAATGAAAGTATAGGTTTTATATGTAAGTGCTCTGTAGTTTTAAGTTGAAAGTAACGCCCAGTCTGGCAGGGAAGGAAAATATGTTGAAATCCTCTTCCCCAGTAGGCCTGTAAATTTCAGTTTTCACTTGCTTCCACTTAAATATGACATGCCAATGTGGTAGTCAATGTGGTGTCCAGAGGATGAAACAAAACAATAAAGTATGCTTAGATGGTAAATTAATCCAGGCTTTCATCTCATTATTTTGCTATCTTGCAGTCTCAAGTTTTGAAACAGTTTCTGACTGGAAATTATAATTGTATCAATTGACATTTTCACTCATACTTCAAGACTACTTAGACAATTTTTGCTTGCCCCAGAGTAAAATTTATGTGGGAGGCACGGTGGCCTCACGGTTAGTGCATTTGTCTCTGGATCTATCAGTCTGGGTTCAAGCCATGGCTGAGGGCATTACATTGTGTTCTTGGGCAAGACACTATACTCTCACAGTGCTTCTCTCCACCCAGGTGTATAAATGGGTACTGGTCAACCTTCATACTGGAGGTAACCCTGTAATGGACTAACATCCAATCCAGGGGGGAGTAAAAATACTCCTAGTCACTACATGCTACAGAAACCAGGATAAGCCTCGGCCTGATGGGCCACTTAGCTCGTATGCAGACTTAACCTATACCTAGGGCAAAATTTACTTGCCCAGAACAATAATTGGGCTTAGATTTTTTCCTGCCCTGCCAATGAACTAAAAAGCAAAGTTTCCGAGCAGGGAGGAATCTTCCAACCTTTTTAAAAACACACAACAAACCTGCAAACAGTGCTGCACAGTTCATTCCCACCACAGGGTTTGCTATGTTGTGTTCCTGATCTCCTGTTACGTCATAGTATTCCTGGAGGTGATCCATCAACTGCGACAGCTTCTCTTTATGCTCAGGTGTTGCAACCTGGCAGTGAAACTGGTGTGGACTGACACATGCAATGGGACAGAGTTGGACAAATGTGCCAACATTTAGTCCTGAAAGTTGTGGGGAACCTTAAAAAAGCACAAATGAATGATCGTGAAATCTGTGTTCTTTAATCACACCACTTCGAAAGACCACGACTCTAACATTCATTTATTATATATCAAGCTCCTGGAGCAGCCAAGATGAACCAAATCCTGTGCTGCGATTGGCTACCCGCTGCATCCCGCAATAAAATTTCCCCAAAAGCTATGTAATACAGTTGAACTACCCGTACACGACCACCCAAACAAAAGCTATATAATACAGTTCAACCTCCTGAGAGCAACCACCCAAAATGTCAAACCTAGGTGGTCACTTACGGGGGATGGTCGCTTACGAGAGCTCAGACCATGTTGGATCAAAATTTTGACTCGTTAACATATGGTAACTGCAGAGACTTACCCCATGCATCAGTACCCATCTAAACGCATGTAATAACTTTTAGTAGCCACAAAAACATTTGAGCTTTCCCAAGGTATCTGTTCAATGATCATGGTTTGCTTCTGATAGACTACAATGCCTTATTATCCAATTTTCATTCTATTATCTGTCAAGTGGTCACTTACAGGAGGTTAAGAACAAAATTTCAGACATCAAAGCATTTGACCGAAATTGTTTGAGAACTGCATGCTTTTGGTCTGCAAAACAAAATTTTCCCAAGAGCCATACTGAAAGGCTGTATCACATTGTGGCAGAATACAAAGTAGCTTAGTTCCTTGCCCCGAGTGGGGGATAGGGCCGGAGAATACAAAGTGCTCTGTAATATATGGAAAGTTTTGTATCTTTTGAATGACAATTGATACTACATTTCAATCACTTATCATAACATGTCACACATAAGTGTTAATTACATAATTACTTCTTATGCAAGTTTTCGTGTATTGAATTGTTGGATTCCAGTTCCCAGGTTGGTCCACAGAGATAAGGACATTCCTGGTGGGCAATCTGGCATCCAATTGTTCTGCCTCCCCTTAAATAACCACCTACAGTTATATTACATAGGTGGTGGTAAGACAAGAGGCACACTGAAGCTTAGCTAATACAGACTGAGATAGAAACTACAGTTACACTCTGAACACCTTATTAGCATGAGCTGCGAAGAATAGCTAACAGACTTCAGTGGAAGCCAGATTTTTCAAACCTCCAAGGGACACGAAAATTGGTTTGAAATGTTGGGTAGTTCAACCAAGATGAGGGAAAAGACTTTTGGTACTAGTTATCAGGAGGTTCGAAAAATCTAGCGTTCAAGAAATCAGGATTCCACCGTAGTCACTCTTCTGTTAGCTCTGGAGCTAACTTTGTATGCCGCACTTGACTGCAGTCAAATTCCACTCTATTTCAGGGCATTTCATTCAAGATTATTAAGTGGAATGACAGCATAAAGATGAATGTATCAAAGACCTTCTGAGTGTAAATGTTGTGGTTCAATATTACTCTTGATGCAATTTGGTATTTTCCTTTGTTTCATACGCATCACAATATTTTGCCACACACCTGAACAAAGGAAAATACCAAATTGTAACAAGGGAAAAATTGAACCCCACCACAACTACCATTGCTTGCATCTAAGCGCAAACACGTGATGCCGAAACATGCTCTAATTGGGTGTCAAACGTGGCACGATTGGTCATCAAACATTTGAAGTTTAGCAGACCGTGGTATGGACTTTTAGTGCAAAGTTTGCACCAGTCTGCTAAACTCCCAATGTTTGATCACCAATCATGCCATGTTTGACACCCAATTAGAGCATGTTTTGGCATCACAGGTTCAAGCTTAGATGCAAGAGACAGTAGTTGTGTTAGTCTAACTAATAGAGTCAAACACAAACTCCTACTGTAAAATTATGCAGACATAGAGGTAAAGACAAGATGAAAAACTTTATCAGAAAGCTTAAAATCTCAACATACCTATCTCTTTATTCTTGGCTTCACTGGGCAGTGCTTCATCAAACAGTTTGGATCCTTCTTTAGAGAATAAATCCACATCATATGCACCAGGCTGTTTGCTACCAGTCACCTGCAGTTGGAACTCTTGTTCAAGAACTAGGTCCTTGAAGTTCTCAGGTTGCTGATTTGTAGAACACCCATTCAAATGGCACTTCATGGCCTGGGCAGGTAATGATGAAAACTTTGGCCTCAGGGATCTTATACTGCTAAGCGGAAGTGTTGCGGTGTCACCATAATCAACGTAAAATACATCAATGCTTTCACCCTGGACTTGAGTGACCTGTGCACGGTACCATCCACCATCTTCATACTGTGCCACACAGAAAGATCCAACACTAACTGAAGTCATGCTTTCTTGAACTGAGCTGTAATGTTCTTCAAGTTTGTTCATGAGATCATCTAGTTCACTGGCATTTTGAGATGCCTGACAAAAGAACTTCTGAGCACTTTCCACAAATGGGATGAAAACATCGACTTTGTCACCAGGTTTTAGCTGTATGCTAGGCACATTGCAGAGTGGTTCTTGTGTTGTTTCAACATCTTTGGCCAATGTTTTACTAATTAAGCTGGAAGTACCATCTTTTGACACTAATTCAACTTCATAAGTATTCTGAGTAATCACACTTGTCACTTGGGCCTCAAATTCCTGTTCAATGACAAGATCTTTGAAGTTTTCTGGTCCCGGACTGCTGGAATAACCTTTCAAGGAGCACTTTACAGCTTGGGCAGGTAATAATGAGAGATCAGGCTTCAGTGATCTTATGCTGCCGAGTGGAAGAGTCGCAGAGTCACCATAATCAATGTAAAATACATCAATGCTCTCTCCTCGAACACCAGTGACCTGAGCACGGTACCATCCACCATCTTCATAGCGGGCTACGCAGAAAGTTCCAACATTGATTGATGTTACAATTTCCTGACCTGAGCTGTAATGTTCTTTAAGTTTGTTCATCAGGTCATCTAGATCACTTGAATTCTGAGAGACCTGACAGAAAAATCTCTGTGAGCTTTCTACAAATGGGATGAAAACATCTACTTTATCACCAGGTTTCAACTGGATGCTAGCCACACTACACATGGATTCTGCTGTTGTCTTCGTTTCTTCAGACAATTCTCTACTGAATAAAGCAGAACCATCTTTTGATGCCAACTGGACTTCATAACTATTTGTTTTTACACACGTAACTTGTGCTGAAAATTCCTGTTCAATGACAAGATCTTTGAAGTTTTCTGGTTCCTGATTGCTGGAATAACCTTTCAAGGAACAATTTACAGCTTGGGCAGGTAATGATGAAAACTCTGGCTTCAGTGATCTTATGCTGCTAAGTGGAAGAGATGCAGAGTCACCATAATCAATGTAAAGAACATCAATGATCTCTCCTTGAACACCAGTGACCTGAGCACGGTACCATCCACCATCTTCATAGCGGGCTACGCAGAAAGTTCCAACACTGATTGATGTTACAATTTCCTGATCTGAGCTGTAATGTTCTTCAAGTTTGTTCATAAGATCATCTAGATCACTTGAATTCTGAGAGACTTGACAAAAGAACTTCTGCGCACTTTCTGCAAATGGGATGAAAACATCTATTTTCTCACCAGGTTTAAACTGGATGCTAGCCACAGTCAAGGATGGTAGCCCTGACATTTCTACTTCCTTGGACAGTCTTTGACAAATTGACGCCGAACCATCTACTGGCACTAAGTCTACCTCATAAACACTGCTGCTTTTTGCACTGGTAACCTTTGCCTTAAACTCCTGTTCAACAACCAGATCTTTGAAGTTTTCTCGCCCTTGTCTGGCAGAGAAACCTTTCAAGCAACACTGCACAGCTTGAGCTGGTAAAAGGCAAAATTCAGGCTTGATTGTTCTAATGTTGTCAAGAGCAACAGTTGCAGTGTCTCCATAATCAATGAAATTGACTGTGGTGTCTTTCCCTTGCACCTGTTCTACCTTTGCTCTGTACCAGCCATCGTACCAAGCAACACAGAGAGAGCCAGTTTTGATGGTAGAGACAATTTCTGTATTTGCGCTGTAGCATTCTTCCAATCTGTTCATTAGGTCATCAAGTTCACTTGAATGGGCAGAAGCTTGGCAAAAGAATTTTTGCACACTTTCTGCAAATGGGACAAACACATCAATTGTTTCTCCAGTTTTCCACTGCAACTGAGCAATGTTACAAGGCGCTGATGGTGCACTTTCCTTGCTAAGAATGTCGCAGACAGACTGGTTGGTGTTCTTTGATACCAGGTCAATCACAGCAATTCCACTGTTGACATTCAGGACTTTGGCCGAAAAATCTTTTTCTGAGACAAGTTCTACAAATTTATCGTCAGACACACCTTTGAAATTACCAGACAACGAGCATTCTATAGCTTGGCTAGCAAGACTTTGAAACTTGGAATTCAGTACCTTCAATCTTGACATCGAAAGTGTCTCTGAGTTACCATAATCAATATAGAAGACTGAAACACTGTTGCCTTTGACTTCAATCACTTTGGCACGATACCAACCATCATCCAGTGAAAACTTAGCAGCACAAAACTCTCCAATTGAGGGTTCAGAAAGTTGTTCCTGCTGAGGACTCAGAGGTTCGTAATATTCAAACATTCCATTCATCAACTCATCCAAAGAAGCAGTAGTTTTCAACAGCTGGCAGAAAAACTTGGCTGGGCTTGTTGCTGAGGAGACAAAGACATGTTCAGTTGTACCAGGTTGAATCTGGGCTTTCATGATCTGAACTTTTTCCCGTGTTGTACTTGGACCTATGATGGTCTGTAGATCGCTTGCAATGTCCAGGTTCTTTCCTTCAGTGGTGTCAAGCAGAACCACGGCAAATGTACCACTGATTTCATCATACTTGTCAGCCATCATCACAAGTTCTTTATCTAGAGTTAACTCTTCAAATCTGTTCATGACGTCATCAGAAAGCAATTCTTTGTTAGTGGGACTGATTTTGGCCAGAGCACATTTCACTGCTTGTGGAGGGAGTTTTAAGAATTCTGCTTGTAGCTTCTTGACACAGGCAAGTGGAAGTATTTCATAGTTTCCGTAGTCAACAAAATGGACCTCCACGAGTCCTCCTCTCTTGACACCTGTGATTTTGCCCCTGTACCACTTGTTATCCTCTGTGAATTGTGCACAGCACAGCATACCTACAGAGAACAAGAACTGATGTTTAGACTAGTTCTCATAATAGCCATCCTTGTAAAACGAGTTCCTTTCTAGAATGGATGGCGCCTTCTACATTTCTCAACTTTTGCATCAGGGCTCAACACTAACGGTAACCAACTAGCCACAGACTAGTAGAAATTTAGTTTTGGCTTGTAGGTTTGATTTCCACTAGCCACTTTGGCTAGTAAACAAAATGAAATTGAAACTAGTTTCTGTCTTCTTCAAGGAAGACAAACATAAAATTAAATAATACTTTTCTTGGAAACAAGGTCAGAATTTCATTGTGGACGTATTACGTTATCGGGCATTTGTTGTTCAACATGTATGCAAATTGAAGTTTGTCTACTTTTCACTCTGTGGTACGTAAACATGTTTATTACGTCAAAAGAAATATTTGACAAACAAGGCAGCCTTTTCTGAAAGCACACATCAGTGCTCTTGTTTGTTACGAAATTAGTACAACAAACACGAGCTTCCTGATAAAATCATGCACAAGATCGTGTGGAACTGTAAAGGAATAACATTTAAACTCATCAACAATAGATGAGCTTGGGGAAGGTGCCTGGAAAGATAATGGAGCCTCGAGCAGAAGAGCCGGGTGTGTAGGGTAACCATGACAACCCTGTGCACAAGAGCCGAGTTGTACGGCAACCATGACAACCCTGTGAGTGGCAACCACCAGGCACCGTCACACTGCAAAAACAGTGGAACCATGATACTTACCTCATACTTACCAGAGAGGGAGAGAGGGCAGGGAGCTAAATTGCCAAGCACAGTCGAAATGGCACAAATGCATGCGAGAATGAGTTGACCTCAAAAGCCACACTGTAAAACCACAC
>Ga0126339_10001078_pt1 | contig 17553 bp, 10 predicted proteins | sample OrbTmetagenome_2_FD_92532 | JGI IMG/M metagenome (GOLD analysis project Ga0126339, IMG submission 92532) | Coral microbial communities from Petempiche,Puerto Morelos, Mexico - Orbicella T R C metagenome | ecosystem: Host-associated > Invertebrates > Cnidaria > Coral | place: Petempiche,Puerto...
ATGACATGTTAGGGTTCTACCACAAGAACAAGCACTCAATGTTAGTGTGATCTTGTATGAAATGTATCTTCCATCCGATACTAATGCTTATTAATCTGCACACGCGTTTAGAGCAAATATTGGAGGAGAGCAAGGGGTTTTCTGACACAAATATATAGCTTTGTGAAGATATCAAAGAAGTAAGGAAAATACATCATGTTTTACGTAGCCCTCACAGGCACTTGCCACATCCTGCCCCGCCTCTGCTGCAAGGCTAATTAATAAACTGAAATTAACTACAGTCAATTAGTGAAGCATACTCCTTAAGATTACATTCATGAATTCATTATTTGAATATTAAACTCACAAGGATGCAATAATGAATTGATTATTTAAATATTGAATCAGCTAGTTGTTTCAAGAATACAGCTAACGGGTCCAATATTCAAATGGTTGATTCATTATTTTATTCTTAAAGCATCTAGCGGGTTCACATTCAAATAATCAGTTCATTAATGTAATCTTGAGGAGGGAGCTTCAGTTGGTTTGATTGTACTTAAAGGAGTTCAGTCACGGTGCTTTATCTTTTTGTTTTTGGCCACGTACAAAATCTCCTTTAAATGGAAGGAAACCTGAAAATAATAGTTTACTAAGATAGAAAAATATCAAAGAGATAATAATACACCATAAAGGAACAAGGATGGTCAAGGATGGCGAAGATTGGCACGGATTGCAAGCGACTAATTTGAAAACTTTAGGCTAAACTTTTAAAAATGTGCAAACCGTGACTGAGCTCCTTTAAACAAACATTAAAGTTAACACCTAAGACCTTAGTGCCTTAGCGCTGGTAGAATTAGGGCCTTAGTGGATCCTAAACCATCCCAATAGTGCACTCTGCACTAAAAATGACAAGTTAAGAAAGAATCGGCTAAAGTGATTTCAGGTTTGACTCGGAAATCTATTCAGGACTGGGGATCATATCGATGTCGGATTATTCGGGGAGCTGCACAGCACCAGCTTTTTAAACTACTAGGTTCTGAAAAGGATTAACTGTTATCCAGACTGAGGGACCTACTTACTTGTTCCACCACGAGGTGTAACATTCAGTTCTGCGAGTGATGACTCCACGCTATCGCTGGGACTATCTTTACAACTAGCGACACACTTATAGCAGCCAAAGTCGGGCAATGTAACAGATTTAAGGACGAGTGTGCCCTCATCTTTTCCCTGTACCACCGTACCATCTTTATACCACTGATAGGCCAGCTTGCTGTTTCCTCGAGCTTTGCACTTAAACACCAGCTCCACTTTCGAGCCTTCTTTCATTTTCTGGGACGATGGTTCCTCTACTATTGTTATTGTCCCTGCAACAAATTAATCAACAATTAGATCACGAGCTGTGATAACACACTCCGGATATTTGAGAACACTCAAGACATGTAGGGGCTCGTGTTTTCTACATTTCCCACGTGTTCTCAAATGCCCGTCGTGTTTTGTCACAGCGTAATACACGGCTTAGGCTTCTTTCTTAGTTACATAATAGATTACGTCAGAAAATAAATATGAGAGTCAATATTCTCACATATTATATAGTCTGGCACATTGACAAACAATAACACAGGTGCTGTATTAAGCTTTAATCGGAAGCTGTACTTTTATGTAATGTATGTATTTCTTACCATGGATCTCCTCTGCCGGTTCCTAAAAAAGGAAAAATTGTAGATGAGGCTTTGGGGCTCAAGGATTAAACGTTGAATCCGTGAGCCCCAAAATTAAACATTGCACTTCTCAGCGTTACGCAGGATTTTAATCATATTCTGTACGTTACGTTTTCGTAGGTCTTTTTGCAGATTACACCCTTGTTGGAACGCGATTTCACTATAACCATTAGCTATTTAAAAAATCGAACGTGGTTTAGTGTTGTCTGTACTCTTATCGACAACGAGTACGCGTCTTCACAGTGGTCAAAATGTTGTGCACTTGCGCCTCGTGAGTCCACAACAAATTTTGACCACTGTGATGACGCTACTCGGTGTCGATAAGAGTACAGACAACGCTAAACCATATTCGACGGCCATATTTTTTACCACAATATCAACTAAGAAATAAAATGTTTTTCAAGAGGGCAAGCTGAAAAAGGTATTGCGTGAGACATCGACGCGAGCACCTTCTTCTTCAAACTCCCTGACGAAGTCTGCATGTTCAGACGAAACCGGTATGACAAAATAAAAAAGTTAACAAGATCTACAGTTGCTGTGTGCCGCTCACTAGTCTTTGTTTAAAAAATAGTAAAACATCCAGTCAGGTATTTGATCTGTCTCAATGGACAAAGATTATCTCATTGAAGATAGAGCACCTCTTGTTTCATTTCATGTACTGCTTTGGTACTAACTTTCCCCGACATGCCTGACTAGCTCAAAATGAATCAAAATTCTAAAAATTTTCTGTCTAGGGAAAAACACATGAAACTTTATGCAACAGAATGGAACACATACAACCTAATCAATTAATTCAGCTCTCCTAAGTTCAATTCAATGTAATTTATGTATTTGTGGTTACTGGCGTTGGCAAGTCACCAATATGTCATCTGGGGCCCGTTTCTCGAAGGTCCCGAAAAGTTTTCGCACCCGGAAAGCCGTTGCAAAATCTCAAACCTTATGGTTACAGTGCTGTTTTATTCACATATTCTTAATATAAACAGAGGTTTCATTCCGTACAAGAAGTTTCAGGCGTACACACCTCTCTGTCTTTAAATACCGATTAACTAAAAATGGCTTTTCGGGCCCGAAAAGTTTCCGGGGCTTTCGAGAAACAGGCCCCAGGTCCGTTAGTAAGTAAGTAATGTAAGTAAGTATTTAGATAGTCGGCGACTTTTCGGAATCTTTCGGAACAATAAATCGCACAAAGTGAGACCAAAAACACCTCGAGATTTAATAATTGATTTTCGACTTTTAAATGCGAGTTTAAATGAATCAAAATAACTACCTTTTACAGCTTAGAATAATTATTCTTTTATTCAATATCACATTTCGAGTAAAACAATTTCGAGTTTAGCGTCGAGTTAGCAGAAACATGGCGCTACGAACCCGAGTAGGAACATTCTCGTCCCCAGAGGCCGCGCTCCTCTTGGTAAGTACCAACAATCGCAACATCTGGGCCGGTCCAGCACCGGAAGTCCGCGATTCACGGACTTTCCGTCAAATCTGATAAATCTGATTGGATGAGAATACGAATCGAATACGAATCGAATACTCTGCTCGTACTCAGAAAATCAGGTCCGGCCAGAGGTCGCGATTCTTAGTGCGGACCAAAAAGAGCGTCGCCTCAGGGAACAAGAATGGGCTATTAGACTTTGTACACTATAAACTGTCTGTTTGTTTGTTGTTCAACAAATAAACTTCTTAAGACACCACCAGGAAAAACCGAGTGGTTTTTTGCATGCGTAATGTCTCGAAAGCGAAGCAAACTTCAGCGGAAAAAAAAAAATACAGCGCATTGTTTAATACACCTAAACAAAACCGCATGTAACATTAATTGGTGCGTTTTCGACAAAGTTCACTTTTGATCAAAAATACTTGTTATACCTCCCAACTCAAATACGTTTTCCGATTGGAGGAGAACGTGTCATGTGCCATGGGTCAAAACTCACTAACTCCCTAGGGAAACAACAACTTGAACTTTCGACTCGCACGTGATCAGGTCGTGCACCTTGAAACGGCGGCAAATTTTTGTGTGCCGATCAGCCTGATGTCAAAAAGCCATCGAAGTAGGACAACGTTTCTCACTAAAGAAGGCATTCATTATTCAAGAAAAGGGATTTACAATTCGGCAAAAACATATCAGATTAACCGGGGGGCAAATTTGAACATTCTGTGTCTTCAAGCTTTTAATTTGGCGCCAAAAATGGGTCGCCAGCGTTCGGCAACTCGCTCTTCGATCGCTGTCGCCACTCGCCAAGGTAGGAAAATAGTTGTGTCATTTATCAACAAACAAAATACGCTGTTCCTCGTCAAATCAAACCCAGAATTAAGTTAAGCATTAGAAGAAGGCAAAGCAACTAGGTATTGTCTTTATTTTTATTAGCTGTGAAGAAAAAGACAGCTATAGCTCACTTTGGAAAAGATTGAAAGCCTGGGAACGAAGTCGCGCCGCAAGTGCTTATGGGATTATTTGAGGGGACGCGGGTCAAAACAAACATGGCGGAATTTAGCGCGGAATGTCAGCGTCGATTGTAGTGGTGACAGCAAGGTCTTAACAGAGCTAGATAGCAATAACATCGAAGTTATTGTTTTAGACGATCAAATGTCAAGAGAGTTGAGAATTCGAACGACATGTTCTGCAATTTATACGATCTTGTAAATAAATACACGTGAATGCGGACATAGCGGAATGAGGAACAACTATTTGAGAAATAGCGATGTTTCCCGTGACGTCACGCCTAGGTCACGTGGGGTTGTTTATTTCTGTGGTTGCCAAAAACACGACGTGGCTTGATGTTTCTTTCTAAATTTACTGCCTAAGAAAAGGGTTCGTGGAGAGAATGCCGGTGAGCTGCTGCGTGATAAATTGTACAAATCGGTTCACAAATGCATCGGGAATAAATTTTTTTTAGATTTCCCGAAAGTGAACCAAAGCGGACCGCTTGGATCAATGCAGTTCGTAGGAAGGATTGTACGCCGTCCGAGTCCTCGCGAGTCCGCATCGTGCGGCTGATCGTTAATTCTCTTTAATGAAGCAGTAAGGGATATTGTCTCCATGACACCACAATGACACCACAATGGTTTAACGTGGTCAGTGATGACAAACTGATACGCTTCTAGCGACTTGAAGGATTTTAGACTCTCCTTCGTGTAAATTTCCGGCGTTTCGATTAAATACGTGTACAGATCCCCAAATGTTAAATCTGGCCAAGAAATGGGATTATTTGTCCATCCTTTCAAATTGTATAGGTCGGGAAGGCTACTTGCACCTTTGTTGTAGCTTAATTTAAAATGATATCGCGATCTTGCGACAGGATCGAGACTTTTTACGTACTCGGAATCGCACTTGGGAAGCCATGAAAACAAAACGAAGCCGGCTTTTTGCCAACCACTAAAGTGCGCATGTCTAAGAATGACGTCAATGTTTATAAACAAGAAACATCGCTATAGAAGAAAGGACATCACACAAAGTTGGGAGTTCCGCAGTCTTTAATTAATATCGCCTTCGAAAGGGAAGGGAAAAAAAAGAAGTGATTACAACAAGGGGTATTCGTATTTGGTCACCCACCCAGGTACGAACCCCGCCGAACAGGGCTTAACTTTGTTGAGCGGACGAGACGTGGTGCCGTCCTTGTGGTATAGTGACTCTCGACTTGGAAAATGGATCGTCTGTAAACAGTGACAATTTTGATGCCACTGACTTGAGGTTTTAATCCGTAGGTTAAGTTTAAGTTAAAGTCCACTGACATTGTTAAGAAATAGTGCAAAAACGCAACGGTAAGAGAATATAAGATGTAACACTGTTGAACACATTCATGAAGTTATCGGTCCGAGAGACCGAGACAATTATAAAGAATTAAAGTACCGCTTCTTCACCCCTGCTTCTTGTCCGATCACCAAAACAAGTAATAATTCTCATTTTCATTCCTCTCATTTTTTTCGCTCTTTATTTTCCCAGCCAGTATCAGTATTGTAATATCTTCTTTTTTTTCCCTTCCCTTTCGAAGGCCATATTTAAGACTGCAGAACTCCCAGCCTTGTGTGATGTCGTTTCTTCTATTTCTCAACTATTTGTTCCTCATTTCGCCATGTCCGCATTCACGTGTATTTATTTACAACAACGTATAAATAAACAGCGGAACACGTCGTTCGAATTCTGCTCAACTCTCTTGACTTTTGATCGTCTAAAACAATAACTTCGATCTTATTGCTATCTAGCTCTGTTAACCCTTTGAATACCAACCACGCATATATGCGTAATTAATGGTCGTGCTCTTTGTACCACTTGTGACGTCAGCAATTTAAATGTCATCAGATATTCTTGATAAGCAGATAGTAGTACTAGGCTAGGCCTTTCCGCACAATGGTCAGGTTTAGATATCGACGACATTCCGACGTCGCAAATCGAAAAACAAAGTTATCAGTTTTGGTGCAAAAACGGTGGTAAAATGGTCCACTACGCGTATGATTGATCAAGGTCCATTTCTAGGCTTCGCCCGTAATTAACATCCAACTTTTCACGGCAGCCTCAAAGAACACACCACGCAAAAGGTAGCCAGTGTAAAAGGGCCGAGAAAAACAGAAAGGAAAGGGGCAACGAACAAAGAAGTCCACCTGTTCCCCGTCGACCCTCAATCTTGAGGGTCTCGGGGAAACAAAACTCACTGTTTCCCGAGGGGCCAGTCATTAAGTACTTATTAACGCCCTTTTACCACCGAGACTTTCGATTAACCACATCAGACCTAACTGGTTTTCATGCGGGTCCCCTATCCTGGTCGATTTGGAATTTGGAGATGTTGTTTTTTTGTGGAGGGAGGAAAACAGGAGAACCCGGAGAAAAACCCTCGGAGCAAGGCGAGAACCAACAACAAACTCGACCGAACCCGGGCCACACTGATGGGAGGCGAGCGATGTCACCACTGCGCCATCCATGCTCCCCAAAGTGCACTTGCATTTCATACTGATTACCTGCACCTATAATGCAAACCAGGCCTACTTAAAATATTTAATGTAATTACGCTATTTCAATTTAATTAGTAAGTTGAGAAAATTGAGAGTTAATTTCTACCACACCTCTTCTATAAGAGAATCGTCTCTTTCAGACATTTTACGTGCCAGCTTCTCGAGTTTTAGTGAAGAGTTACTGCGCCTCCTGAATCCAGTCTCTTCATCACCTAATGAAATAAAAGTCAGACCTTTTTACCGATATGGAGACCATTTAGATTTCTATTGATTTGAGAGACATTGTGGGATGCTCAGGAGGCAGATTAGTATGACGTATTTTCCCCTAAGCCTAAGCATCCCACAATTGGTTAGTGTAAAATGAAAACTGCAGACTGAAGACTGAATACTGGGGGTTAAATGCAGACTAAAAGTAAAATACAAACTGCAGATTGACGTGCAGACCTTTTAACTGAATCACGTTACCATTTCCATAATTGGGAGCTAACCATAAACAGACTTATCGGAGCGTTATTTGGGCTACCCTGACTGATATTGAGACATCTTCAGCCAAACCGGAGTGATGTTCAGGCTCACCGGAGTGACGTATGCCAGGCTAACCGGAGTGCAGACTTTCACTGGGATTAGCCTGAATAATCCTGTTTACGGTCAGCACTCGACGATAGAAATATTACGCTATACACTTAAAAGGTCTGCAGTCTGCAGTCTGTTTTACACTGACCGATCCCATAATATCTATATATACAGGTAGTTGAAAAAATGAAAATCAAAATGGCCACCGTATTGGTAAAAAAGAGCCACCATGTTCACATAATATTAATGTCCTTGAACACGGGTTTGATATTTCTACACAACTCTACCATGCCGTTTCAGACTATGAATGTAACTATGTATACCTGCCAACTTTTCCTATAGCTACTAGTCAATCGTGGGTGATTTTCATAAACCCGAATTTCCGAAAAAAAAAAAACGACATCTGAACATTGCTGAGGATGTGAAAAGTGAACTGATCAACATGACGCGAGCTTGGGACAAAGAAAAAATCTGAGTCCCCGACAGGAATCGAACCCGTGACCTCCCGAACACAGGGCGGGGGCTTTATCGACTGAGTTACGGGAACTCATGGAGAGCAAAGCCATTTAACTGAGTTCATATGTGACAGGCATCCTGCAGATGTTTCAACGACTTTCGAACATCGCTGACGAATTCTGAAGATGTTTTGTTGAATTTCAATGGTTGCCTGAATCTCGGTACCACCTTCCTTCAGCTGCTTGTTTAGGAGTCAAACGTGACATAAAGTGTCATTCACTACATGGCCAACGTTGTAACGTAGAATTGAGTCATGCATGTGAAATTGTCCTATATGCATGTGAACGATATTTTCAAACCGCAGGTGTGTGACATACATGTACATGTTACATACATTGTAGCATAATGTATGTGAGTTGGTACTAGCATATGCATGTGAATGCAGAACGTACTGTAAAAATCATTTTTCGAGCTTATTGGCTTCACAAGTCTAAGCTCTTGTATCACGTTTGACTAGAAACCAAGCTCAGGTTTGACCCTTTCAAATGAAGCACCTATAAGGAGCATTGTTACAGAAAAAGAGTCCTGCCCAGGTACGTGAAATACAGGTGTGAATGGTAAATACGAGACTTACCGAGACGGCGAGACTACAGCGTTTTCCTTTGGAAGGCCGAGACATTTTGACTTTTTAAATTGAAGACCGAGACCTCAAAATCTTTTAATTGTGAGTCTGCGACGTTCTAATTTGTAAAATTTGAGCCCCCGAGTTAGTTAGGTTGGGAGCGACGAGGATGAATTTGTACAGAAGTAGAGTGGAAATGCTTGTACAAGATATCAAATCTTAAAAGCTGTCAATAGACTCCAAGGGGAAAACACATAAATTATGTTCTCCGATTTCACTGGTTTTATCATGAACACGGGGGGGGGGGGGGGGGGGGGACTGCAAAAATTTTTTGGGGGGGGGGGGGGGGGGGGGGGCCGGGGTGATTATAGATACCAACATTGTCAAGAGATTGACCTTAACTTCTAAACTTTCATCTAGTAGCAAACCAAAATTTACGAGGTGTCTTTCACCTCAGCCTGTTTCAAAACGAGCCCTTGCGTATACTACATTACCTTTCATATGGAAATAAGTTTGATTTGCAAGACAGTGAACCAAGCTTCAAATGAAACTCATTTCCATTTGAGAGGTTGTGCACCAAGAAATGTTTTCTAACAGAGGGAATAGTCAACTCGGAAATAACCCATTAGGCTGTTGAGGTATAAAATTGGGAAAAAAAATAATTGTCTGGTACTTGCCTTTGTGTGTTGATCAGCAGCAATTTAACTGATTGCCCTAATTTTCCCTTGCTTTATTTTTTCCAACAACACTTCAGCTCGAGTCATCCACTGACTAGTCAGAGGTTCTCAAATTCTGTTGGCCCAAACCCAGTTTCTACTAGTCCTGGACCAGTGGACTAACCACTAACCGGGCTGTAATTAAGTTTTGATTCACCCTAAGCCTTGATCTTCACACCTGTTGATACTTTATCTGCATGTATTATGGGTGAATTATATAAACTACAGCCAAGTTCACCCATCAAAACAAGGGCCCATCAAGGTGCATGCTCAGCCATAAGAGGTGCTACTGGTTACATCCTTTATTGACAGCCCTGACTACATGTATGGTTGATAGCTGTTAGTAAATATTAACTGGTTGCTGGCTGTGATCACGTTTTTTCCCTTTCAGATTTCTGGTATTAGAGCATGTGTCTGGTGGTGAGCTTTTTGATCACCTGGTGAAAAGGGGACGGCTCCCATTAGGAGAGGTAACTGTCTAAAAGTCTGTGACCTGGCAGGCTTGTGAAAAGATGAAAAGACATGTCTAGTAATTAAAAAGGCATCGTCTATGGCATCCAAGCCTTATTAAGAGATACTCTTTTTTCCTGTTAAAGGCAAGAAGATTTTTTGCCCAGATGATCTCGGCAGTTGATTTCTGTCACAAGCATTGCGTTTGGTGAGTACTGTACATATTAATTATTTTCTAATAGTGCTGTACTGATGTTTTGCATCCTGTACATGAATAAGCTATACATGTACAAATGCAATATGTACATGCATATGATGGAAGCAATTGTTTCCTCAACCTAGGGCAGTGACTGCTTTGACTGCATTTTTCACTGCATAGGAATCCAGGTTGAGCAGCCTTGGTATGCCCTACAATGGGTTACTCCCCCTTGGATCAGGGTTTCTCATCCAGGGAGTGGAAAAAAATCAATTTAGTCTTGCTACATGATGCTATGCAGAAACCAGTGTCAAAGTACTAGTTTGTTAGCCTCTACACTGTACAAATAATAGTGCCATTTTAAGTTTGTTCATTTTGTTCATTTTGTTCATTAAAGCCACAGAGACTTGAAACCTGAGAATTTGCTTCTGGACAAAAAGATGAACATCAAGGTTGCTGATTTTGGAATGGCTTCTTTACAGGTAAATTACAATTATATTATTGATTGTTTTTTTTAATTTCCATGTACAGCTTATGTTTGTTTGTTTGGTCTCAAAGTTTCCATCTGTTTCTTAAACACAGATGAATATTTAGTTATAATTATTATTAAAAAAAACTAGCTGTGTGACTAATGTTAGGTGTGTTCTCTTTGTAAACTAACAGTAATATCTTATCATTTTTTTTAATAAAGTCTTTATGAATAGTCTGAGAAATTCAAGGCAAGTAATATGGAGCTGCCCTGAGTTCTTTGTCTCGCATTTAATCTAACCTCAGCTTTGTTTGTTCTCTTTATTGTTACTAGGTTGGAGATAATGCAATGCTTGAAACAAGCTGTGGGTATGGACATCATTCATAATTGCTTCTTACTTCCATGTTGCTGCCATTAATGGTTATAACGATTGTTTCTTAAAACTTTTTCCACAGGTCTCCACATTATGCTTGCCCAGAAGTTATTCGAGTATGTACCAGTCATTAAAAACAATAATAATGTGATCATAATCTGATTAGAATCTAAACGATTCATTTTAAATGTTAGTTATTAAATGCTGGTTCATAGAGCACTTGATTGCCTGATGAATTGTTTGATTTTTTTTCAACAGGGAGAAAAATATGATGGTCGCAAGGCAGACGTTTGGAGCTGTGGCATTATTTTGTATGCTCTTTTAGTGGTAAGTTATCTCAGCTGACAGTAATTTATGCCTACCTAACTCCATGTCTCTTTATTGCACTGATATGTATGAGTAATCATACAGTTTCGAGTTCAATTTGGAATTAATTTGCACGAGTGAGTTTTTCAAAAAGCTGAAATTGCACGAGCCACTATGGCAATTTCAGGTCTTTTAAAAAACTCACAAGTGCTAATTAATTCCAAATTGAACAAGAAAAACTGTATGATTACTTATTAATAATATTAGCATGAAAAAATTTGCGTGAAGGAAATGCTGGAAGATCTTTCTTGAAGCCAATTTTTCTCATTCAAGAATGTTCAAAGTTTCCACACTAAATTTTTGCCGTCATTTTGCGTGATATCATTGGCTTAGAAAATTTCCTATTTTCTTTCAGCCAATCAGAATCGAGTATTTTTTTCATATATATTGTTAGCTACAAAATATGTAGATTTATTTACATGCAATACTTCATTAAGTCCATTGCACCTCAACAGTAACTGGCTGTGGGCAAAAATCACCATCAACTTCATGGTCTCTGCCGGCTATTTAAAAAATAATAATAGCCCTGGTTGAATTGGGATTTGGAGTGTTGGCTTTTGTGGAGGGTGAAAAAATGGAGAACCCGGAGAAAAACCCTCAGAGCAAGGCGAGAACCAACAACAAACTCAACCCACATATGGCACCAGGCTGGAATCAAACCCGGGACGCATTGGTGGGAGGCAAACACTCTCACCACTGCGCCATCCCTGCTCCCCATTCTGTTTGATATTCTGTTGGTTATTCCAACCATTGAATGATTCTTTTGAAAACGGTGGCGAAATCAGCTGCCACTCCAGCAATAGTGCCACCTTTTCAAAATGTTGTGACAACCCTATCAGAGAGACTTTTTATACCATTATGTGCATTGAAGAAATTTAATTGCCATGTACATGTAAAAAAACTGTTTGGTATTTAGTTTCCCTCACTGACAGTAGAGTACAAATATCAAGTAAAGCATGAAGTACAAATACCTGGCCACAATAATAGTTGTTCTATAGGAAAGGAGTTACATTGTAATCTGTTAGTTAATCTGTTCACTGTGAACACAGTTCAAGTCCAGATATTTTCTGAAAAGCCCAATTTTTAGTTTGTCTAGTTTCACTTCACCGTTTGCTCATATCTAATAAGTCAAAATACATGTACAATGTTTACTAAGCCATGTAAAATTGAAATCCAATGATTTAAATCTATTTTTCTTGATAGGGTGCACTGCCTTTTGATGATGAAAATTTACGAAATCTGTTGGAGAAAGTGAGTGAATTTTAAAGTGGTTTCATGATTGCCTTGTGTTTGCAGTTAAAACGTTTTGACTTAGATCGGACGCTAAAATGTTGGTAATCAAACTGATGTTTGTCTAACTTCAGGTGAAGAGGGGGCATTTTAGCATTCCAGTCTTCATTCCAACAGATGTTCAGGAGATGATCCGTGGCATGATTACTGTTGACCCTGAAAAAAGAATAACAGTTGAGTAATAGCACTGATCGGTATAATTTTGCCATTTTGTATTTATTCCCCCAACCCCACAAAAAAAAGTACCTTCCAGTCCCGGGACATAGGCTGTCAACAAGTGTCTTCCTGGCATCTGTGTCTACATGTAGGGCTTTCCTCTCTTGGGCATGGCAGTCATGGAAAGTAACATTGCTTTTATCTTACTTGCAGATGGAAGACGTTAAGAAACACAGCTTTCTTAACAGGTATGTGACTTTCTCTGTAGCAATCACAGTGAAGTGACATTAATTAGTTTATTTACATAACCAGTTAAATTGAATAGTTTTGCTGAAGCACTCCTTCAGTTCTCATTGTAATATTGAGTGCACACTTTATATAAGTTACTCTTCATGTGTCCTTCTTGCAGTTTCAAAGACGAACTTCCATGTGAGCCACATGTTGTCGACATTGTCAAGGTATAATGTAACATTCACTCTTATCTTGGTCTGCTTGTTTAATGACATTACCTATAATTGCCAAGCCTGTATTATTTCTGTTAGAACTTATTATATTTTTAGCTTAGAAAGATGTCTTGAAGCAAAGGCATTACAAAATTACAGTTTGTTAAAGTGAGAAAATGATGTGCAGCTGAAGTGAGTTGGGACGGTGATCCTACCTGATCAATGTGACATATCCGCGGTGCATGATGGGAAGGTTGGATGTAATACTTCCGAATATACTGTGGCTTTCCTGCATTCTGATTGGCTCTATTTTCTTTGGCATGTTATAAATTAGTATATTATTATTTTGAAGAAGTGTACATGCGGTGTCAAAGTCTTGAGTGTGAATGTTAATGACTTTGTTTGATCTTTCCGACAGACGGAGGTTATTCCTGGTAAAGAAGAGATCGACCCTGATGTATTACACAGTATGTCATCCCTGGGTTGTTTTAAGAACAGAGAAAGACTGCTACGCAATCTGCTGAAGCAAGAGTAAGTCCTCTATAAGAGACTACACTTGACTACACAGCTAGCACCACTGTACCTTAACAGTTTTAAAATATGCATTAAAGAAGGGCGTAGCCCTTCTTAGCCCTTCTTTAGTGTGGAAACTTTTAATTTGGGTTCGGTTCGCGCGACTGTTCATTTGAAAGTAACGTATATACGAACTGTTCGGAGTATATTTGAGTACCTCCACTTGGAAGTATTTACTAGTACTAACTACTTTACAGTACGATTTGATAGAAGGTTCGTGAGAGGGTGTTGAAAGACCTTTTAGTAGTCTCTTTTAAGGTCATATAAAGGTTTATCTTTAACCCTTTAAGTTGTGTGCTTTGATCCTTTAGAAAGACGATAGAGAAAGTCATCTACTTCATGCTACTGGAGAGAAAAGAGAGATCACCGACTCACGAAGATGCGGCAGTGGCGACGATAAAGAATTTGAAAGAAATTTGTAAGGCATTTTGAGCAATTCTATTTTTAAGTATTTTTTTTGTATATTCCAACCAATCAGAGCACAGCATTTTGTTTTCGACCGATCAGATGCAAAACAAACCTTCCCTCGGCGCACTTTGCACGGGACACTCATTTTCGCGCGCTTTTCACCTGTAACACGTTTTCGCACGCTGTGCTAAGGTGACTTGTTTTCCCGCGCTTTGGACTGGTTACAGTTTTTCCCCGTCTACTGACTTGTACACCACTTACACGTTCCCGCGCTTATACGTGTGTCATGATACTGCTTCAAGATCTGACTGGCTTATTATGCCCTTTGTTAGTGATTAGCTGTCAGTCATTTCTTTGGTTTTAGTTAAGTGAAAATGTGCAGAGCAATAAAACCAACTATTTACTATAGTAAAGAGCTAGTCGTTAACTTTGGCAGGTGAAAAAACGATGTGGCCGGTATTAATTTATCACAAGAATATTTTCTTGTTTTGTAGTGGAAGATGCGCCGCGGAAAAGAGTCGATTCTTGTGGATCTCCAAGATTACAACGACCAAGGTACCACATGCTTGCAAAATAATCATTGATTGCAGGCCAGTTTTTCCATATGGCCCGTGGAATTTTTCAAAAGGACTTACTTTTATTTCAAAGTAATAAACCAAGATGCAATCAAAACATTTAGCCTTACCCGAAAGTAACATGAGCTGGTGGAGTCCGTCTCAAAACGACAAGAACACTTATTCCTTGTTACATTTGTTTACTCTCTAACTAAATTTCAGTCTTAGCAGCTCGCAAGGAATAGTTAATCATAACGGCATGCTGCGTTCAGGATAGGGAAAAAGCTCGACAAGAGTAGAAAAAAAATAGTTGGCCTTGAAGTCAGTACTTATAAGCTTGTCATTGACGTATTTCTTTCTCAATCATCGTCTTTTCATGTCACGATTTCCTTTGAGCAGTTTGTTTTGATTTTGTCTGTAGAAAGTCGTCTCTGTCGGCTTCACCACCTGTCTCTCCAAGAACCAGAGCAGAGACTTACACGGGAGGTGTGAGGTATCGTGAGTACTTGGTGTAAATACTATTATGTTTAGTTTAAAAAAAAAGTTGAACACGTCTACAAATCACTGAATATTGAGTACATAATGTTTGCGCACTTGGGCTAATCCAGTCTCCATCAGCCTGATATAGGGGTTGACTGAGGAAGGAGAGGGTAAAGTTAAGAGACTTGACAAACTTTGGCACTACCTGGCAGAATTGTGGCGGACTCATACGTCACGATGCTACAACCAAGAATCTAACGACCATGAAAATAAGTGACTGCTGGGTCTCTTGTTTTGTTATGTAAGCGCAATTTCGCACGAAAATTTCCTTTTTAGTCGCCGGTAACTTCTCAATGTTCAGTGTTATAGAAATCGACCATATTTTCCCATTTGTACATGTACACCCTTTTAGACAACTGAAATTTCCAAACCTCATGTAAATGCACAGGCAAGGTCTATAAGCGAGCAGACTATTAAAAATATTAGGTCGACCTGCCAAATAATGGATTTGTTTAAAAAGAGGCTGTTTCAGTGAGTAAACTAGATAGGCCATTTCCGAATTACCTTTAGCCTCTTTCTCAAAGCGAGTCTCAGTGTCCATCCTTTCATATTAAAATGAGATTTCATTCACATGCAAATTAAACTCATTTTCATATGAATGGTTGTGCACCAGGCCTCGGTTTGATAGAGAAGCTTAGGACAACTCGAAATGGGCTGTTGTTTGGTAACGCAAATGCACCTGTCTACTGTCTACAAATGCACCAGAGCTGCTGGCTACAAGTTGCACTATGTGGAGCTGGAGTGCTTTCATTCGTTTGTTCCTCAGTGTTCTGGTTAACGATTTTTACTCATGCTCTTTTATTTTCATAGATGGGTGGACCCTTTCCATCAAGGAACTTTGTCTGCTCTTGTTTCATTGCTTTGTATTTCAATGTTTGCAGTCCTTTGGTGCATGTGAGTCCCAAACACCAACCGACCAATCATCTGCAGCAAGACAGTCCCCTGTCTAGCCCCCCTGAATCACCTACACACCACGCCACCACGCCCCCAGGGAGCCCCTGGAGGACACGACTAGCCACCTTCAAGCACGCAATTGTTGGGTCGCCAAGATTCCACAGGAAAAAGCTATCACAGAGTACGTTTTGATATGTTAGAGCAGATTTCTAATGATGACAGTTCTAACAGCATTAGAATACTGCCATGGTCGCTGTTTGATTTCGCGCCAGATTGGCTGGCCGTCTTGAACAGCGCGTGAAATATCTTGGCCCTGATTGGCCAGAGCACGTTGCGCGGGTTTTTCAACCAATTGTGCATCAAAAGTTAGGAAATATCGAACCAAAACAACCACGATAATTTTCTTTGAAAAGAAATATAACGTGAGTTTATTTAGTCCCCTTCATATTTAGCAAAACATTTGACAACAAAGCTAGGAGTTACAGCCTTCGTCTCAGTGTAACTTTGACTATCTAATTTGCTAATTGTGTAATCTAATCCTGAATTTCGTTCTGATTTCTTTTTTCTTCAGATTGTGCGGAAAGCAGTTCAGTTTCTGCCTCACCAGACTCATCCCCTGAGTAAGTTTTATTCTCACATTTGTAACAAGGAGCGCGTGTTTCAATTCGGTAAATCCCAAAAATCCAATTGTGACTCTTTTATGCGAGTCCTCAGGTTCTGTGCACGCTCGCTAGTAGAAGTCTCGGCTTGTCTTCGTAAGGATTCATCATTTTACTTACATGTACTATAAACCTACTAGAAAGCCGCGGTAGTCGCGGGCTCATTTTCAGTCCTAATACAGAATAAGTAAAATGTTTTGAATCTTTTTTTAACGATTTCTCCACGCAGCATCGTGAAGCGCTCATGGTTTGGTCATTTGATGTTAGCACACAACTCACACCCAAGACATGAGGTAAGACGAATTTTTTTGTTCTAATCCGTTTTAAATACTCTTTCCATTTACACTTAGGTAAAACCAGGCAATAGAAAAGTGGAATCGGTAAAATGCCAACTTGATATAACTATGTGCTTTTTTAAGCTGTAAATGAGATTTTTTATTGGACGTTGTATGCAACAGGAGTGCCTAGCATAGCCTACCCTAGCCTTAAAATGCCAGCGTGTTTCATAATTATGTACTGAGATGACCTTTGTTGTTTTTATCTCCTAGCCATTCTTTATCATCACGAGAGAAAAACCCTTTAGCACCATTAAAGCCGACGTTGTTCATGCATTTTTATCCGTAAGTAAACCTTTACAAAGTTTTATTGCGCTTGTTGAAATATAGTTTTTTTTTACGTTACGTCAGTGCTGGGTTGGGTGGGGGGAAGGGGGTCGATATAAGGAGTAACCAATCAGAGAGTTGTATTTCGGAGACGAGTCCAAATGAGTCCAATCGGAGGGAGGCTTTGTTGCATGCCACAGCTCACGTGTTCAAAACACGACACTCTGATTGGTTTCTCCCCATATGGGCACCTCTTACTACTGATGTCTCTCTCTGTGGCCGTTTTGGTATTGTCAACAAGTGAATTCTCTCCGTTCGGAAGAGAATGACCGTTATAGCACTGTAAATGCTCTATGCTTTGATTATAGTGTGTGGCAATTATGATTCAGACAAACTGAAGGTACAATCTTGAAGCTATTTTATGTTCTGCAGATCAGTCACTTAACTCACTCCGTCCTTTCACAAAACGGCTTTAAAGCGGAATACAAGAAACCAGGAGGTATGTTGAAACTGGCCTCATGTGGACGTTTAAACATTGGGGAGGGGCTGTCAAGGGGGGGGGGGGGGGGGGG
>Ga0126339_10001079_pt1 | contig 17552 bp, 7 predicted proteins | sample OrbTmetagenome_2_FD_92532 | JGI IMG/M metagenome (GOLD analysis project Ga0126339, IMG submission 92532) | Coral microbial communities from Petempiche,Puerto Morelos, Mexico - Orbicella T R C metagenome | ecosystem: Host-associated > Invertebrates > Cnidaria > Coral | place: Petempiche,Puerto...
AGTGTTGCGTTCAGACGCGATGTTCTCAGAAGAACCCGAGTACCATTTAGTGTCCGAGTGCAAGGTCGAAACCTTGTAGCCGGGCGCGGGCACTGTCCCGAATTCTCGGGCACCGTACTCGGGTACCTAGTGTAATCATATCCAAAACATTTCAGTGCGGGTACGTCACTGGGTAAGGCGTTTTGTTATCACTTTGTGTTTATTCCAAAGCGGCCTCTATTTTAAAAATAGCCATGGTTAACACGGTGTAGATTAGAACACATATAATATTGCAGGTTGTTTACTTTGTTAAATCGTAATACTGAACGAAACTGGTTATGATTCCCTTGTAGGGGTGGTCACGGGGTATTCAGTGAATGGGCTTTGCTTAACTACAGATACGTTTGCAGATAGGATGGCTGAATACCCTCAAAAGTTAGAAGGAAATCTTAAGGATAACTCATATGCTTTGGGGCGTTTCCAATTGACAAGATGAAGGCAACAAATATTACAATATAGAGTAGTTTACGTAACTAACAGTGAAATGGCGCTTTTATAAAAAATAGATAAACTTAAACATAAACTTTAGGAGGATGCTTTGGTTTCAAAATAACTGAAAGCAGCCCCTTTTGGAGTGTAACGTGCAAAGGGCGGGCAACCTGCAGTCTGAGGAAACTCTCTTTCCTCTTTGAGTAAACTTACGCTATCAATCATTTCTACTTATGCATGGTTTTAGATTGTACATTATGTAAATTCCGACGCTTTTGCTCCCGAAAGTAAAGTTATAACGGTACGTAAAAAATAAGGAATCACTGTGAAAATGTGAACAACTGTGTTGCAACAACTTTTTTTATTGCTAAGGTCTTTTCGGACTCACACTGCACATAGTAGTTTTTCTTAGAAGATGCAAATTAAAGTTTTTGAAAACCATTTATGTTACGCCAGTTGATCAGTGTTCGGCAAATTAGTTTGTTGGTACACGAAATGAACCGCGTGGAATGCGTGGAACACGCGTGGGAACGCGAAAACGGAAAAAATGTGAAGAAAAAGCTTGGAAACGTCTCCAAGAGCTTCAGAGGCAAAAACGCTTGCGACACACGGGCGAACGTGCGTGGAAATAGCCATAGGGAATCCACAAAGAGTGAAAAACAAGATTCAAAGTGTAGGCGGAACACGCCGCGCAACGGCGAAACAAAATTGCGAGACAACCACCATGATTCCCTGCGAGCTCATCTTGGCCATTAGCCAAGTCAAGTTGGGAGATTCCAGACTCCCAATGCGTACAGGTTACTTTGTACCCATCCACGCATTAAAATAATCAGATCTTTGATTTTCCTTCAATAATTCTTCAAAAATCTATTATTTATAACTCAGGTTCTCTTTATTTCCGTTCCTGAAGCTTTGTACAAGCATATAACAGATCTTTTACAAAATTTTCCTCTCTGGTCCTTAAGACTAAGTTTGCTTAGGAAATACTAAGCTCAATTTTAATTTTATCTTTAAGAGTGATCACAACCCAATTTCTTTTCATGAATATTAATACATAATCATTCACACACGTCAGGAGAATTACGTAAATTATCAACAGATAAATTGCCATGATAGTCAACAGGTTTTTCCAACTGCTTCTATGGGAAACAATATGGAAACCCGAGTGTTGACGTTAGGTCTTTACTCAGCGCATGTTTCGATTGAATATGCAAATAACTAACGATATTTTTCTCGAAATTATTCCCTTCTGCAAGAAAAATATTGCTTCAAAGCCAACCTACAATGACAACTATACCCAGGCCCCGCCTTTGGGTCACTAAAAATGTGATAGTGGAAGTCCTGGGTACGAGAATTATAAACTACTGATGCTAAAACGTTCCGAATTGTACACTTAAATAGCTTATGAACAAACAACTACACTGGAATATTTAACAAAGGAGATATAAAATGGTAAAACTGAAAAAAAAAATACCGGTACGTTGAAAATGGAACATTTTCCAGTCTGAACATCGCTTGCATGACCTTCTATATCTGCGGTCAGAGAACTGTCTAGAAATAATGGCACGTTTCACGAATTCTTCACCAGGCAGCTTTGTTATCATGATCTAACAATGCAACGATGCAGTAATGCGTGTTTTAACAGGTTATAATCATCCAAGAAAGACACTTAATCTCGAGTAATGAACACAAACATTCTCCTTACAATATCCATATTTATTATAATTATGGCTAGCTCCGAGCGCGGTACAAGAAGAACTAAAACCTGCGCTGTGATTGGCTACCCGAGCGGGAAAGATGGCGTTATCCCGCCCGCGCGGGATTATCGTCTGTTTCCTTCAACTTACTTACTTACGATGGTTTCTGTTTGACATAAAAGAAATCCGACTAACATGGCCAATATCCAGTGACAACCCGTACACAAATTTTCGCAGCCAGGTATTGAGAACATAGATCATAATCTTGGTGAAATGCCTTGATGAACAACTAAATTCTCACAAGGAACGTTGATAGAAATGCGTGAAGAGAATTAACGGATAAGCGCCACACCCCTGAACAACAACGCGGCGTTAAGTGGATACGAATATGCCCCGCATCAAAAAGCTCTCGAGTAAGGTACTCTTAGAAATATGACCAAGGCCAAAAAGGCCATAGGTTGAGTTGCCTACCTAAATAAAAACATTTCTCGGCTGAAAATTCACCGGCAAATTGCATATGAAAACGGCGAAACCAAAATGTCGATCGCGTCTGCTTACATTTTGTATCAAATCGTTGGGTAAATGTACCATATTTGAACAATAGAACTATAGTTAAACGGCCTTCAAAATATTACAATATTAACTTCTATACTACTATCTTTTTTATCGTGTATTTTTATCGCTAAGAAAATACAATATTTTGCCAGCTAATCTCTGTAGAGAATACTTACTTTTCTTTTGTTTAAGTTACTTGTTTTATGTTTAATAATACAATTACAAGAATTTTTACTCCGTGAATGATGCAGGTACTTTAAAAAATAAACATTTTCTGTTCATTACGTGTTGCTAGGTTCGACCGATGTGAAAAACCACTCGCTGAACTTCCGAAGCTGATGCGAAGCTGTCCGAAGATCTTCTTGCAGTTTTTTGTTTTCTCTCTGCAGTCTTCGTAATTCCGAATCTAGGCGTTGTTTGTCTTCTCCCTCCTGTTCAGAAAAAGACAAACATTCAGTGTGAAGTTGTAAACAAAGATTCTCCTATAGGGATGTGAAATAAAAACTCCAACACACCTTCATCAAAGCGTTTGACACAATGGCAAGCTTCATTTCAAGCTCAGCCTCTTTTCCGATGCTCTCCCTTGTGAGCAAACTGAAATGAATATTAAACACCGATACATGAACACCTAGAATTTTGCTAGCATTAAGGATAAAGCCTAACATTAGCCTTCCCTACAAGGCCAAGCCTTTGCTTTGATAATACATGACACTGTCTATATAGCTGGGACAGTTTTCTAACGAGTAAGCAAAGTTCACACGCCTGAGTCACAAACCAATCAGAACCCTGGAAACAAAGCACGTGACATGTGCAAGAGCGGGAATTGTCGTTTGTGCCAAATCCTGATTGTACTTGATTGGTGTAGAGAACTGATGTCTTTACTTTGATTGAGTAGTGCACACGCGAAAGGCTCTCGACTGGGTTGTACAGGTCAACCATAGAACAAGAGTCAGTGAAACGCGAACTTAATGCAAAAGCCGCTTGTAAAACATCTTTACTGAAGGAGAATTATGTCAACATGCAACTGAGTAACTAGTGAGGCCACGGATCAGTGCCTTTCTAGAAAATACAACCAATTTGTTTACATGTAGCGGAGCTACACTACGCTGCGAAACACCCAAGATCTCAAATCGTGTTCAAAACGACCGGAAGTCTAAAAATGTTTTTTTCTGTTTCGCAGCAAGCAAGACTTACCTTTCACCAGAATTTCCTTTGGAACTCTGTAAAAAGACAAAACAAGTAAACAAGAAAGTTAACGTCACTATTTTTAGAAAAGAATTAAATTGCAATAACTTTTTCAATTTGTTGTTATTGTCAGCGTCCATTGAATTCACAAATCAACTAGTTGTGCGTGACTTAGGAATATTTAAAGTAATAAATAAGGCCTCCTTGACTTCTGAAGTGATACGATTTGCTTATCTTTGATGGTGATGGAGAACAAGAGGACGATATTTGGTCGTACAGAATATATTGCTCTTGTACGGGGTAACCTGTGTTAACGCTACTCAACCAAAGAATGAAAAAAATCCATTAAAGAATTTAAAGATTTAACTGTTATAATTAACATCTTGGAAGCTGGCTAATTTGAAAACGAAAGAAAACGATTTTTGGAGAGTTTGATTCGACTCGACCTAATTAGGCTGCAGTGGCACGATGTGCTGAATCCCACAATACAACTTATAATCTAAGTGCATGGACGAGTGCTACATAGTGTAGTAATTACTCTTCAAATGAATTCTTTCAGCAGGACTTTCATGTGACCGGCTATTTGTTTTGTTTTGTTTTTTTTTTTTTGCATTTGGCAAAATGAATTTTTTTTTATTTTAATTTTGACCCTGAGCACTCTTGGCAGTGAAAGGTATTTAAACTGCGTATCGCATCGCTATTCCAGCCAACTTTGTAGGTTTTGACAATTGGGTACGACCCCATTGGCGATGGCCAGATAAGAAGCTATGATACACACGCAAGTTAACGATCTTAGCTCGGTTTCACGTACAAATACAAGTTAAACAAGGCCGGAACAAGCAAGTGGAAACACCTCATGTAGCTTAAACATTTAAGTTAACAGATTGGACAGAATGGGCGAACATTTACAATCACGTCACAGACAAAAATAATTCCTAGATATGGTCAGTGAACCATGTATTATCGAAAAGGCATGAAGAAACCTAACACACGGAGAATTTAAGGACGAGTGTGTGAGAGTGATTTGAAAAAAAAGTGCCAAAATATAATACGGATCTTTAAAACTAAAACAGTCTTCAACTGCACTAATTATTTCAGTTTCTCATGAGTGGTCATTTTTGTTCGCGCTGTGCGTTCTGTTTCAGTGATTTGAAACCATTTCAACGTAATTGCAACAGCATTCTTCCCACACCACCAAAGAGCTTTGATATGAGGAAACTGAACTCTCAGCCTTCAGCATACACACTGGCAGTCGCAACAAAACAAGTACAATACGTGTATCTTCACAATAAATCCTGACACTGAAGCAGCTCGTGTAGACCCGTGTATGCTGTCAGAGACCGCATGTATGCAAACAATAATAATATCAACCGCATTTGTTTCAATTATTCAAGACTAACAACCTAACCCCAACTTTTGTTGTGACTTAAGGAACTGGCATTTTGCAAGTTAGCACTGTCGCAGACTAGATTTTGCCACAACCAAGAGCATTAACACACCACGTCACAATGTTTGCAGTTATAAGTGCAACGCTATGCAACATTTAAGAAGGTTTATCTTTAATCCAGTGAATTCGCACGTTATACAAACATTCCAAGAACGACGTATGTTGAAAACGGAATGCAAAAACTTCACTTACCGGCGCGGCAAATATTCTCTCGTCGAAGCTATGTCTCCTGGGAACAACAGGGATATAAAACTTGTGAGGTCCGTGAGAGCGGCCGCGACCTGCAGTACAACAGAAAAAAACTGAACAACTTTAGATCGAGTGCCTTCGGTTGAAGATTGCATGCTAATTGAAGTGGCGGTCCCTCACCTGAACCGGCCGATGATGGCCGAACATTCGTTCGCCACAGTATTCGGGCAGGTTTTGGCTGCGTTGGATCAGACACAGGCATGGCGAAAATATCTAGCTACGGAAATTGAGAGGCAAGCGTTCACGAGGCGCCATTGTTGTCCATTTCAGGACGCTGTGGTAATAACAATCAAAGCCGCAGGCTTGTTTATTACGGTAGAGCGAGTCTTTTGAGAGAAACTGCGGGCGGTCAGGGATTCGTTAAATTATCGCACCAGACAGTTCTGGAGCAACAGTGCCTCATTTGAATTTTGACAACACTTTCACTCTCAGTCTCAAACGATAGATTCTCCTTACCCATTGTCGAACATTTCTTTGTAAATTAGCTGTGAGAAACTGGTTTTACATCAAGACGATTTCCCTCCTGATGATGTTCGTTATTCTCAACACTTGTCTACTCGACAATGTACGAATATTGTAAGAAGAAAATAGACGTCGATCTTTGTTTAACGGTGCTAATTGATGTTGATGGAACAAGCCATCTTCCACAGGTTTTACATTATTCATCAGTTCATAATTCAACTTAAGCCTAAACCTTTACACAAGAATTTGACCGCCTCATTTCTGGGGGCAGAACAAGACGGGAGAAATAACTTATAAAAAAGAATTTCCGCAGGAAGAAGGTTTTCCGACCACACCTTCAAGACCTTCAAGTGCTTGGAGGCAAAAAGACGGATGTTGACAAAACACCGACATGGAATAGGAAGGGTTAATTATGTTTTCAAGAATTACTTGTCATTGTTAGACATATCAGATGTTGACGAACAAGTGAAGATGCTATCAATACAACATGATCTTATCAGGACAAACCATTCAACAAAAAGGTTACGCCATTAACAAAGTGATCTTAATTTTAAGGTCACCAATGCTCCTGCTGTGTTTCTCTTCCATCATCTCTGTTGGCTTAAAAACAACTAGTTTGTTTTGGACTTCTCAATTGTAAGAGAAGTCCACGAATGGTAGTCCAGTACGCTCGCTTTATTTCAGCCGTTTTTGGCGCGAGGTGAAAGCCTGAAGCAGGTAAACTCAAACTCCTCAAGGACCTTGCGCAACGCCGCTAAATGACAACTTCAAAATCCAGAGAAATCTCGAAATCGCTTTGAAACATAACTAAATAACAAAAGAAGATACTCAAAAAGCTATGGTAGTATGGCTGTAATTCGCATTGAGGGCCACTAGTTTGTCAATACTCGACCGTACAGTCATAAAACAAATTCATTTTGTCTGTACTTGAAACTAAGATTTCTAATTCTAATTCTAAGATTTCAGAAATAGCGGGTGAGAGATAAAGTTATGAAACCACAGCAATACACTGACTTCCGATACGAAACATTTTAGCATATTTTAAATATTTCCACAGCTGTATGTCCCTTTTTTCAGAAGCAGAACTACGACAGCTACAGTTGTCTTAAATTTGTGTTATTTTATCGCACAACGTCACACGCGTAAAAACCATAACGTTCTCGAACACACGATTCGAACTCAACAGGTCGACAATGCAACCAAAAAACGATACTAAAACAGAAGAGCGTGATCATTTGGTCAATATACCAAAGTACAACCTAAAAATGTAAAAATTTATGAAATTTGCTGAAATATTTACATTTTTTGAATGCCATGCAAGTTTCTATACTTACGTTATAAGCTATTTATAACTCAAACATAAACGCACTTCCGATTTAGGTTAGCCTGCGTTCCCGTACCGAACTTTTTCCGCACCCTGGCCGCGCGCAAATCGACTCTCTCCAATTTGCGCGCGGCCAGAGAGCAGAAAAAGTTATTCGTATGGGAACGCTTACTCCACTAAAATTCCACTAAAACACGGTATCATTCAATCTATGCAGAATGGAGTTCGCATTGTTCTCGATGTTGATAACCTTGATGCCCGCTTTACTACGTAGCTTATTTCTCTCAGAGATAACAAGAGGTCAATAACGCAGATACGAGTCAGACGTTGTAGATAAATTAACCACCCTTTATCAAACGTTGCGTGATGCTACACGTCACGCCCTTAAAGGAAACCAGCACGTCTACATACAGTGAGTGCAGCACACGAAACGCAGGTCACGCAACCGAGAGGAAAACGTGTTTTGTTATGTTTCGCGAGGTTTGTTTTCATTAAAAAGAAATACACAACTCAGCCGAGAGATGAATGCAGCCTCTGTAGCCACGCAAGGGAAGATCGAGGACCGGACAACCAACAACTTCAACAGATCAAACATTTTACAACTTCCTTCCGTTTGCTCGGAACGAAATAAAAACACACGGGAACAAGATGCAGAAAAACAAAACGAATGTAAATATGCACCATATCCACCACTCAAACATTCTTAAAACAATATAACTATTTCAATATTTAGCTGGCAAAAAACGCACAACAAAATACACACACCCTGTTGTCAGAAGGACATTTTAACCTCTTGAGTGCCAGATGACATCACGCGGATTGCAGCCGAACTTGCATGTAGGAAGCTTTAACACAGCAGGGAAACACTTGTACAAAATTACTTCGCAGGAGTGGTATTAAAAGTGGAGTTCGAGTACAAAAGAATTAGACATAAAAATTAAGTGCAGAGAGAGTCCTGTTGTGAAAAGTTAAGACTCGGCACAGCGCCAGAAAACTATCATTTATATTAATTTTAAAGACACTGACTTTGCATTTGATTTCAACTCGACTCATTGTTTCAATTTCAAAAGGAAATTGCTTCGAACATAATCCCCTAATTGTAAAAACCACGAAACTTCTAGATATATTTCTTGACTGATTCTTCAAAACTTTAACGACTTCATGCAAATAGTTGTAGACAAAATTATCTTAACTTTACGATTAGCTTCGAGCAATGAATCTCATAAAACACACACAGATTGCATGTTAGAATATGCGGCGAAAGTACCACAAGACTTCGAATTGCTTGGACACTATGCCAAAACAGCAAAAATTGCTGTCAAAGATTAGTTTCTCTCAAGAAAAAAATGCAATTAACCCCAAATAAAGTAAAAATTCAATTCATCACGTTCGTGTAAACATAATTAGTGCGCGAGTGATTGCTCCATTGTACAGCCGCTAAGTAATTAAATGCCGCAAAACACTTTGTGTAACAGCTAGCTCTTCACTTAAAACACGCAATCTCTTTTGAATTAAGGCGAATAAGATTTAACTTTGAAGCTGCGAAATAAATAATCCTTCTGTTGCAGTTTGCTGGTAATGTCAGAGGGCACACAATGCAGGCGTTCCCATCAGATGTATTAAACTAAGCTGTAGAATTTAGCTGCTAAAAACTTACTTCCACCAATTAAGTTGTTCTTATACAAATTCCTTGGATACTGCGGTTGTAGACATGACTTGGGGATTCCAAAAATAGTGCCTAAATCCCATTTTCTTCTGGCCATAGCGTATTCTGTTCTCCCAACACTCATGGCTCTTGTGTTTACGAAATTGAATACCTTTCGCCGAATCAATAAACGGGTTGTCACCTTCTAATGTCACGCAAATATTCCAGAACTATTTCCGTCGATTACGCAATATAAACAATCACTTCTATGTGATATGTGCGGCACGTCTAGAGTCAATCGTAATGACAATATTACGTTAGATTCTCGATGTTTTCCAAAAATAACTCACTTGAAATGTCGACAACAAAATGGATACAACTGGTGCTTAATTTTTTTTCGCCCTCCTGCATTTCCTGCATAATGTTCAGACCGGATGAACACTTAATGGCTTCGTAATATTGGTTTTCCTCATTAATTTGTGACAAAGATTTAATCTTGCTTTACGACCCCTTGCGCAACATCGGCGTATGTCAAAGTCTAACAACATTTTTCCCCAAATCCAATTTTTTAATCACGTTCAATAGTGAAAACTATAACTGCTACAAACGAATCGAACTCACTGCTGACTAGCGTTCGTTTGAATGGCCACGCACTAGGGTTTGTCCACAGACTTAAAAGTTAGAACCACCTTGTACCAAATGAAAGTACTGTACTGCTCAATAGCTTTCATTTGAATGGTCACACACTATGGTTTTATCCACAGATTTCAATTCGTTTTTCAAGCAAATCTCATTTAAACGGTAGAACATTTTTCTCAGTAAGATCAGGAGAGAGAACAAGAGACGCGCGCAGATCAGAAATGCATCCCACGCCTTCATATTTCTAACATTTTTCATACTCAAAATCACAAAGTTTGTAATTTTAACTCAATCTCTCCCATGCCCAGCAGAGCGGATACTTTCCGGAATTTTGGGTGGAGGTGGGTTTATCAAAAAGTTCTCAAAAGCTAATCCCATTTCCACGCCCTTTTTCATACTTGATCACAAAACTGTCCCCCATTTCAGATCCAACCTTGTAGTTGGCCAAATCAAACTATTCAACACCATTTTCTACTTAGTATGTGATTTTCTAACATCATGCAAGCATCTACCACTAATCCTTCAGGGACAAAATGACACACATTAACAGAAACTGAGGAAGGGCAAAAATTCTGAGAGTTCTGGCTCTAGGTAGCCCGCGAACGTAAGCGAATTTCTGCCTTTGTTGACGCTGCCATGTCAAGGAACGTCTCTCCCTCCCCTCCCTTCTTCATCCCTTACCATCCCCACGACACTTACCCGGTGCCTTTATTCTGCTTAGTGACTTGTCCTTATCCTTTCTGTCCCTCTCCTCCCTAGAAGCAGATGACTGGTGATGAAGCAGATCTGACGCGCGTGTAAGAGAATGCAGCACATCTTCTGCTATAACAAGAGACGAACCTTTATCATATTTGACACCTTTTGTGGCGTGTAAAAGCCGCGAAGTCTGATCCACGATTGAATCATTTGGTTCTTCGCTGGCGCTCATTTTAATCTTGGTAATCCGCGCTCCTTTGAGATGCGAGGAATGGGAATGAGAGTGCGTGCGATGACTGCGAATCTCGCGCGAGTCACTCGCGCGTGGCGAAGTTCCTGCCTCCAACTCGCGCGGGAGACTAGAAGACTTTTTGTTCCTGTCAGGAGTAAAGTGCAGTTTTCCCGCCACTGTCGGAGTAGCGTCGACAGAATCCCCGCCTCGGGTTAACCGTGCCTTGCTTTCTTCATCAGAAGAGTCCGAATTCCCACCAGCCGCTGCAACCAATTGTTTGGAAACATGTCTTTGTCGTCTGCTCGATCTTTGACGAGGAACTGTTTGAGATTTGTCGACAGCATGGGAGCCCGAACTCGTAGAACTTGTCAGACGGATTTTTCTTTCGGAGCGTACCACAGGTTTAGCGGTTCGACTGCTGTCTGGAGTTCGAACTTTGACATGAGGAGACTCGGACGATTTCTTCCGCCTGGAGTGGTGCGCCATCTTAACAGCATCCCCGCCGTCCCTCTCTGAAGACAACATCCTGGCGCTCTCATCTTGGGATGATTGACGCGGTCTTGCGAGTTTTCCGCCGTTCATGGCCCTCCCGCCGTCAACCGGAGTGCTTCTGCTCTTGGCGTGGTAGATCTTAATGCCTTCCACGTTGTCGCCTTCAAGAGACTGTCTATGGTTTTCCAGTCGTTCTATGAGCAGATTTCGCGCAGCCATACGCGCCTCATACTCTGATTTCCGCATGGCCTCCTTCTTGACTTCAACTGATGTTGGTGATGCTTCCATCACTGTAGCAGTCTTGCTTTTGATCACGTTCTGAGGCAGATCACCTTCGCTCTTTCTCTGAAGAACTCTATCGTGTTCTTTATTGGCTTCTTTTGACAACCGTTTCAGAATGTTTGCAGGAGATTCTTCATCGTCGCTGCTCCTGTTTCGGTTGAGCGATTCTCCTGACTGCGCTCTGCGCGTCAAATGCAGGTCCTGCATGGAGTTAGAAGGACTCCTATTGCCGTTTTTCAACCGCTTGCTGCCAGTCCGCTCCAGACTCCCTGTCCCGTTTGCGATCATGTCGGGAGTTTTAAATCCAAACGCTCTTTCGATCTGATCTACCGTGTCAGACATGGTCGCCTCAGTAATGTCTTCATAACTTTGTTTCTGTTTGTAAGTGTTGACGGTCGTGATGACCGCACCAAGACTAGTTTCTTTGAAAGGCATAGCAGCAGCCTGCATCTTCTCACCATCCGCTGTTTCAAGACTCTGCTCCCTCGTGTTACCATTACTGGGCGTTGAAGCTATAGGATCAATGTTCACTCGAAGAGTTCCGAAACTATCCGCCGGCGTTCGGGTTTCTTGCGCGTTTCCCTCCAACCTGGAAGGGGTATCCCCATGTCCCTGTCCATTCAGGACCACTCTCCGATGTCTCTGTGAAGTGCTTCCAAATATGGGGGTCTCTGGAGTGCGCGGAGACAATGGCGGAGATGAGGGTCCACTCGCAATGGCATATAACGTACCTGACGCTGTATGGGCCGTTAATGTCACGCCCACAGATTTGGTGGGGCGTGGTTCTGAATCAAGCGCAACGAACCCGCTCCATTTTGGTCCCTCGTGTGCTTCAGGGGCACCCTGGAGTCTTTCCTCGCTAGGCGTTATGCTTGTAACTGTATAGGAAGCCCCGTATGTAGCGCCTTGTTGTCGCGGCGTTTCGTGGAGTGTTGACGTGCTACCGCTGACAGAAGACGCTGAGCTCGCCCCAGGGGATCCGGGTTGATCCGGAGGACAGGAGCCTGGGTACATAGCTCTGAAAGAAACAAAACATGGAAACCTTAACACTAGAGACTTGAAGGACCTAGCGTTCTAGCTGAACGGAGCAGACGATTGTTCACGAGTGAAAAAAGGTTGAGAAAGAAAGAGAAAAGAAAGAAAGACTAATTAAGTGTCAAAGAGTATTTACCTTCAGAAAAAACTAATTGGGGACACTATTTTGACCCCAAGTATATCTTAGTTACATAAAATTAAATTTATTTACAATTCAAATTCGATGAAATAGGCTCCGTGGCATTAGGCATTGTTATTACAGACCAAATTAGGGAAAATTTGCACAATGCCGACGAATATCTAAAAGATCTTTTTATGCAAAATGAAATCCTGTGCACAACAACTGAAGATAATAGTTTTCATTCTGTTTATTCTAACCTAGCTTCCAAAGGTGTTGAGTTCGCTTGTTTGATCCACGGACTTTCCTTTCCTTTCACTCCGTTCTTTGACGATCCTTTTGATGGCTGCTTCCGTCCGTTGTCAGGAGCTGATATGGACGAGTTGGAGGCTGCCGAGAGATCACGTGACTCCGCTTCCTCTGCTACAGATGATGCGCTGCCGAACGACGACATGGTCGTGACTGACGCACGACTGGACGAGGTCCAGTAGGAACCACTAAGGGGCTGGATACCCCTGGGGAAAGAAAATGCCATGGGGGTTAGATGCGTAAGCGGTGCTTTGAGTGAGAAACGTAAGGGGGTAGGAACACCTGAGGGGCTGGATACCCCTGGGAAAGAAAATGCTGTGGGATTAGATGCGTAAGGGGTGTATGAAATGAGACAGGTAAGGGGGTTGGCATAACTTGAGGGGGGGGGACAACAAGGGAGATTGAGACAAGCAATGTCGGGGGGAGCAAATTCAATGAGTGGATACAAGGGACGGAGTTTGATATCCCTCGGGGAAAAAAAGACATAACACGGAAAGGATAACCCTGGAGGAACACAAAAGGACATAAGTAGGTTACAGCAAGGATGGCAGACAAATAAAACTCACTTTCTCGGCTTGCCGCTCTGGAATGGAGGCACGATGACTGCAGATACCGATCCTGGCTTGCGTAATATGTCAATCATCTGATCATGACTCAGAGTGGCTACAATCATCCCATTAATCTGATAAATAGTAATCATAAGTTATTAAGTTATCAATAAGGAAATAATCACACTAAACACAAACTTATGATCTACAATGCCGATGCAGTGACTCCGTGAAAGCAATATGTTATCAAACCACCACTCACAGCAGTCATAGTGTGGAGGCGTACCTCCTCAGAGTCTCCAGCAAAAACTTGCACATCCGTAATTTCAGAAAAACTCTAGTTCGAAGAATTAAACTTTAACGAATTTATCTACCCATGTTTAGCTGTATTATGCCAATGTTAGCATCACACATGAAACACTGAGAAACTACAAGGATTAAAGCTCTTCATTTCCATGAATTCTACGTTCCATTCCCAATTGTAAATACGTCCTTTTCCCATTAGCAGCGTTGCTAGCTTCAAACTCGACATTATTCATGATACAATAGCTTGTCTTAGCTTAAGCAGTTAGTAAGTAACAAACCTCCACCAGCCGAGATCCTTGCCGCAGTCCAGCTTGCCAGGCAAAACCAGACGGCTCGACATCTGCAATGAGTCCCTCAAACTGGACGTGGAATCCTAACTGACCCACAGTATTCCGCCGTAACGTCATGGTTTGGGTCTGAAAGTGACGAGAACAGGGGCTTTCATACAACACTAGATATCAACAATCTGTTACCAAGGTACGTACATGTGCGTGCATTACGTTATCGAAACAGTTCCTCGATGACAACAAAAGTTTCACACTGAGGCACTATACATATAGATACAGTACATGTACGGCTTGCAACAAAAGATAATTTCGTTCTGGTAAAGTCTGCTAAATTTGGATTTCAAGAATTTAGACTGGCATTTAGTCATGTAGATACATACATAAAGCAGCGACGCGACAAGAAATCCTGGTAGGAATATCTGTTTTACCTGACAACCGATGGAAATTTCTTCAAGTCTTCTGACAATCTCTGGAATGTCATCCGAGTCAGATGTTGGAATGTTCAACACCAGGCAGTCTCCACTACCGTAAAACACTTTAATGCTGCAAGAAAACAAAAATAATAACAGAAATAAATTACAATATTTCAAGAGGAAGCCATATCAGCCTTGGCTGGTTTTCATGCAGGTCCTCTCTCCTGGTCGAATTAGAATTTGGAGATGTTGGTTTTTGCAGAGGGCGGAAAACTGGAGAACCCGGAGATAACCCTTGGAGCAAGGCAAGAACCAACAACAAACTCAACCCACATATAGCAACAGACGGGAATCGAACCCAGGCCGCATTGGTGGGAGGCGAATGCTCTCACCATTGTGGAAAAACGTTCAAGATTAGGACGTTGTGCCTTAAAGGGACAAAGTCTTAACCTTGTACGTTTTTCCACAACACGAAAAAAAACAATACAATACCTATTATACAATATAATACCTGTAATATAATCTGTCACCAACAATCTCTTACACTGTGTCCACGAAGAGCAGTTTTTATCATTTTGGGGGTGAATTTTTTTATTCTTTGATTGTAGATATGAAGATAGGTAGCTAGTTGGTTATCATAAACAGACCGATGGTAATACCATGTATAAATTTATAAAGTTATCGTATTGTGTCGTATTGTACCTTTGTGAGAGGGAGGTCCATCCAATCACAGACTTAGCTGGAATGCTAAATATGACTTCCTGCACAGAATAAAACAAAACAAAATTGGATCATGAATGCTAAAACAGCTAGAAGAATTCTATGAAAAGCCATGTATGTCTTAAGTCTGCCTCATGGTCTACTGAGAATCTTTCAGCCCTGCTGTCCTGCAGGCTACTGACTGAAGTACACATGTAAAACAACTCTGTGTCATGTCTCATTGCTTACCTTGGTAGAAGAATGGACCAACACCAAAGTATCAGCAGAGATTCCCATCTTGCAGTCGATCATGGAGGAGTTCCTGTAGTCTTCAACCTGCAATGTTTGTTTCCCATATCAGTCAGTACTGTAAATTCACACGAAAGAAAAGAAGTATACCACTGTCTAACTTTTCTCCAGAAAATTATCATCACATGACAACTTTGGTCCCATTATTGAGACATGACAACCTCAGTTCCTTTAGAAAACCATAAATTTATATAATAAAAGCTCTACTAGACTGCAAGCAGTCTCTCCTTTGCTGGAAAGTCTGTGGGGAAGGGCGCAAAACAAGTGAATGTGCAAGTGTGACTGCAAGCGTGACATACGGGCGGTGAGCAGTGTAGCCAATGCCCGCGCTACTTGCAGTTTGCGCCTTCACATATCAAGCTCACACGCTCACGACCCCTCACTTGTGTTGGATTTTTGAGCAAAAGAGGGTCAGACTGCTCGCAGTCTAAAGCGTTAGGGGAAAGAGACTGAAATTTAAGAGAATTACCTGTACTTGCCAAACTAATGCCCCTCTTGAAACCTTTTCAGGACTGATGGGTGGCCGAACTTTCTCCTTCTTCTTTGTCGACCTTAAAATACCTGAAGAAACAGAGATGCACCAAAAGAACAGCATTAACTTTGCTAAACATATCGCATGTTAGCTATGCACTTGTGTTACTGTTTACCTTTTCCTTTAGCTCCTGTCTCAAGTGTGGTGTTGGTGACGAAATTTGTGGCGAGATCTTTCAGATATTCATGTCTTGTCCTTGTGGCCATTGCACTGAACTTCTCTGATTTGTGTGCAGCATTTTCAGCATTTATCACTGTGATTAACACAAAAATAAAACATCAAGTCTCATTTCCAATTCCTTTCCATGGTTCTCAATCCATAAGTGTTTTCACATGAAGTCACTTCGATAGAATAAACTACATTCCTTACCTTTTGTCAGCAGAAAATCTACAAAAGCTTTCTGTTTGCCAAACTTGGCTCCTGCAGGAATGTTTGGCCCAAATGGAGGAACATCTTTTGAACGGCTTACTGCAACTCTAAAGAGGGTACAGCAAACAATTTATCATCATCATTAAATGCACCAATACATGTAGCTGAAAGATGATGGGTGAAGAGTTCTCATCACAGAACATACAGGTTACACCAGCCCTTTCATGAATACAAGCCTACTGTTGAGAAGATATTATTTAGCTTTTTTTTTTGCTAGAACTGGTATGTATAAATCTCTAGGGTGTAAATAAATCAGAGTACTACTCAGAAAGCAAGCCACTTGTACTGTACCTCTTTAAGGGGATCCTTGGAAAAATTCTGACAGCCATCCCCATAAATAATATGGAATTCTCCTCCCCACCTAATACACCACACCCCACCCCACCCCACCCCTCCCCCTTCCCCCATTTCCAAATCCTGGGTAGTCCTTGTTAATAAAGGACTGTCGGTAAAATTACCTTATTACAGAGTAACTTAGTTCCTACATTCAAGTTTAAACATATTATTGTAAATTTAATACCTGTAGTAGGTGTTATCAGAGCAAGGATTGAAAACTCTGACCACGATAAAAACATGTTGGAAGTGAGATCTAATGTTCTTTGGCGTGAAGGGAAGTGCTCCAGGTTCTTGAAACACAATGGTGACTATGTCGTTTCCAATGTGCCTTTTTCTCAGGAGCTGCAACAAAAGGATCAAATGAAAATGTCATTTGGAGAACTAAATAAACCAAGTCCCGAGGCCCTAATATTCAGGTTATCATAACAAGAGAGTGTACTGCAAAGTATTTGTTGATAAAATTCATTATCATCATCATCGTCAGCGTTGACATTGACGTCATCATCATCGTCGTCGTCGTCGTCAACAACAACATCATCATCATCCTTGTGTCCTTTTCCCCATCTGGGAAATGGGGTCTTAATTCACTCAACAATCATGCACATGTAAATAATCTCATTAATTTCATACTCGTTTTATCAATTGTAAATAGTTTTATAAATTTTAATTTATTTATAGTGTCCCCATTTAGTGGTTATTTACTGCTATTTTAGTTTGACACTTAAATAAAGGTACTCATTCATTCATTCATTCATTCATTCATTCATTCATTCATTCATTCATTCATTCATTCATTCATTCATTCATTCATTCATTCATTCATTCATTCATTCATTCATTCATTCATTCATTCATTCA
>Ga0126339_10001080_pt1 | contig 17549 bp, 14 predicted proteins | sample OrbTmetagenome_2_FD_92532 | JGI IMG/M metagenome (GOLD analysis project Ga0126339, IMG submission 92532) | Coral microbial communities from Petempiche,Puerto Morelos, Mexico - Orbicella T R C metagenome | ecosystem: Host-associated > Invertebrates > Cnidaria > Coral | place: Petempiche,Puerto...
CTCAGAAGTATGAAATTAGTCATCCTGCTCATACGTGCTCCATCACCACTTAATTTAACTTTTACTGTTTCTCCATCCTTTAATGTTCCTTTGCTTATCTGTAATTAAATTGAACATCTTTCAATTCCAAGAACTATTTCTATTTGCCTGTCTCATTGCAGTTTTTATGCTAATACATATTTCACATTGAATGAAATTATTAGAACTTACAGGTGCATCAACAAGAATGACATGATACACAACTTACATTTCAAAAAAAAACTCATATATATATTTTAATTTATTTTGCACACTATAGCTACTGAATGAATAGTATAAGTCCAGCCATTAAGTACTTTATTTTTGTGACCAGTCTTGTTGTTACACTTTAATTTTGTTTTTCTGTTATTTACAAATAAATGTTGGGTCCCTTACTAGACTCTCACTCAATTCCACAGGGAACCAATGTTTTTTGTTACCGATTAAGGCAGGAAATGAGCACGAGTTTTCTCATCCTCTTCTTGGATTATTGCTCTAGGGTAAAGTAAATGTTTCAACCATATGATTTTCTATTAATAGGTTTATTTATGTGTGTCAATAGCTGGATGGCATCAACATTTGATGAAGCCAGTCCAGTAATGAGTACTTACCATGTCTCTCACTTTGTTAGTGATATATATTTTTTCTATTTGGGGACTGGACTTTGCCCACCATATACGAAGTAACGTGCTCAGAATCTTGCCCAAGTTAAAAGATTAGTGAGGTAAGATATCAGCCAGTGGCCTTACTCTGAGAATTACCCATGTCATACTATCGTGAAGTCAAGGAACACGTCACAATCTGTCGCAAGCCTGTAATAAAAAGGTTGCCCTTTCGCTTCAGTCAGTCTAGAAAAAAAGACCACTCATGTCAGGGAATCATTGTAACCAATGCGAGAAGCCACGATCTACAGAGCCAGTTTACCGTAGAGCCTGCTGCAAAGGGCGTTTTCACTAATGCTATATGCAAAGTCATATACATAAAAAACAATCTGATATCACTTTGAATAGAACAGTTGACTATACATACAGCTATGTATTCTATTTAGGGACTGGACTTTGCCCAGCATAGACAAAGTAACATGTTCATAATCTTGACCATCTGATGTTACTGTGGACTTTTGCCCAAGTTAGAAGTGTATTCAAAGTCATATACATAAAAAAAAAAACAACCTGATATCACTTTGAATATGGCAGTTGACTATACATACAGCTATGTATTCTATTCAGGGACTGGACATTGCCCAGCATAGACGAAGTAACATCCTCAGAATCTTGACCATCTGATGTTACTGTGGACTTTTGCCCAAGTTAGAAGATTAGTGAGGTAAGATATCACCTAGTGGCCTTACTCTGAGAATTACCCTTGTCATACTATTGTGACTCAAGGAACACACCCTTTTACTTTGGTGAGTCAAGGAAAAAACCACTCATGACAGGGAATCGTTGTAGCCAATGTGAGAAGCCACTATCTACAGAGCCAGTTTACCGTAGAGCTTGCTGTAAGGGGTGTTTTTACCAATGTTGTATTAAAGATCGACACCTCAAACGCTGTCCATGTTGCAGACTGGATTCTCTACAGAATGCCTTGCGAATGCTCCTTTGGATTCCAGTGGTGTCATTAATTGTGGACGACAAAACGGACCAGTGCCCAGCCAAAAGATGGAGGGTGAGGGATGATGATGACGACGAAAAAACATGTGTCATTTGCCTGGAGGAATACACAAAAATGGCCAAGGTCACGTTGCTTGTTTACAACGGTATTATGACTCACCGACCACCTGCCGGGATGCGAGAGAGCACCGAGAGATTAGCGCACGGATCAGTATTCCAAATTGTTTTGTTTCCCGCAGGACGTCAGCGAGCATTGTTCCCTTCGACACTGATGTACTGCGAGCAATATTACCAGAAGTGGAAACAAGCGTGCAGCAGTGGACCAGAGAAGAGGCAAACAAGGCCCTGGACTGCTGGCTGGAGATGTGCCATTTATTGGTCAAGACACTATGGTGTGACTCAGACACTAACTTTGCGATGATACAGCTGTTCGCAGCTGTCGGATTCAAAAATGGCAGAAAGAAAAGGAGAAAGTTTTTGTGCTGGGGTGAGCCCACTATTGGAACCGAATGTTGATTGTGTCTCACTACCATCCTGCAAAAGTTGGTGGCTGGCTGGGGTTCGCTGCCTGTAAATCACGAATGCTATGACAAGTTCACGTGTCAAATGTTTAGTCTCCATGAAATTGTAGAGATTCTAGTACAAGTAAAGGTATCGCAATATTTGTTTGACTATGTGACCCAAGTACCCGTTTACCATGTTGACGTGGGAATACATGGGCTGATTTTTTGACTTTGACTCTGACATAGAGGGGTCCACGACTTCCCAGAGAGCTTAGATGGGAGCAACAATGCCTCAATTGACCCTATACTATTTGGTTTAAGAACACTCTTTGCATTATCTATCCCTGTACTCACGTCTAAACGTGTTTAGTTGTAGTGTTTATTATATTCATGGTTTTTTCTTTGCTCGCAAACAAAGAAATGTCAAAAGAGATTCATTTTGAGTGTGTCATGCTTGTATATATTACTGATAGTTGTGTGAACAGCGAGAGCAAAACACAAATGTCAGCCGAGACAAGCATCTATGGTGTAACATTATAGAAACAATATGAAAATGTATAAAAAGTACATAAAGGCAACCGTACGTTTAGACAAACAAATGAAATGTGTATTTTAATGTTATGTCAAGACTCCTTAAATTTATCTCTGTTGACACTATGCCGAACCTTCATGGGAAATGGAAGGATGGAAGGGGAGAGGAGACGAGATGGCAAAACGCGTACACAAAACATTCTTGAGTCTCTTGTTAGTTTTTATTGCATTTGTTGCTTTTTATAGCTTATGAGTTTACAACACTTTTCATAAGCAACATGATTCAAAAGCACCCCTGCCATAATACAGGTACCTACTCGGCATGGATAGAGTGCCATGTCGTAGTTTCTTCAAGTGGGGTTCTTTTTGAGTTGCCTCCTCTCCTTTGGCCCTCTTTGGCTTGCGGGATGCTCTGGTTTGAAGGTACCCATCCTCTTTCTCTTCTCTCTTATCCTCTTCTTGATAGCCTGCCAGTCGGCAAAAAACTTGGCGTTCCAGTGGGCTGTCATGAGTACCAGACTCCTTAAATACAGGCGTTGATTTCGGGAGGCGGGCCGCCACGTGGCTCTAAGTGCAAAAGTCATACCTACAGATGATTCCATCTTCAGCATCTGTGCACTCGAACGACTTAGCGGAGAGACTGTACGATGTGATCAAATGCACTCTTAGGCACTCAAGACTCCATGAACGGGTAGTCGCACCAGAATCGTCGCCTGTTGGGTCTGTCGCAAGTCATCGTCAGCACCAGGACATCCATTTTGAATTCGTCTTTGATCCTACCCAACTCGCCATGTGCTACTGCCGCTCACCCTTCTGTTTTTAGGTCCAGACAACTTGGTAACAAACCGAGGGCATTCTCGTCTATGGTCTCTGTCACGTGCCACAGATATATCACCACATCATTCAGTATCAGGGTCAGATATATCGCCACATCGTTCAGTACCAGGTACCAGGGTAGCCACAATATCCAAGCTCTTTCTCCGTGGTATGCAATACAACGCCTTCTCGAATCAAAATATAGTCCAGCCCGTCGATGGTCACGTGCTGCAAACCCTCAGCTGGTTCCACTAAACAACTCAGGTCCCACAGCACCCTTTGGCTTGTCCTCGGATCACTCGCCAACACTTTGTTATTGTCCTCCTCTTTCTCCTCCTCCTCCTTGTCGGGGTCCTTCTCCTTCTCCACCTTCCTGTCCTTCTTTTCTTCCTGAGACATTTGGTTCTTTGAGAAGATCTTGAGTGTTCACTTGAATTTCAACAGGTCTTACTTCGGTGCCTCCTTTTATATAGACTACAAGTAGTCCCTCTTTTGCTTAGTCTGTTGTGCGTGACGCGAAAGAAAACTGAGCAAAAAATGACTGCGCGAAATCCTGGGAGTGAGGAGCACGCAAAAGGAGGGACTACTACCTAAGCCCAAGAGTTTGAATTATGCTCTGTTCTCACAATGCAAAAATATAATTGGCTTATGTTAGGAGCGTTGACAACGTCTTGTCAACATTCAAGATGCGTGTGACGTCTTGCAGGAATGTTTTGCAACCCGAGCAAATTGAAGCGGTACCAGAGCAAATCAAAGCGTTGGAATCACGCTTCGCAAGCTGTAGTGTTCTTGCGAATCTGCCAACAGTCTTTGGAAAGATTTTAATTTATCCAGTGTTTTGTGTGGCAAAGCTTTCTGCCTCCAACCCGACTGCGAGCGTGTTAGTGATTTCACCGCTCAACAGCATCATCAAAGTCAGCGAATGTAAATTCACTGAGCTTGGCCTTTCTGCTGTCCATGTGAAAGACTGGACTGGACTTTCGCTTGAAACCGGACATTCACCTAAAACTTTCTGCTGCTATCGGCAAACATTTCACTGCAGTTGGTTGGTCTCCTATGTCAACTACATAATGTAAATTCTCAGTTTAAACTCTGCATTTGAAATTTTCGCAATAACTTTTAGATTTACACCTACAGACACAGCAAAATCCTTAAAAGATGCCTCATTTGCCGTCTTCTTTTTAAAACTTCTTTGGTAGTTTTACTGAACGAACACTGAACGAAGACATACTTCTCACAGCATATGTCTTTGCCTGGCTACTTGAAGAGTAGAGTAGAGCAATTTTAATCAGGATATCTCCCAGGGTTACTGACAACAGGCGATAATAAGAGGACGTCAAGATGAGAAATTCTACACCGAAAAATCACTTGGCTGTGAAAGTGCAAACTCTTGGGCTTAGGTGGTAGTCCCTCCTTTCACGCGCTCCTCGCCCCCAGGATTTCACGCGGCCATTTCTTCTTGTGTTCTTTCACGTCACACATGACAGACTAAGCAAAAGAGGAACTACTCATAGTCTACCTTTAATACAAACCCACCCCGTTCTTTTTTCCACCACCCCTGAATGAGTGGGGACTCAAAGATATGATGATGTAATGGGGGTGGGGTCATTAATGTCACAGTTATGACGCTGACGATTATATCGTCATGGCTGTGACGTCGAAGTGACATTGCATTATGAAGCGAATTTCATCACGAGTGGTGACATATCCATGATGTCAAAGTGGCCCATTGCTGCCCTTCACAGCCAAGTATATATAAAAATGGGTCATTCTGATTGTCGCCGCCATCATTTGGAAGACGTCTTGGACAAGTGAGTGAGCAAGCAACACAAAGCAGGTACATCGACCGATTGACCACCTCGCGAACATAATGGACATTTTTCATATTTTGTTTTCACTTACCCACTCTAGGTCTAGAATCACCATAAGTAATTGTTACTGTTGCAAGCAGGAAAGACCCTGTTGAGGGGGACCAGTCCACCTGATGGAAATTGAGGTACACGAGGGAGACACCATAGAGATTGAGGATCTGAAAAAGAGATGTGGGGCCTGGGGCGAGTGGTACAGAATTGCCGGGCATTCAGGGCAAGTACACGGACCTAGAGACTGGACGTCATTTGTTTCTTAGACATTCCAGAGACGAGGCAATTGAGCGGATGAACCACATGAAATCGTTTTTGTGATGCCATTTGACTTTGACTATTTGTAATATTCTATAAAATATTTTTAGGTTACATGCAGTCAAGATAAATGGATGTAAACTTAGGGTCGCTGATGGTGTAAAAATAAAGGTTTTGTGTCATGGAATGTTTGGACTTTGTGCTCTCTTTGTTGTCTGTTCTCTGTTAAACTGTCGGTCTGCAGACAGTGCGGTGCCAAAAAGTCTGGGATGGAAATAAAGCCACGTGTGCTGGTATGCAGTGACTCATCCCTAGAGAGGGAGGGAGGGTTCAATTTGAACATGAAAGCAGAGCCTCGTATGCCAAACAACAACAGAACTACATATAGCACCATTTTGCCTTCTGGGCCTCATTAGTGCAGCACTGAAGGTTTAGGATGGATGTGTATGTATATAAATATTATATATATCACCAGCACTTTTTTAAGTTGAATCCACTCCATAAAATCTTTAATTGAAACACTCTAAAAACTGAGCTATAGCTGTATGAGCAACGTCAAGACCATAATATCCAACCACAACAAGGCTGAACTTAACAATGAATTAAAATCCTCCGATGAAACGAAACAGGTCTGCAATTGCCATAACAAGAATTCTTGCCCCCTGGACAGAAATTGCAATGTGAGGAACATCATTTATCAAGCAGAGGTCACTAACCCGGAATCAAAAGAAACATACATCAGCCTTTGCGACACAACTTTTAAAGAATGGTAGAGAAACCACACATGCTCTTTCAGAAACAAACGGTACAGAAATGTAACTGAACTAAGTAACCACGTATGGAATCTGAAGGACCATAAAATAAATTACAAAATCAAATGGAGGAAAGTAAAACAAGTGAAATCGTATTCAAACATCAACAAAAAATGTAATCTCTGTTTATGGGAAAAGTTTTCATCATTTGTAAACCAGAAATGGCAACACTAGATCAAAGAAACGAACTGACATCGACCTGGAGACACTAAGAAATTTCTGTTAAGTAACGTGATCACTTAATTGTATTGTGTATACAAGACTGTTACACTTCCATCACCCAATAACATCTCGACATGTCAGGCTGTAAGGCATTGTTCCCTATTTTAAATGTGTATATCTAAGATTGTAACCGTTTTTTCTGGCAGTTGCCTGATGAATGCTTCGCAAGAAGTATGAAGTTCAGAGTAGCGAATAAATGTGTTTGAATTAGTCTGACTCCATAAATCTATCTAAATATTAAATCTAAATATCTAAATATTTAGCTGGCAATTGTCTCAAGCAATCAGTGGTGCACCAAGCAACTGTGGCGACGGAGGACAACAGGCCTGATCAGACCTACATGGGACTTACTGAAAACTCCTTCAAGACTAGATTCACCAACCACAAAGCTTCTTTTAATCACCCGAGTAAGAAACTCAAAACTGAACTCAGCAAACATATTTGGCAGTTAAAGGATGCCAAAATAAATTTTCAAATCACTTGGAAGATCCTGAAGCAAGCTGCCTCATACAATCCAGCTTTGAATCGCTGCAACTTGTTCCTGTATGAGAAGTATTTCATAATCTGCAGACCCAACCTCACTTCTCTGAATAAACGAAATGAACTAATAACCTCTTGTCGACACGCACACAAATTCCTACTTAAAAATTTGAAAGCTGTCACGTAATAGCAACTGTTTATTTTAGATTTGAAAACTCCTGTTGTCAGGCATATTCTAAGTATTTATTGTTCACAGAAATCGTTGTTATTTTAAACTTTTTTAGTATTCTTGCATTGTTCCAGTTATAACCGTTGTAATTTTATACTTTTCTATTCCTTCAATGTCCCTATATACCAGTGTAACGTTGTAATCTTTACTTTTGGCAATTTTATCTGATGAGTGCCGCACAGGTTGTGCGGTACGAAACTAGTTAGTAATAAAATGCCAAGTCGTATCTTCAGTTGATTGGACTGTCTTCTAATAAATATCATATATATGTATTCAATATATTATTTATATATTTATATTATGTTATTATTTGAGTTATATATATATTACATATTATTATATCTTTGGCAGCAAGGCCTTCCTGCCCTACATCAATTTACAGATTACATTAATTCCCTGTATCCTACTATTAAATTTGAGCTAGGTTTTTCTGAGCATGCACTTCATGTACTGGGTCTTACTTTATATCTTATTGACGGGTTTATTAAGACAGACATCTATTCCAAACCTACAGACAGTCATTTATATCTTCCACCTTCTAGCTCCCATCCTAAGCATGTTTTCCAGGCTATTCCTTTTGGAGTAACCACAAGATTAAAAAGAAATTGCTCTGAAGAAATTTTTCTTGCCGAGAGAACAGCTGAGTACAGAGGGTACCTTGTTAACCGGGCTATCCCTGTAAATTACTTTTTGATCAATTCTCCAAAGCCTCTGCCATTCCTAGAAATGATTTACTTAGGACTAGTGGAAAGGAAACAAAGAAATTATTTCCATTTGTGATTACATTTAATCCATATTTACCTGACATGGGCAACATAATCAGAAAGCATTTGTTCATTCTACAATCCAACCCCAAATTAAAAGAACTTTTCCCAAAGAATTATTAGCACCATCTCGTTTTAAAACTGTCAAAGAGGGACAACAATGGTTGCTTCAAATGTGATAGGAATAGATGCGACCTTTGTTACAATTTCTTTGTTGAATCAAATTAATTCTTAGTCTTCAGAAGGGCAAAAAATACACCATTCATTCCAGACTTTCTTGTGACTCAAAAAATGTAATTAATTTGGCTTCTTGCAAGAAATGTCACTTGCAATATGTGGGATCTACTAAAACCGATTTTAGAATTAGGTTAAGCAATCACAAGTCTGCTATGCTCACAAACAAAACAACTTGTGAAGTAGCAATACACTTTAACAAAACCCCACACACTCTAGGTGAATTTTCATTCCAATGTATTGATCAGGTACAGACCCCAAACAACTCTGAGGAGATTGATAGGCTTTTCATTACAAAAGAGGCTTACTGGTTAATGGCACCCCATGGTTTAAATAAAAGGGATTTCATGCGAAAAACAGAATTTGTTATAATTAATTTCCTCTCCTATATTGTACATTACTGATTAATTGTTCAAAGGCCCTTTTCATGGATTTTGTCAGCCTTTTAGGTGTTCATTAGACTCAAAGGCCCTGCCAAGGGATCTTATTATGATTAATATTATTTAAGGGCCCCTCCAGAGATTTCGTTGCTAATTTGCCCTTTCAGGCTGCAAAGGCCTCGTTTTGGGATTTTGGTATGGTTGATGTTTACAGTTATAGGTAAGGGTGGGTTTAACTTTTTCTAATGCTTGCCGCATTGACTCTTCAGTTATTCTATTAATTTTAGCCAGTTTGGATTTCTAGTTTTTAGTTTTTATCTCTCATATTCTGCAAATTGTTTTCATAGTAGCTTGTTTTCGATTCATTCAATATTCTTGGCTTTGTTGATTTTGTTTTTTGTCCTTTGTTAATTAGCACCACTTCTTGCTCATTCATGTGACTTTGTACCTTATTCATTAGTTGTCACTTGTAATTACATAATCACTAGCACCTTAATCTTATTTAAAGCTTGTTTTCATTCAAAAGTTGTAATAACTGAAGGTCTCTGACCTAAACGTTTTTATTAAAATTTTGTAATCATCTTTACGTCAGAAGTTGTCCGTCCTCACAATTTTTTAACTCTCTATATTGTATAGAAATATATACATAAATTCAATGGATAAACAATGAGTGAATTCTTGCTCTGTACAAAGTACGCTCTGTTCAAAATATGCGGCGCAAAAGACTGATAAAACACACCAGTTTCAAACACTGACATGGCTCGGACGTGGCCACAAGAGTGCACTGACCGCCGATTGTCACGAATCACTTAGTGATATAGCCACCACTCATGTCCAGGATTGAAAGCAGTTACAAATTTTGCAAATTTTATGATTTTCGTTTGAGTTTCAAATTTAACAAAATTTGCAATTTTTCGTTAAAATCTATAAGATTTACAAAAATTCGCTGCCTCAACAATTTTTCCACACATTGTTGCAAAATTTACAACTTTATGCTAATCCTCAGCAAGCAACAGCTTGCGGATTTTACAAAATTTGCGTCTTTTTGCTAACTTCACGATTTTTTGTCAACTCATTGTGAAATTTTGTAATCGTAAGTATCCAAGGATACCTTGCACAAGTAACCTTCTTATTACTATCCAAGCGACTTTCGGGAAAGGTCACAAAAGCAAAATGTATGCACTTAACTCAACACCACAAGGGATAACAAACTGCAATGTTTCGTTCTCAAAGCGCTTGTACATGGATTAACAAGACTATCACGGCACTTGTTCTACAAATAGGCTTCTTATTCTAAAATGCTCTCAGCTATGTTATAGCCTAGTTGCCTCTCTTTAGGAAAATAAGTCATGAGTATCAAGGGATATGTTGCACAAGTAACCTTATTACTATCCAAGGGAGTCTCGAAAGAATCACCAATATTTTGTTCTGAAAGCACTTGTTCTATGCAGATTAACATGACTATCAAACACGAATTCTACAAGTTGCCTTGTTATTATGAAACACTCACAGCTCGTAACACCACAAGAGATAACAAACTAGTGTTTAGGGCACACTCGTGAAATAATAAATGAAAAGCCCCCATTTAATTTCTGTTTTTAGACGTGATTTCCACTGATCTCTCGACTTCGAGAGTGGGGGCTACAAGTGCACGCGGCATTCTTTTGTCAACAGTGGCTATAATCGAACCTTTCCAAGTTAACATCAACAAGGATGGCGGGTCTGATTGGGACATTCAACTGAGGATCGGGAAGCGCATTTAATTTCTGTTTTTAGACTTGATTTCCACTGATCTCTCGACTGCGAGAGTGGGGGCTATTTACAGGAAATCAATCCAAGCATACTCAACGAAACAGCAATAAATAACAAAAAACTAAATCAGGAATCTTATTCTGCAGCGATTCTGTACATGCAAAGTATGCTCTGCGGATTCAAAAATATCTGGATCCGTGTTGACGGTGCCTAAAATCGGTATCGAGGTATGCATTTCACAAGTAAGGTACTTATTTACCCGTTCGGAAAGAGATCCTGTCACAAGTATATCACCGTGATGTTTTGATGATAAGAGTGTTTGGTAAAGAGATCCAACAAGCATTTGTCGTTACTACCTTCATCCATGAGATTGTCCAAAAACAACAATCCTCCTTTGGGGAACAATTTTGGTAAAGAGTTGCTGTCAGGGATGCCTTCATCAAACTTTACACCATCACGTTGAAGTGGTTCGTATCCCTTTTGCCACGATCCATAACAGAAATGATTGTTTTTTGGAGGATCAGTAAAAAGATCCAAATTGTACAAAAGAAGTTTGGTGGTAAACAGGGTTTTGCCACATCCAGAAGGTCCTGCTACCATCAGACTGGAGGGAGTGTGAAATTGAAATGCCTTGCATCGTTCCCTGAGCTCAAATGACAAAATACCTGGAACTGTGTTGCTTTTGTGGAAAGATGGACCAAACAAGGACTCAAACCTTGGACCTTTAAAATCTGGTACTAAATTTTCGCATTTTATAATTTCTGCTTGTCCCTAAAATTCAATTCTTGGGAAAATTTAGAGCCATGGTACAAGAAGAAAACTGTATGTGCACCCTTGACTGTCCCAATCCTATTGGACATCCAGAATTATAAAATATAGCAGCAGAAATTCTGCTATATATTACAAACCAAATTTACTTTTTTTTACTCATGGTAATCTGTTTTTTTTTTTTTTCAGGTAATTTCATTGTCAAATATGTACTCAGAGTGTCATGAAAATGTATGCATTGGGCTCGATCTAGTTATGGAGCGATTTCTTTGTGAACAGAGAATGAGAACCAACAAGACTGTTCCAAGGGGATGTTCTCATGCTGTGTGGACAATGGAGGAATATGATGAATTCAACTGCTGGCAGAAGGTGAGAAAGGGAAAGACCAGCAGATCCAGATATTACAAGTGCGACAAAGCCCTTAAAGTATCGACCAAAGAGACAACAGCAACTGAAATAGATGCAGCGGGTCTGTTACACCAAGTTCAAAGTGATGGGTGGGTATTGCTGAGCCCTAAAGAACAACATGAATATGAAATGTGGAGGGACTGGATATGGAGACAACTGGAACAGGATGAATGATAGTGAGAGACAGAAGAGCAGAAAAACAAGAAAGATGTCAGCAAGAACAGAGGCAGAGACAGGAAGACAAGCGTAGAGCAGAGGAGAGGCAGAGACAGTAGGAGAGGCGGAGAATGGAGTGCAGATATAGACAGGTGGAGCGGCGGAGAGAGGGGAGAGGTGCAGGTGGAAAGAAATGAGAAGAAATGGAAGACATGCAGAGAGAGAAAGAGGGAGAGCTAACAATAGGGTAGATGACCTTCGTCAACGGCTACCACCAAAAAAATGTAAGTAGTCATGTCTGGTTAATCACTCCAGCCTGTGTTGTGCTTTGTTAAAATTGTATTCACCATGCATGTGTAGATGTCAATTCCTACTGTTGTCTCTTTCAGTTCCTTGCCACTTATGTAGAGGAGTTGGCCACTATCGGGCTCAGTGCCCCAAAAGAAGACATCAGACACAAATGCAACATCCCAAGTGAATAGAATCAACAATTATTTTGATGCACTACTGGAACAAATCAAATTTTATTAATTTGTATTTCATTTTTGAAGCCATTTTTTTGAGTGAGCCCAGCCACAGAATTCTGCTATACATGTAGAAACTACATTGTATGGGTGACAACACATAAGAATCTCACTTATGACTTGAGAATCCCCTTGAAAGCAGTATATACTTGATTCTCCTTCCCAAGTATAGTGTGGGTGATTTTAAGTGTATTACAAGTAAACTTAGGGAACATTTCTTGCTTAGCAAAACAAAAATAAGAGCCACTTGTGCTATTAATTTTGTTTCCCAAAAATCTAAAATGGAGACTTATTTCACACCACACAGATGACGTCCAAGCAGATGAAGTCATGAAGTCAGCAAAATGCTTTGCTGACAACTTCTACTTCAAGTGTGCCATGACACAAACCTCAAAACGGGTACCAGAGAAAATTTAGAAAGCCACCAAAGATGCGAAACGAACTGAGAAAATGGAAATGGAATTTAAGCCAGATGAGCAGTCAATTTGTGATATGGTTTATCATGCAGTGCATAAAGCAGTTTCCAAACTCAGCTCGGTTTCTTTGACAGACAAAACAAAGCAGCCTCCGCAAAAAAATCCAAAGGTTGTGATAAAGATCAGGCCAAATGTAAAAATTGGAACCAATGCCGACGGGAGGCAAGCCAGGATGCCCATACCTCACCTGTGGCAGTGGCCAAACAAGAGAGACAAAGTCGATGGAGACAGCCAAGACATTCCATGTAACTTTCTCAGATGGTCTATCACCTTCTGTTTCTTGTCCCCGCCATCCCCAGCAGTCAAAAAACAGGAAAGGCTGTGGCAACGGCCCTGGAAAAGATGCAAGAGACAGTTACTGCAAATGGCTTGACAAAATGGCAAGGAAACATTTTTGATCTGCTACCACAGAACTTGGAATTTCACAATCTTTCACATATCATTCTTCCTCCAGCACAGTCACGAACTCTTGGCTTAGGTCTCAAATTTAGACCTTCGCTGAGACCACCTACTGCTCATGTTTTTGACAGTCAAGTACAGGATTTCTGTCACAACGTCCGTCTACATCACATATGCAGATCAGCCTGATGACCCGACTTTCAACCCCAAGCTGTACGTTAAATCAGGTTGGAATCCACCTTGGGAGGATTATGACCTCAATGAAAACCTGTACAAAATCTGTCAAGAGCTACTGGAAAACTTTAATCAGAATTCACCTCAGTGGAAAAGCAATTTTACTTCTGAGGAACGGGGAGGATTGTGTGACCTTAAGGTAAACCCCAAGGTTTGTGTCTTGGCTACAGACAAAAACCTTGCATCTGCACTTGTTTCTACAGAATGGGTAGAAAATGAAACACTTAAACACCTTAATGACACTAAATCTTATCCCAAAGTCACAACTGATGACTGAGCACTTGGCACTCACAGATTAATGAGACAACATGGCAGGCTGAGCAATTCCAAAATCAAAGCCTTCTTTACCTTTAGTTTGTTGATTTAGTTATGCTTTTGAATTCACAACTCCCAGTCTGCCTTTCTTAAAATTGAATTGTGTGTTTGCACATGTTAGTTTCCCTTCTCTCTCCAAGAGATGAGTGGTAGTTTGACCTCAAAGTCAGAAACAGTTCAGCAAGCTTAAAGAAATCAATTCACCATGTATTTTTGAGAAAATTTCAAGCTTGGATTTCAAGGTAATTTATCCATTCTTTCTTTACTTGATTGATCAATATTTCTGTCACATCTTCTCGATCTCTTGTGGGACTGGAGATTCCAAGTATGCCAAACAAAATTTATTTGATGCCTCTGTTAGACTTCACACTAATGGATTGCAACTGTAGCAATTTTCTCTGGCAAGGAAATGTCCTTCTAGAAAATGTAGCACAGAGTGCCACAAGAGGGATTCAGAACATCAATTTCTGGAAACGATCATTCACAAGACGATGAAGTGATTCTAGGAGAAAACCCAAGTGAAAAGGGAGAGGAGGAGGAGTTCAGTTTTGACTCCAATGTCCTAGACACTAACGACGGAGCAGGATTTTCTTCCTGATGTGTGTGGACATTTGGGTAGGGCTGCTAAAGACACTTTGTTCATGGAAACTTTTACTTTGAAACGCAGCAGCTTTCACAAGTAATTCCAGCATGGCCTTGAGCTCTGTAAGGAGGCCTTAATTAAAAAGGACACTCTGCCAGTAAAGCTCATTTACAAGCCCATTAACAGAAGAGATAAGAACATAATACTAGTTTATACTGAATGTTTGATATCCTGTGCACAATTTACAATTGTTCAATGACAGCAGTTTGAATACGGGATGGTAGACTACCAAGTTCCTCTTGTTGTGACAATGAAAGGTTTATTGGAACATAAACAGTGCTTAAAATAATAAAGGTCAAGATTTGCCTTGAGGCACACAAAAAAGAAAAACACAAAGAAGAAAGAAAAGTAACCCTTGATTTTTATGTCACAAAGGCCAAAGAAGAAGCAAAACAACTTCAGAGACTTCTGTGGAGTGGCAAGCTGTGCTGCTGTTTGGAAGAATGCAGCTGCAATCCATATTTTAAGGGTTTCAGTGCATTTTAACATCTTGCAGAAAGAATGCTGATTTCTGCAAGATTAACCTAAATCTCCATCGTTGGCAATGGAGAGGACCAGGTGGGCTGTGATGGTTATGCCCACTACTTCCATGCAAACTGCCCTGGTGTCAATTACTCTGAAGTTCTCTCCCAGCCATTCATTATCTCTCCTTGTTGACGGCCAACATCATAGTTTAAGTTGAAACTACATGATGGGATGGTCACAGATTGTTTGTATCTGACAAACCACATACAATAATTCAAGAATGGATATTGTTTTGAAACAAGTCTTTCTTCCATTCAAATTTTTCAAAAAGCACTGAAAGAATTCCAATCCTATCAGTTGTTTTGCAAATAGCAAAACAACAACAGATTTCACCTCAGTCAAGCTAAGACAAACTAGAAAGACTACTCTACCTTCTTGCTTCAATGTTCAGTGAATTGTAAGTCACCTCCCCAATAGAACAACTGCTAAAGTCCATGTTTGTCTGTTTTATGCAGAAGTAAGAAAGTTACAATTTGATTTTGGTTACATTTTACCTGGCAATCTGCCTGCAATGATGTAATTTAAGTCTCTCCTTCTACTGAGAAAATAATAGGCAATGAGTATGCAAAAATTATGGTACAAAAAAACGCGTTCCAGTTGTCCAGTCCTGCCTCTAGCTTCACAGTCTCTTACACCACTTCATTAAGCATGTACACCTCTCAATAAGGGAAATATGTTCTGGGAAAAAGTGCATTTTTAGGACTGTATCTGCCATGAAAATCATGTGTATTTGAACTGATATGCTCTGGAGTTTTTGCAGACAGTGTCAATGTTTTTAATAAAACTAAGTACTTTAATAAGGACAGGCTCCCATCTCTGATTCACAAATATTTTAGAGAGAAAACGAAATGTGGAATGCGCCTACAGTGTATCATCATGGTCAATGGTACAATTCTCCATTTGGTAACTTTCTAATATTTGGTTAAGTAAAAACCAAATTTCTGGGAGACGACAGTAAGTGCCACTCTCCTACCACAGCAGGCTTAAGAGAAACCACAAGTACAATATCCAAGTACAAGGCCTGATGGGAGTTTCAGGTTACCCCAATACTTTCTTTTCTGTTTGGACCCTTAAAGACCAAGCTTTCACAAAGTTTTACTTGACCCTGCACTGCAGAATCATATTCTTTCACAGCTGTTTGTTTTTTTCAAGAGCTTTGTTCAAATAGCTTTGCCACATCTTAGGCCCATAACATACTGCTTTCCACACTGACAGTGGCCTCTTATCTGTTCAAAGTGATATCTTGTTCTTGGTCAGGTAAATTGTGAGAGAAAGTGGCTGTATTATTCTAATTACACACAATTCATTCCATAATTACATAATATACCATATACATGTAAATACCCTGGAAAGAACCCAATTTTCAATTTTATAAATTGTTTAAATTTCTACATAATCCAGTGTGTTTTCAATAAAATCAATGCATTTTCCTGCTGAATGTGCCCAAAAATTCCCTCATGTTTCTTTTTTCACATCCTATCAGATGGCCTGGTTATAAACATAAACAGGTAAATGCTTGTGATCAGCAAGGTGGAAGTGAAGAGAGTGGGTGTAGAAATCGTTCACCCTGCATAATAACAAAGTTAATCAGTGACATTGGACACTGCATTTTGTTTGTACATATTCTTGTTTAAACCAGTTTGATCATGTGCGTTTTGTAATATCCCGTTTTCAGTACTTTTTTTGCTTTGATGTTTTTCGATCGAGCGAGATCCTTTAAACGTTCCTGTCATGCTCTATAAATTTCAATGCTTCAGGATTGATGACTTAAAAAATTCTAAAAAAATCGGATTATTTTCCTTTCCCTTGAAATTTGGGTACATAAAACTAGAGATAATTACCTAAGCACATGGCTAGTTTCATGTGGGACGCTTCAATATGGCGTATATGACGACATTGCGTAATCACACAATTTCAAGTCAAAATGGCCGCCTTTTGTTGAGCGAGTGATGTCCATGATTTCAATGTCCTGAAGGTATTTTTGGAAGTGGACAATATTCCTTAAGGTATTTGAAGTAAATATGAATGTAATTTTACAGTTAACAAGAAATTAGCAGTGAAAATTCTAGGTAAGTGAGCTTGCATGACCTTCGCCATGTGCTACGCAAATCCACGCATGTTGTTCAAATGCAACTAAATTGCCTTCGGACCGCCATTTTCCATTTGCAATCTCAAATAATTCTTGAATTATGTGTCTTGAATCGTTTTTGGGATTGTAAAGCTCAGGAACTTTGGAAAAAAGCTTTGTTTCATTGAGTAAACATACTTTTCAAAAGGACGCATAACTTGATCTGAGTTAATATTCCACTGGCTGTCGCCATGGCAACAGAAATGTGAGATTTTTAATTACCTAAAAAAACATTCTAATAAATTTTGGTTTCAATGGTTTTTGGCTCTGCTTTCAAGATGTGTTTGCTGATAAATTAAGGTGGCTTGATAGGCCAAAAATCGAAAAAATTTTGTATTCTTGGAAACATACATCTTTGGCATCTAAGGCGGGACTCAACCTAAAATTTGACCAAAATGTCTATATTTTTGTTTTTCCAAAATCTTACACTTCTGGCATAGAAGAATGCTATGCTGAGTGTTTTAGAGTTAATATTGCGCTGTTTCATTGCTAGCGAAGC
>Ga0126339_10001081_pt1 | contig 17547 bp, 10 predicted proteins | sample OrbTmetagenome_2_FD_92532 | JGI IMG/M metagenome (GOLD analysis project Ga0126339, IMG submission 92532) | Coral microbial communities from Petempiche,Puerto Morelos, Mexico - Orbicella T R C metagenome | ecosystem: Host-associated > Invertebrates > Cnidaria > Coral | place: Petempiche,Puerto...
CTTCCCGCCCCCCCACTAATTTAAAAATTTTTTTGGGGAAGTAAGTGGTAAGAAGAAAGCACGCAACTAGAGTTTTTTTTGGGGGGGGGGGGGGGGGGGGGGGGGGGGGAAAAAAGAGTGAGTTACGGGGAATGGGAAAATAGAGAATAGAGAGGGAAGAAGTATGAGGTTTAAGATTACTGTACCAACTTTATAACTACTTACTGGAACGGTAAAATGATTCTCGACAATGTTGACTTGTTCATCTGTGAGGCATTTGATGATTACTTCATGGCTCAAACCCTCGGGTTCTTTATCGGGATGTTCCAGGATACAAAAATCGTCATCACTGTCCTCTTCGTCAGACTCCCCCGGATTTGCCAACTCCACGCCTGTATCTTCAGGGGGGAAATGCTCCTCTACTGGACTAGCCAACTCATCGTCAGGGAACAGGAACAGATCTCTTCTCGGTGATCTGGACAGTTGAGGGTTCAAATCTCCTCTGACGTTCTGTGATTTATTAAAACAACGTTAATCTTTGCAATGGACGTGAAGAAACGTCGTAACGGAGAGCGCGAAACTGAAGAGGACATTACGCTTGTAGCTATTCTTCTATGCAACTCGTCTCGAAACGAAAATTATGGAGATGAGAAACAGAAAGAAAGTGGCTTCAGTTTTCATAATAATGAAGACACCTGTTCCCGTGTGTAAATTTACCTTGCAATTTACTTCGCAAAGGCTTGTTGCACTGTAAATTGCACAAGAAATCGCTCAGCCTAACAGCACATAGTACCTTATCGTGAGAGGGCCCTTCCATAGAGTGCGTATCTACCATGGCCTCTGTCATGATACTACTCAGCTCACCCTCATCTACGGACCCCTGCTTGAGCGGTGGATCAGCTGGACAGCGGCTAGGAGTCTAAACCGTACACAAGGGACAAAATGAAAGAGAATCGATATATCCCACATTCATAACAAATTAACACTAAGTCACTAAGGTAAACTTTAGGAAGTAGGGGTGAAGTAGAACAGATTGTTTGAAATAAATGAGGGGCACGCAAATCTAACGACTCAAAATATATCGTTTCTAAGCCTTCAACAGGACTCAACCCTCAAACTCTTCCAGACCCCGTTTGGATGCTATGGCAGACTCCAGCCAGTACTGGCCCTCTCTCATTCACGCGACGTTACGGGAGTGGGTCCCTCTCTGCCGACAGCGTAGCGTTGCGTGAGAGAGACCAGCCAAAACTAGACTATGACAGACTCGAGTAGTGTAACAAGGTCTGTTAACTGCCAAACCAAAGAAATAAAGTGAGAAATGTTATATCAGAACCTACGAGTCTCACAAAGCTCAATAGTCGCAGCTTTCAACCGGTCTCTGAAACGCTGTGGGTTGATCATGACTCCCATTGGGGGCTCAGGAATATTTCTTTTGAAGTAATTCTACTTGTATCCACTTCTTCATTTCTCAGTCAATTTCAGCCAAGTCAACATTCTACTTATCATTATGAACAGATTCTGTGTTGCCAAATTAACGAATTTCTTGAGCACTACTCTTCGTGATGCTGCTTTGCTTAAGATAAGCACAATGTATTTGGCTCTTTCAGCAAATTCACGTCAAATCTGTTGAATTTTCTGCCCGTACTGATCTGCCTGCCATGTTTGCACTTTTCGTATTTCATAATTACTCTAGAAAGTTCAACAAAATCGCTTTTTTTGGAGGAAGTATTGAGGAAAACTGGTTAGAAATACTCTTTTAACTTCCAAGACTCGACCCAAGCTCCCTAGATGTTGTCTCGGCTGTAGGACCTCACAATCTTACACTCAAAGGAAACGGAAAATATCAATGGTACTTCCCAGACGTAGTAAACATTTTCTCTAGAAAGTCAATTACCTTCATTTAAATACCAAAGTAATGTTAGCTCTGCTAAAAAGTTAATTGTACTGTCTCCAGTTCCTCGATCTCATATGCACTAAACAGTTGAACTGTGAGTTACTTTACTCACCGAGGGTGCTTTTGTGGCAGCTGGTTCTTCCGGTTCGTAGCTAGGCACTAGATCCCCGTCTGCCGCAATGTACTGAATCAGCTGCAGCAGAGCGGAGCACGAGTCCGAACACGTCCTCACATTGACAGTGTTGTTAGACATGCGCAGTTCCACCTGGGGATGACCCTGAACAAAATAACAAACGGCACTATTGAAAAGTTTGGATGATGTGATTTCAAGGCCAAGCACTCTGTTACTTCAAAACCTCAATAAAACAATTTCTTCAATACTTCTGTAAAGAAAGTACACCGCTATCTTACGAAATAGCTATAACGTCAATTTACAAAAACATGCCAACTCTGAACCAACTAAAGAAGTTCAAGGAACCCAAAAAGATTGCTGATATGCATAGGTAGACGAGATTAATTTGAATTCCTATGTTAAAGTACAAACTAGACGTACCAACATAACTGAGATCTTGCACTCCGGTCTACACCCAGTAGTCATTTGAATTATGATTGACGGAGGCAAAAAGTGTAACAGTTGGTCCATTTTGCAACTCTAGAATTTCTTTGTTACTTAAAATTGGTCTTGTAACCTGCAGGTTCGTGATTGAAATTCGCGTTTAGACCTAGTTCGGTCCTTGCATTCTTCAAAAGTCTTCCAAAACCTACTTTTCTTTGATAATAACATCTCGTTTAGTCCTAGAAAAGTCAATAGCTTAGATTTGATCTATCCAAATTCTTACAAGACTCCGACTAAAAGTAGAGTTTTTTTTCTAAGATTCCTCTGCCTTGATATTCCCTTTAAAAAAAATTTGACACACACACAAAAAAGATTGGCTGAACGCCTCAATGACAGGTTAGAATCTTTTTTTGCGTTCGTAGAACGCAATCCTAATGCAGACTTGAGTCGAGTTTCATGGGACAGTGGACCTTCGTCCGAAGTTGCGACACCGATTTGGCCGCCCCGCAGCAGGGGCGAAACGAATGACATCATCGCCAAACCATGTGCTGTACATTTCTTTCGAGTGCGGGTCTTTGTTTCGTTCAAGTGCGGTTTTTTGTGGACATTTATACTGTAATTTGGAAGCTGTAAGTATTCAATTGTGCTCTCAGCGTTGGATTTAGGTGAATTTAAACGCCTCGACGGTGGCATTTATCGAAATCTGATGGAATTGCAAGTGCAAAATGCAATTGAAGTGTAAAATTTACTTTTACAAATTAGCTTTTACGTTCAAACATGACCAGTTAATGTGAGAATATTTAGCACGAAATTTGAAGGCTATAAACGTAAATATTTTCGTTCTATTAAACTTGTGAGTCTACGGAAACTTGCGCTGTCACGCAACGTGTCAACAAATGGAGGACTTTGACACTATGATAAATCTGTCTCTATAAAAACCCCGGTTGTCGATGAAAAACGTTGATTTTAGCAATAGACAGAGGTTAAAAGTCAGCCAGTGAAATCATTTATATATATTTAAGTGACGGCGTCGGACGCTTTCTCATAATAATCTTTGATTACTTCTAGTTTTAATATATAGAAGTTGGGCCATCGTCACTCGTCCCTCATGAACACAAGAAGATTCTCACTGTGTACTATTTCTTCAGTGGACTAATTTACATGAAAAACGTCAAAGGATTTCTGTTTTGGTGTTCTTACCTGTTCACTGCCGTCACACGTGAAAAGGGACAGCTCAAACATCCCAAGATCTAAAACACATACATAATCTGGAAAGACATCAACACTTGAATCAGTTATCACGAATGAAAATAATTGAGTTGAACCAGCTAATAGAACTTACTTCTGATATTTGCAGAACCACTGCATTTGTCCGAGAGATACAACGCCGCATCATCGATGATAAATCTGGCAAAGAACCAACCAAACAAATCAGTTTAGAAGAAACTTCGTCAGTGAAATAACTAAAAATGTTTGAAGCAATTCACCTAAAACTAAACCAGCTGTAAAGCATCCATCGGTTTGCAAAAAAAAAAAACAAACAAACAAAAGCAAAAACAAAACAAAAACAAAAAAGAAAAAAGAAAGAAAGAAAGAAAGAAAGAAAGAAACTCGGTGTTTGGCAACATGATTCGGGCAGCCACTCAGAGTGGCCGGGTGACACGTTCCGAGTGTTATTGTCATAATTATAGGAAAAGACCAGCCGCACAAGATGTTGTGGCTTTAATTGTAAAAGGAAAGTGCTAGTAATTGGCATTCTTGAAGCGAAGTCCCACTAAGAAATCCGAGCCACTCTGGAAAACTAAATATTGCCTTCCATTCCGGCTCAAGTTCTCCATAATGCAATCTACTTTCATTCTCATCATAGCCTCTTGCAGGCAAATTGGGGCACAGAGCAAAAAGGGCGAGAAAGAATAGGGGAAAGAATGCGATACCAGAAAGTCAAAGAACACGTTCCTTCACTCCTCGCATTAAGCCCCTCTTTCTTTACTCTCACCGTTTTTCGGCCGAGCTGCACCCCAATTAACTGAACGCCTGCAAGACGCTATTCTCTTCATCGTTAGTCATTCTCACTTCCTCAGTGTTTGCTGATATTTGCTGAGTACTTTTCTTCAAAATCAAACCATCACTGCTCAAGCCCCTGTGTTGTAGGTAACACGTTTTGGCGCTAATACAGTGCACAGTCAGTGTTTATTGAACCTACCTCAGCAAAGAGACATTAGACTCAATCGTGATGTTACTTGACACACTGAACGTTCCCATGGTAACAAGAACACGTAAAGGAAGGTGGATTGGCCTGTGGGCAGAGAGTAACACGTTACTAACATTGACTGCACTGGCTCATGAGCTACAGAATACAGATGCACAAAACCAAATACCAGAATCATAAAATAATTAATGTAATATAAAAATTAAATTCTACTTGTGACCACTTCAGGATAAGTTAAAAGGAAACAGACTTGCCCCCACGCCCTTAATTCCTTCACCGAACGAGAAACGTCTACAGACTCGCCCCCTCCTTCATCCCCTACCCCCCTCGAAATAAAACAAACACTGATCACGTAGCTCCATAGATCCATGTGGTGTCGCACTTTCGATTCCGGAATTTACGGAAACGAGGGCAACCTCGCAAGATACACACGAATTTTCGAAAATTTATAAACGTGAATTCCAGTTCCATGTGACTTATCTCCCCGAATTGAATGGTTCCATTTCTGAAAGTCAGCAATTCTCAGATTTTTCGGAAACTCTCCTAGAACATTTTCGTTCCATATGCCCTTGAAAGTTTCGGAATTTTTTGTCGAATGGAAAGCACCTCGAGTAACGAAAAAACAAACACGCTAGAAGAGTATCGAGTGTGGAAAAATTCCAATAACAAACCTATAGTCAATGGTTCCTTCCCACACATGTGTGTGGAATACTGTCACGACCGCTGGAGGACTGAAACCAAGAACCGGGTCATCCTTGACGTCAAAGAAATCTCCCACCTGCAAAAATAAATGCTGTTAGTGATGACCGATTTTAAAATAAATAAATAGTCACACGCATTTAACTAAGCGAGGTTTGGCAAAACGTATACTTTTAGTGATCCAGTGAGCACCAACTGCCTTGGAAAAATGCGCTTCTCTGAATGTTTCCCTCAGTCGATTGAGCCAACCACAGTTGAACAACAAGACCTTTCAAGGTACCATACTGGCGAGGCAAATTTTAGTTCCATCCTTGTGAACGGACAAACAAGAACCGCTAAGAGAGGCCTAGAAATTTAGTCATTCTACAAAGACTTGTCTAAAACGGTGTTAAAAACGGCCTCCAAGTTTCACTGAAAAATCACACAGCAAACACAACACTTGACTAAAGAAGCATTATATTGATACCTGAGTAAGCCACATCTGTCTAGAAGCAAGCATCCTGTGGCGAAGAGTGCTTCTGCGAAGTCCCAGCGAAAACAGAATTTCCTAAAAGAAAAATCAGGTAGCACCACATCACCTCAACAAACTGTTTTCGTATTCTCGGTATTGGACTGTCCAGAACTACTAGCTTGCAACTGAGACTAATCCGGGAACCTTCTCAAATGCAAATGACATTACTCTATGATATTCCCCCGCTTTAGCCTCCATTGCAAGCTAGTTCCAGTCAAATACCGAGAATGGCCTACCATTATGTAATTTGACCGCGCGTATTGACTCATATAAGCACATCCATCAGGGTGCAACAAACATTCCTCAAAGTCATGTAGCTACAAAGGCGATAAGACATTTTCTTTATCCTGATTCTGACTAGGGAAAAGCGCTCACTACATGAGCGAAGAGCACGAGAGAAAATGGCCGAGAAACGCTCGACTTATGTAAACTGCAGTACAACTTCACGTTAGTGCTAAGTACAAAGTACTAAGTAGTAATTCTCTGTTCAATTTGCACTTCGTACCTTACTATTTTTCGACGTATCCCCTGAAACTTTAATAGCAAAGGCAAACATCGGTTCACCGGTCTTCCCGTCAACTTGTCTTACACCCGGTTCAGTGTGGTAGAGGGTGGACTGGAGCTCGGCTCCACTGAAGGCGGACTCCATGGACACGTGGGCACCCTGTGGCACCACTGGCGCATGCTGGAAAGCGACTTTTTGAGATTGAAGGCACAGGTAGTTCAGATCCACTTGACTTTTGTAACAAGCTGCTATAAAGAATGTAATGTCATTGAACTCAGCTGCTATTTCTCCTAATACTTCTTCAGAACACGAGCTACAATCCCTGGAACTTCCACTTGGAGAGGAACTCTGAAAGAAAAGAAAACAGTCACCATAAAACCCTTCGAAAAATCTACAAAATTCAAGTTATAATCTTAAAGTATTTGTGAAATACAAATGAAATACGAAGGTGCTTTGATAATTTTGAGTTATCAATTTAAAACTAGTGCTATTCACACCCTGAAAACGCCTAATAGTGTTTCAGAAGCGTCACTAGGAGTTGCCATTGTTCATGTGAAAAACTACCACATAAGAACCTAATACATCCATCAAGGTTTCGTATGAATTCCGGGTACAGCAATTGCGAATGCAATGTTGGGCTGAAATTAGCACTGACACTAGCAACTGAGAAGTGTAGGATTAGCTCTGGATTAGTCTGGAGGGTTAGATTTCCTTTCGAGTATGAAGATAGGCCTTCCAAGGAGATGGGTGACCAAACAAAGAAGAGAAAAATTATTTGACCTCGATGTGATTCGAACCCGCGACCTTCGGATTAGATCGCCGATCGATGCTCTACCGACTGAGCTGCGAGGCCAGACGGACACAGGTCGTGGAGAATTTCAGTAGAAATTCGCGGTAAGGTAGAAAGGTTTGTAAAATATTTGCGCTTTTGCACTGGGTTTATGGTGAATTGCCGAATAACAAGGGAGAGCTTAAAACTAGTAAACGGTAAAAGGGTTCGCTTGCGATTGAGACCAATTCTCTATGGATCACTGGTGGTTCATCAAAGAACAGCTTCCTAGATCTGTCTCACCTCACTCACAGGAAAAACCGCTAGTCTGGCCTTGCCAACATTGAGCGTAAGTGTAAAGGATGTCTGGCCGTTAGGGTTGGACGTTGTTCGTTTGTACTTATTGTCCAATGATGTTAAATTACTGCTGCCTTCATCAGACGAGGATGCATCTACAAACAAAGAAAAGAGGAATGAATTACAACACTTGACAGTACGTTACATATTGGCGAAAAGGACAAAGAGGAACGCGTGTTATCAAAACGTAATGGAAAACACGAGAGAAAGCTTGGTTAAATTCCAACGTTTACGTAGACTGTTGATATTATGGATTTTGTGAAGTACAAAATTGCTGTCAAATAAGTATATACCTCAAAATAACAGTTCACTGAGGCAGAAACTACCGAGGTATATAAAACAAAACCAAAAAGGTACAACGATGGTTAACACTGGGAAAGATTGAGACAGATTACAAACGATAAACTAGAAGTGTTCACTACGGGATGTTGAAGTGTGGTTGATATAAGAAAAACAGAAAACATTTTCCGTGTTTCTATCGAGTTTCAAATGTCGCTCTCCCATTGGCTATCTTTTCTGTTGTTGATAGTGAGTAGCCTGGCAGCCAAGTGTTTCCTCACAAAGGGAATGGCTCGTTTATTTTGATTATCAAAATGTAAATTCTCCTTGCTCGCACCATCATTACGTCAACAGCTCGTGCTTGTATCGTTGTATGTTTCTTTCAGTCATATTTAGCTTTTACTGCATGCTTTCTAGATCTTGCGGGGTGTTCTCAACAAAAATAGTTATTTACCATCATCGTAGCTGCGTAGCCCTGATCTACACATGACAAAGCGATCCGGTCCTTGTGCCTGCATCATCTGACTGGCTAGGTCCAGCCCTGTGCCAATATTAAACCCAGCTGTGTCGGGCCGATCTGCTGGGGAGGGAGCCATAGGTTGCCATAGCAACAGGTCACTGGCCAGCCTGAAAAAAACGAAACGCGAAAACACTGTGTAAGCATTACAATGTATAACTGCATTACCTTAACAGAGTACTGAGTTCCTGATCCTATGCCAAGTCATGAAAAGCAATGGCATGGAAGGGAGGGGGGTGAACAACAGGTAATCAAATTGGTGTTTACACTACGTCCTCCGCTTCCGTTTGTACAGTGCAATTTCATCTCTTGAACCGGCGTATCCATGATAAAATTCTCCAATCTGATACAGTCCTCCGAGCGCCAGTCTGTCAGACAAATGGCGCGCGATTACGTTGTCGTCGCTACTCTTTCTAAAACTAATCAGAAATACTACTGACCATCGCTTAAAAATAATAATATAATAATAATAACAATAATAATAATAACAATAATAATAATAACAATAATAATAATAACAATAATAATAATAATAATTAATAATAAAATAATAATTAATAATAAAATAATAATAATATTTATACAGGGGACGATCTCACATAAAGTGGTTTTCAGAACGGTCCTGTGGAAAATATTATAAAGACGTAAAAGCTATACAAAACAATGCTACTTAAACGTAAAAGATACGATATAAATAAAATATGATAAAATTAAAGCATGCGTCCAAGTTTCTTTTTTATTATGAAAAGACTTACTAATCTCGAAATTAGTTCGTGCTGCGATTAATTAGTAATTGGGCCTTGTACTGTACAGTTGGAGAGTAATCGTGGACATAATTTCAAATCGGCCTCGCGCTACGTTAAAATTACTAGCCAGATTACACCCCGAATTGTTCTCTACTCGGTTCAGGTACTATTACGACCATCTCCGAGCCGGCCTAATAGCTCTATCAGGGCGCATGACAACGATCTGGTCCAGCCATACATGTAAATGTGTTTTGAAATCCACGAAAGACAAATTTCTTTTTTTTTTTTTTTTTTCGCCAGGAGCTGTAATTCCATGTACTTTGTAAAACTTTCATCTCTTCTCGATAGTCTACCCACCTGTTATAAATATTTTCAAAGACATCCTTCGTGTGCAGGTTGACATCTAGTCTTGGAAAGGTGCATTCGACATGTACTTTAGAGGATGCCACTGTGTCTTCTTGAAATTTGGTCATTTCCTCCTGACTTCCAGGCATTAAAAGCTGCAATCAAAAAGCTTATCCATTCAGCTCGATACTTCACTTGTTGCTGTTGTTGTTGTTTTTGATCTAACTGTATTAACATAGCTCAGCAACCCACATTGTAAATTAAGTTTAAATAAATACCATCATTGCCTAGCTTCGCCGATGTGCTCTGCCCATGTACATTGAAAACAAGACTGACTAACCTCTTCTGTCTCAAACATGACAGGTCTAGAGGAGAAAGGTGACGGTTCGGCCTTCATCACAGGGTAGGCATCCAGGGAACTGAGGGGCGAGTTATCTGACGAGGGAACTTCTTCTAAAGCCGAGAGAGGAGCGGATGGCTGCACTGTAATCACAATCCTTTAAACAAATAGCACTTGTTATGACCTATACCGGATAAATGAGGAGGGGCTTGAAACAAACCTTTCGAGAGAACAGTTATAGTTTTCAGTTAACTTTACAACAGCGAGCGGTGTGATATTTTCGCTGCGATGTTATCGCTTCAGGAGAAGTGCCGGTAGTTACAAATTCTAAAAAAAAAAAACAGTTTTCTCAGATCTGCTAGATGGACGTTGAACCGTAAGATTTATCTCCTACCCCTCATATCAAAATCATTTATCAGGTCTTAAAGGATTCGCAGGCGGTTTGAAGAGAGTGGAGGATTTAAATGAATACTGTAGCTACTGGTTTTACTTTTCAGGCCCATTTTCATCAAATTCATTCATTTCACAATATTAGCGAAGAATGAAAAGCGCTATGCTGCAGAGATGCTGATGCTGATGTTTGATGCCACCACTGCATAAAGCAAAAGTCACCTTCAACTACTGAATATAGACAATCATCAGGTCTTTATATTCAATTTCAGGTCATTATCAGGTCTTTATATCAGTTTAAGCATAAGCTCAGCAACTCAGTGTCCCGTGCTAGAAAATAATCAGACAGGCCATTTAAAGTGACACGATAACTGGCTCTTGTCTCAAATGGGTGAATTCAGAATGCCAGTAAGAAACAACCTTTAAAGGAGCTCGTCACGGTTTGTGCGTTTAGCCTAAATATTTCAAGTTCGCTGTTTGTAATCCATGTTAATCTTCACCATCTTTAATCATCCTGGTCCTTTATGGTTTATCATCATCTCTTTGGTGTTTTTCTATCTCACCAAACCATTATTTTCAGGTTTCCTTCAATTTAAAGGTAACTTTGCACTTTGCAGAAATTACTCAAAATACCGTGACTGAGATTTAAAGACGTGAAACACTCAAAGCATCCATATACATTTGTATTGCATGACAAGTTCTAACACCATTACCTTGGCCAGTCGAAGCCACCATTTCCTGTATCGTTCTCAGTTTGACTATGCGTGACATGAATAACAGGCATTTTATCACCGCTGGTATCCTCTTGGAAATAACCTGTAAAAACCATTCAGACTGAAACCTCTCCTTACCGCTAACACATCACTTTTGACGGTTTGTTTTAGTGTTAGCAAAAGGTAACAAAGTGTTACTAAGGCCCGGGTCAAACGCCGTACTTCACATGAGCCGAACCCAATGTGGCTCATGTGAAGTTTGGCGTTTGACCCAGTTAAGTTCGACTGATTTTATTTGGAGCGGCTGAGGCGTTCTTCGCGCCTGGCCAGCCGTAAATAACATGTGAATACCGATTTTGGGTCAAACACCGATCTTCACATGAGTCGAACCAAAACGCATAATCAAAGGTCTAAAGGCTACATTTTGACTTCACCTTGAAAAACCATTGACCAACAAGACCGCTTTTGTTATTTATTTGGTGTAGCAGTTCGGTTCGATTGAATTAAGTTCGACGTTTGACTCAAACAGGCGTTCTTCTGTTATTTGAGTCGACCCAAACTGTCATTAGGTTAGGCTCCTGTGACGTACGTACGGCGATCGACCCAGGCCTTACAACCCTTTAATGCCCTGTTGATACGAACAGACTCAAGATGGCTCCAAAGGGAAATTATTTATCGTGTTGCGCACGATAGTGTTATATTTTGAAAGCTAGCTTTACAGTCGTATTACAAAACCAGTTCTCTCGAACCTATCAACCGTTATAAACAATGATGAAATGTTTTACAATCATCTCTGTTAAAATGTTAAAATAATAGCATTCAGTCTTGAATTAAAATTGCATTTTTAAAACTTCAGGGAGCAACCATAACTGGCCCAAGGCTCATAAAACTGGTCATTTCTCTTGACGCAGCACTACCTGAGCTGGGGCACAGTGGAAGTTTATATTTTAAATATACAACTACTTGGAAAAAAAAAAAAAAGTTTTCGTCCATTCACTAGTTTGCTAATTTTAACGTAATACGAAAGGCATACCGTGAAATGACTGCGATTTCCAAAACTTCTCAGCAATTTCAAGGAACTAAGCCTGCTTGAAATGTGCAGTATCCAAGATACAAGAAATAAAGCACTTGCTTGTTCATTATCATAAATAAAAGACAAGACCAGTATCTTAACTACATTGTAAACTCTAAGTTTTCCATACCATGCAATTCTTTGAAGCCTAAATCGTAACGGCACGGAAGGTCTGATCCAGTAAGGGATGTGTTGAATTCTACAGCTGAAAAGTCAAATATTACGCACTCCTTTCTCAACGACTGTTTCCACCAGGGACGCCGATCCACAGCGGGCCGTAAGTCAGGAGTGGGAAATCTATAATGCCAGTGAAAACCTAAGTCAATTCCACCTCTTAAGAACATAACTTTTTCTGATAGATTTGTGCTGGCATCATGATGTAACTCCAGAGGTCTGTACTTATTTCACAAAAAAATTCGAAGTCAAAGAGGTATTTTCGCAAAATGCAATCATTCTAAAAATTACAAGAAAATTCAGAGAAGAATATTTTGGGGAGTTCCAGGCTTGAGCAAATTTTCACTTTTGAAAGATGGACCTCATTAGAAGACGGTACTTCAAGAACAACTTTCGATAGAGTCGTCTCTCTAACTCTACTAGCAAAACATTGTCATACCACTTCCTCGTTATGTCTGTTTTCTGGCTTGCCTAACCTTTTCAGAAGGACCATAAATTTGCAATAAAAAAGAATTATACGATTGAAAGAGTTGGAATTACCCAGTACTTAGTAATTTGATAGCTACAGGTTGTCTAAACGACCTAGACAAACCATACGGGTTAGGTCAACTGTTTCTCTCCCTCATTTGCGTAAACGTGAAAATATTTAAATTTTAAATATTTTCACGTTGTACGTGAAAAAAAATTAAAAATCCCCTAAATGAGAAGCAAATTTACGGAACCTACGTGTACCTGAAACCACCTAAAGCTGCGATTTGTCCCCTTAGTTCAGGTAAGGCGTCAAAATATCCAAGTCTTCTAAATTAATTAGATGCAATTTTCGAACCGTGTACAAAGCGAAATCAGTCTTCGTACGGTCGGTCAAACTGAGCGGATTGTCAACCGTAACAGTTTATCTATATAGGACTTGATTGTTCACCTTAAGACCAGAGTAAGAGAAGGGCAAGACAGGTGAATGTTAAAAGGCTGTTCCACTGTGGGAGTGTCTTCCATGGCTTGTGTAAACACAGCCTGTTGATTCTGTCAAAAGACAACACATTGTTAGAAGTTTGCAGAGCAGTCAGAGGAAGAAACTTCAGTGTTCAGAGTGAGGCCTGCAATTTTTTACCAGAAAGGTTGTGAATTAAGCAACTTGAAGCATCCTCATGGTACCATGTTGGTGATAACAATGACCTGACCACCAACACAAATCGTGACTATCACAATTCACGAGTTAAAATAACGAAACTAACTTCATTCTATGCAAAAACTGTATGTACTGCAAGACGGTAGCTTTTGATCATGGTTCCGTCAATTTGTAATGAGAATTTCAAAATCTTGACAATGAAAAAATTGTATTTCCCATCGCATTATTTAAACAAAGCTGGGTCTACAAGGATGGTCTAATATTATCATTCGAAAACTGAGCCACAAATGCTTCACCAGTTCCTCTACCCTTTGGTTCTGACCCCAGCACGCCAGAAAAAAAAAAAATGAAAACGCAGCTTTCTTTCTACAGTTAGGCCTACCTTCCACATTAATTCGTCACAAAAACAGAGCTTTTTGAAAACGCTTCTCAAACCGGAGGAATTTGAAAACGCCGGCTTTGCGTTTTACACTAGACGGAAAACATTTCTCCGGTGTTAAGTGTGGACAGAAAACACTTAATGCGTTCTCAGAGTGAAAATGTAATTTTTGAATTTCTCCGGCATAGTGTGGACGAGACCTGAGAAATCAGCTGAATCCGTTATAAATCCGGGACATACAGTAACAAGTTTACCAATCTAAGGAAAGGTTAACTGCAGTGCTCTCTGAAGAGCTACAATGAGTTACAAAAGTGCTGAGATACTTCGCAGTAAATTTCTATTTTGGAGCCTCTCGCTAAAATGGTTGCAGTACAAATTGCCCCAAGAGCGTCTGCGTGAGAGGCTATTCATTGCCCGTTAACTCGCCTCTGTTTTATTTTGTACTTGTTTTGACACCTGCAGCGATGGACGTACCAGACTTTTAAACTGTTATTTTCCATGACTTTCCTTGACCAACAAATAAATTTCATGACTTTCCAGACCTTTCCAGGCCTAGAAAACGAAATTCTTGATTTCTATGACTTTCAACGTTTTCAATGACCCGTACGAACTTAGTATAAGATCTACAAATGTTCTAAAAGAGTCTCAACTACTCAGTTTTGTCACACATAGTAAACAACATGATTAATTTATTGCAAAAGTATCAAAAACATAAGAGTTCTAACAACATACCACTAATGATGGAGTGCACGATTTAAACATGCGGGACTGCATGTTTGACGGATGGTTCATAAACACAGGCTGTGGATCCAACAGTGCAGTCAACCTGTCCACTATTGACACATCTATTTCACAAAGCAAGCCACCAAGCTCCACGGACAACTCTGACTTGGGTAACACTACATTGCGACCTTGAACAACCCCCTGGAAAAGGGGAAAAACGTTAGAATTCTAATCTAAAAAAAATAAAATAAAATAAAATTACTATTACTACAGGTATGCCTTCCAATACCTTCTGAAAGGTCAAGGGGAGTGGTAGAAGTTAACTCATTTATTTGGATTTCTGTCTACATGTGTATAATAGGGTAAAAGGGTGGCAAAGTCTGTATGCAAACTAAGTGGCCCATAAGGCCAGTGCTTATCCCGGTTTCTGTAGCAATTGAAGCGACTAGGAGTATTTCTACTCCCCCATGGATGGAATGCTAGTCCATCACAGGGTTCGCCCCAGCAATAAATTTCTTGGTACCCATTTACACACCTGGGCGGAGAGCGGTACTGTGAAGGTAGTGTCTTGCCCGAGAACACAACACAATGTCCTCGGTCGGTGCTTTAACAAGGACCAATCCAAAGGAGCACATTTTAACCATGAGGCTAACATAAAATAGGTCTTGCTACAAGGTTTTAAAAATACGGGAGTGAAATGCATTTACTTCAGTTGCATAAAACCAATAAAAAGAGCAAAAGAGGAAGATGATTACAGGAGAAGTTGTTCTTTGAGTGTTCCTGTGCTTGAGTCTGAGGCAAGGAAGGGAAGAGGTTGGATTAAATCCAAAATAAGGTGCTGCTTGACTATCACGTGAAAATAATTTCAGTAACTGAAAAAAAGAAAGAGAGAAAGATGAAATCAATTACTGTATAAGTTCATGTACACCATCAGCTGCACCTTTTTTCCCTCAAAATTCAACTAAAAATTTGGGGGTGCGGCTTTAATCTACGGAAACATCTGAGGTTGGAGTTCTCTAAGGCTTAACTAAGCCTTCATTTTTCTATGTTTTATAAGTTCAATGGCCTCTCCATCCTGTCCTACAGAAAATCCTCTCCTTTCTTATCATGTTTTCATGTCTTTTGTACATCTGATTCAAAATTAACACTGCAAAAAATAAAATATTAAAACGTATGCAAATTCAAACAATCTACCTGAAAACTTTACAAAAGAGTGTCCCAAACTTATAATGTATTTCTAATGTGTTGCCCAGTAAATCTTGAGAAATATTCATTTTTCAGGTCAAACTGCCTTTCTCCTGTTATTTTGATCATCTACTGTACTATGTTTCTACTATGTATTTAAACCCGATGGAATAATCAGCAGAGCTGGTGGGGTTGTGCATTTAGACTAAAAGCTGCATATGTACACGTTCCTGCATTATCATTATAACGACCCATTGTTATTTCAGCCTACTGTCAGAGTGTAAAAACAAAATTGTTCGGTTATGTCCAACATACCACTAATAGTGGAAAAATGTGAAAGGATACATGAAGTTGACAAGTACTGTACCTGAGTTACGGAGCATGGAGTTGGAGTGGGTGAAGAAGTTGATAATCGTTCAAATAAATATTCATTCAGCTCCAGTTTCCCTATTGACAATTCAATGTTTCCAGTCTGGTGTGAACTGCTGACTGTTCTCTCAAATTCAAATGAGATAGGGGCAGCCATACATCTGCAGATTCAAATGTCACAAACTTTAAAGATAAATTGTGAAAATACACGTAATATATACTTGAATCCTTGGGGGTGGGGGGCACCCCCCAAAGTTTTTCATGGGGGGTGTATGGCCCAAACTTTGAAACCCCTATCTTACTAGAGACCAAAATCTGTGATTGTCCATACCCTTTCTCAGACCCAAACCAAAAAATTGATACTCCATTTCAGACCATTAGAATTACCACACATGCATGATCAAAGCTAACGAGGAATGATTTCCATTTACATAAAAATTGGAGAGGAGCTACAAATTTTCCAGTAATGATGCAGAAAAAAATTAGTTGATAAATGTAAACAAGATACCCAGTGCCTGTGAAGCCAAAGTAAAAAATATACCCTATTTCAGCCCAAAGTGGTCAAAATTTACTCCTCTTTTCAGACCAAAACAGCACATGCCTATAGATAAAGATACATGACAGTTATAGGTATTGTAACACCCCCCACCCCACCCCCTCTCAAGGAACTTGAAAAAACCTAGTGCCTTGCCAACACAATGTACAGTAAGGACCAAACTTTTAAGGGCCTGACTCTGACCAAGATTCAAACAAATAACACCAAACCATGTGCATATTTAAACCACTGCACCATCCCCAGGTTCCTTCCATATCCTAGGTCATATTCAGTGCCATGTGCAATACAGCTTGAGTCCTTGTCAGCTACTGCTAGTAGCAGCCTCGATCGTGTTACTGGTGGCTAATTAAGGGACTGCACAAAGACACCTACCTGAGATGATCTGCACAACATGCCAAAGCAAACTTCTCTGCCATCCCTTCAAAGTCTTTTCCTCCAAATCCGTATGTACCAAGGCTAGAAAAGAACTTGTCTGCCATGAGAGACAACGGATGACTGTCACTGGAGTGGAAGTCTTGTATCTCTGATGATGGCGACAACACTGGATCAATGTGAAGCACTGTCATTGCCAAGCTGGTGAGCTTGATACTTATTTTTGTCACATCAGGGCATGGATCATCTAGGGCTGCTATTCCAGCAAGACCAGGATTTGCAGACGAGATACTGTGTCTAGAAACCGTGCTTTGAGGAGCATCTGCATGTATTAGTAGACAAAGGCAAAAGTTATTCAATCTGTGATTTCAAAATGAACAGCATGGTTGTTCTCCTTTACAATCAAGACAACTAAACATGTCATTCAAAAGTGCTTGTCATTTGCAACAAACTATAATAATATAGGAACATTCTATTAGCTAGACATGTCACCTGAATCTGATCATATTCAACTTTGTTAGTTTTCCTTACCAGTTCTCATGTCAGGAACTGATGACATGGATTGCTTTGCACTGACAAACACAGTATTCGCAGCTTCTGCTAGAGAGGTTCCTTGTGAAAAAAAACAAACAAACAAACAAACGAAGTTGTTGCAAGTTTGTTGTTTTTGCTTTGTTTTGATTTTGTTTTTGCATTTGTTTTCCTTGACACAGGGCCAAGGTCCATACAGGTAAAATGTGCAACGTGCCTAGGGCTTAAGGCAGAATATCCTCCCAAACCCA
>Ga0126339_10001082_pt1 | contig 17546 bp, 10 predicted proteins | sample OrbTmetagenome_2_FD_92532 | JGI IMG/M metagenome (GOLD analysis project Ga0126339, IMG submission 92532) | Coral microbial communities from Petempiche,Puerto Morelos, Mexico - Orbicella T R C metagenome | ecosystem: Host-associated > Invertebrates > Cnidaria > Coral | place: Petempiche,Puerto...
TACCATCAGTATAATCAGTAATAAGATACCATTAGTAAAGTAGCACGTGATCGCAATATTATTAAACAGGATACCTTTAGAATCAATGATATACCATGAGTATCATCAGTAATAATATACCATGAGTATATTCAGTAAGAATATATCATGAGTAAAGTAGCATGTGATCACCATTGATATCATTAAACAGGATACCCTCAACATAATCGGTAATAATATACCAGCAGTATAGTCCCTAAAAATGTTTCTCGAGTAAAGTAGCACGTCATCAGAATATTATTAAACGTGACAGTAAATTCAGTAATAATATACCATCAGTATAGTCAGTAACAATATACCTTGAGTAACATAGCATGTACTTACAATATTATTGACCAGGGTACCCTCAGTATAATCAGTAATAATATACTACAAGTGAAGTAGCTACTTGTGATCACAATTTTATGAAGAGGATACCCTAAGAATAATCAGTAATAATATACCATGAGTAAAATTAGTATAATATCCCTTTTTGAAGCCTGGCCCAGTTCCCTATCCTCAACCCTATATTAGTAAATGCTCTCTCTATGCAGGGGATTCTTTGATTTGTCTATCCATTCCTTTTCATTTACACTACAGAAAACATGTTGCATCAAATGCTTGTCATGGCTAGCCTCCTTTTTGGCCATGCCACGGCTATATCCTGTAAGATGTCAATAGCAAGGCAATATAAGATTATAAACAACAAATTGAGCAATTTCTATAAGCGCTAATGCTTGGGGCAAAAATGAACAGTTGGGGTACAAAACTAATACAAGACCTCAAGTAGTGTGTGTCTAATGAAACAAATTAAGGAGCTCTTTCAAAGGATTTATATTGTAAAATGAAACTCTATGTCAATGCAATTGTGTGTCATCTGTGATGCCATACTGCTCCATCTGACAACCTTTCTTACAGCATTTGTTGTTCAGTTAAGTTACAGTATATACTTGAAAAAAAAAATACACAAAACTGATAAATGAACTAGAACTAAAAAAATATTTCTAAGAACATACCTACGGTAGAGCGATTTACTTTGGTATCCAAGAATTGGCAAATCTTTGGCTTCATACAGTTCTAAAAAAATCCACTTGGGTTAAAAAACAGTTTTTATTAGACTTAATTTACTTGATGTCAAGAACAAAGGAGCTTTAAACTTGATAACTTTTGTTGTCCTAACGTTTGACATTCAAACAGAAAGTGATTCTGCTGTATTAAATGTTGACAATTGTTAAAAGTTACAGTCAGACATTTAGTAGGTTGCTAGATTGCTTGGTCAATAATGCAAAAAAGTTGTTATTAACCTTATATAGTTCTATCACACTTCTGGATATAGATATTCTTTATGTACTTCACCTGTTAAATCAATTCATCCATTGTGTCATTCCTATATATCTCAGAAGAGTCACACCCACAACTGCAAGTTGGATGTACACCTTAATCAAAGACAACAAAAACTGACATTTTACAGACCATAAATGACTTAACTGACCACGACTGTGATCAAATAAATTACCCTCCTAAAAAATTCTATCTCAACAATAACAATCAAATCTTCTACTAAATAAACACAACAAAAAAAGGTTGTCACCGTTAATTTTTTTTTTATATAAATTTGTGATTTGTGATGTTGTTGGTTAAGTGAAGAAGTAATCTTCACTTAACCAACAATATAGAGACATTGTCTTCAAAACTACTCTAACAGACAGACAGACAGACAGACAGACATACATACATACATACATACATAAACTTTATTTAAGCTCGAATTTCAGAGTAGCTTGACAAGCTAATATTTCAGGGAATCTGAATAACAACTTAGGGTGAATATTGAAAAAGATTCTATACACCTTACCTAGTTCCCCTTGCCCTTCTGTTGCTGTTAGTGGCATCATTAAAACAGATGATCCAGATGTAGAAAATGTCTTGATACTCGAAGAGAGAACAATTAATAAATGTTCCTTATAAATGTTAACTTGGTCCTGAAAACAACCTAACAACACAGCGTTAATAATGAATTAGGAACTCTTTTCTCATCTATATTATCTTCCTTTGCACCATGAGTCACTGCCTGGTTTTAAATACTTGTCAGTTGTATTGATATTGGTAATAAAAATAATCATTACCTACCAATGAGTGTGGTAAATTCAATCCATTTTCCTCAAGCTGTTGACGAACAACTGCCAGGGTATCATCATCCAACTCCTGAGAAGAAACTGTTATTTGTTTACTGTTTCTTGCGCAAGGCACAATGGCTTTGTGGTTAGTTCGCTTGTCTCCAAATCAAGTAATCTGGATTCGATCCATTATGCTGTGTCCTTGGGCAAGACACTTAATTTCAGTGTCTCCCTGCACCAAGTTGTGTAAATGTAAATGGCTAACTTAATGCTGGAGGTAACCCCGTAATAGACTGCCATCCCATTCAGGGGGCAGTAGAAATATAGAAATACTCCTAGTTGTTTCATGCTACAGAAACCAAGATAAAGTGATGGCAACTTGGCTGGTATGCAGGCTTTCCCAATCTACATATATAGTACACATTGCAACAAAAGTGGTTTACCCGTCCATCATCTTTCAACGACACATTTGCAATTTTTGTCTCCATTGCAACTTCAACATCTTGAACACATCAAGGTGTGGTGTGGACAAAGAAGCCTGCAGAGTTAGTAGGAGTCTGGTAACACATAGCCTTCAAAGAATGTCCCACAGCCCAAGGATTCTGCCACATTGAACAAAACCTGGAGGTCTAGCAGGGAAGCCCTTGCCAGTGTAAGAAAAGAAACTCAGGCCATCCCAGGATCAAAAAAGCTCCTGCCACTATGCCACCTCCAAAACAAACATCTTGGTACAACTTAAACAAATAAAAAGATCCTGATAAATGAAAAGCACGAGACTGCAACTCACTGAAAACAAGATCCCGACAAAGGAACAGCCAAGTTATGTATGTAACTAGTAAAACACCGCAGCATCAGAGTAACTACCAACAATATCCAGACAAAAGAACAGTGCAACATGTAAGTAACTAGTAATAGGATCCTGACGAGGGTATAACTAAAAGCTCCCGACAATAGAACAGCCCAGCATCTAAGTAATAAGTAAAAGCTTCCTTCCCACAGGGGACCGATGCAGTGTCTAAGTAATAAGTAAAACCTCCCAACGGGGGAATGGAGCAGCCTCTGAGTAATAGGTAAAAGCTCGCAATGGGAGAGCGGTGCAGTGTGGAAATAAAAAGTAAAATCTCCCGATGGGGCAACAGCGCAGAGTCTAAGTAATAAGTAAAACCTCCCAACAGTGGAATGGAGTAGCATCTAACTATTAACTAAAAGTTCCCGCAGGGGGAACGGCGCAGCGGCCAAGTAATAAAGTAAAATGTCCCGACAGGGTAACAGTGCAGCGTTGAAGTAATAAGTAAAAGCTCCCAACGGGGGAACAGCGCAGCGTCTAAGTAATAAGTAAAACCTTAGGATAGGGAAGTGGCGCAGCGTCTAAGTAATAACTAAAGGCTCCCACGGGGGAACGGTGCAGCATCTAAGTAATAAGTAAAAGCTCCTGACAGGAGAATGGCGCAGCGTCTAAGTAATAAAAAGAGTTTCTGCCTGGAAATGGTGCAGTGTCTAAGTAACAACTAAAACCTCCCAATGGGGGAGCGGAGCAGCATCTAAGTAATAAGTAAAAGCTCTGGAAGGGGTAATAGCGCAGCATCTAAGTAATAAGCAAAAGATCCCGACGGGTCAAAGGCGCATCTAAATAATAAGTAAAAGCTCCCACAGGGGAACCGCGCAGCATCTAAGTAATAAGTAAAAGCTCCCAACGGGGGAACAGCAGAGTGACTAAGTAATAAGTAAAAGCTCCCGACGGGGCAACAGCGCAGCGTCTAAGTAATAAGTAAAAGCTCCCAATGGGGGAACAGCGCACCGTCTCCAATAGCGCAGCGTCTAAGTAATAAGTAAAAGCTCCCAACAGGGGAAAGGTGCAGTGTCTAAGTAATAAAAAAAAGTTTCTGGGGGGAAATGGTGCAGCATCTAAGTGATAACTAAAATCTCCAATGGGGGAACCGCGCAGCATCTAAGTAATAAGTAAAAGATCCCAATGGGGGTGAGGTGCAGCATCTAAGTAATAAGTAAAAGCTCCCACGGGGGAACAGCGCAACATCTACGTAATAAGTAAAATTTTCTGCGGAAAAATGAAACAGCATCTAAGTAAAAACTAAAAGCTTCTGCAGGGGAACAGTGCAGCAGCTAAGAAATAAAGTAAAATCTCCTGACAGGGAAACGGTGCAGCATCGAAGTCTCCTGACGGGGGAATGGCGCAATGTCTAAGTAATAAAAAAAGTTTCTGCGGGGAAATGGCATAGCATATAAGTAACAACTAAAAGCTCCCAATGGGAGAACAGCGCAGCGTCTAAATAATAAGTAAAAGCTACCAACAGGGGAGTGGCGCAGTGTCTAAGTTATAAGTAAAAGCTCCTATGGGGGAACAAGGCAGCATCTAAGTAATAAGTAAAATTTTCCACAGAAAAATGGCGCACTGTCTAAGAAATAAGTAAAAGCTCCCAACGGGGGAAAGGCACATCTAAATAATAAGGAAAAGCTCCCACAGGGGAACCGCGCAGCATCTGAGTAATAAGTAAAAGCTCCCAACAGGGGAAAGGCACAGTGTCTAAGTAATAAAAAAAAGTTCTGCGGGGAAATGGCACAACATCTAAGTAATAACTGAAATCTCCAATGGGGGAACCGCGCAGCATCTAAGTAATAAGTAAAAGATCCCAACAGGGGCGAGGTGCAGCGTCTAAGTAATAAGTAAAAGCTCCCAAGGGGGAAAAGTGCAGCATCTAAGTAATAAGTAAAATTTTCCGTGGAAAAATGAAACAGCGTCTAAGTAACAACTAAAAGCTCCCGAAGGGGAACGTTGCAGCAGCTATGTATAAAGTAGAATCCCTCAACAGGGGAACAGTACAGCGTCAAAGTAATCAGTAAAAGCTCCCGACCAGGAAATGGCGCAGCGTCTAAGTAATAAAAAAAGTTTCTGCGGGGAAACGGCATACATGCAAGTAATAACTAAAAGCTCCCAACGGGGGAACACCGCAGCATCTAAAGTTATGAGTAAAAGCTCCTATGGGGGAACAAGGTACCATCTAAGTAATAAGTAAAACTTTCCGCAGAAAAATGGCGCAGCATCTAAGTAATAACTAAAAGCTCCCGCAGGGGAACAGTGCAGCAGCTAAGTAATCTCCCGAAGGGGGAACAGCACAATGTCTAACTAATAAGTAAAAGCTCTCGCAGGGAAGTGGCGCAGCATGTAAGTAATATGCAAGCAGAGTCTAAGCAAGAATTAAAAGCTCCCACAGGGGAACAGCACAGCGTCTAACTAATAAGTAAAAGCTCCCACAGGGAAATGACGCAGCGTGTAACTAATAAGTAAAAGATCCAACAGCGGAACAGTGCAGTGTCTAACTAATAAGTAAAAGCTCCCATAGGGATATGGTGCAGCAGGTAAGTAATAACTAAAAGCTCCTGCAGGGGAAATGGTACCGCGCCTAAGTAATAGGTAAAAGCTTTTCACAGGAAAATGGCGCAGTGTCTAAGTAAGAAGTGAAAGTTCCCGCAGGGGATCGGTGTAAAGTCTAAGTAATAAGTAAGAGCTCCCGCTGGGTAACGGCGCAGTGCCTAAGTAATAAGTAAAAACTTCTAACAGGAGAATGGCGCAATGTCTAAGTAATAAGTAAAAGCTCCTGACGAGGGAGTGGCGCAGTGTCTAAGTAATAAATCAAACCTCCCAACGAGGGAACGGCACAGTGTCTGATTAATAATTAAAAGCTCCCAACGGGAAAATGTGCAGTGTCTAAGTAATAACTAAGAGCTTCTAACGGGGGAATGGCACAGCGTCTAAGTAATAAGTAAAAGCTCCTGGCGGGGGAGCGGCGCAGTGTCCAAGTAATAAGTAAAAGCTCCCGATGGGGGAACAGCGCAGCATCTAAGTAAGAATTAAAAGCTCCCAGCGAGGGAGCAGCGCAGTGGCTAAGTAATAAGTAAAAGCTCCCGATGGGGGAACAGCGCAGCGTCTAAGTAATAAGTAAAAGCTCCCAACGGGGGAACAGTGCAGCCTCTAAGTAATAAGTAAAAGCTCCCAACAGGGGAACAGTGCAGCGACTACCTAATAAGTAAAAGCTCCCGACAGGGCAACGACGCAGCGTCTAAGCAATAAGTAAAAGCTCCCAACAGGGGAACAGCGCAGTGTCTAAGTAATAAGTAAAAGCTCCCAACGGGGGAACAGCGCAGTGTCTATTGTAAGTAATAACTAAAAGCTCCCAATGGGGGAACAGCACAGTGACAAATTAATAACTAAAAGCTCCCAACGGGGGAACAGCGCAGCGTCTAAGTAATAAGTAAAAGCTCCCAACGGGGAACAGCGCAGCGTCTAAGTAATAAGTAAAAGCTCCCAACAGGGAAACAGCGCAGCGACTAAGTAATAAGTAAAAGCTCCTGACAGGGGAACGGCGCAGCGTCTAAGTAATAAGTAAAAGCTCACAACGGGAGAACAGCGCAGCGTCTACGTAATAAGTAAAAGCTCCCAACGGGAGAACAGCGCAGTGTCTTAGTAATAAGTAAAACCTTCCGACAGGGGAATGGCGCAGCGTCTAAGTAATAAGTAAAAGCTCCCAACGGGGGAACGGCACAGCGTCTAAGTAATAGGTAAAAGCCCTCGCAGGAAAATGGGGCAGTGTCTACATAATAAGTAAAAGCTCCCAACTGGGGAACGGCAGCAGAACCTAAGTAATAATTAAAAGCTCCTGAAGGGGGAACACCGCAGCGTCTGATTGATAATTAAAAGCTCCCAATGGAAAAATGTGCAGCATCTCAGTAATAAGTAAAAGCTCCCAACGGGGGAACGGCGCAGCGTCTAAGTAATAAGTAAAAGCTTCCAATGGGGGAACAGCGCAGCGTCTAAGTAATAAGTAAAAGCTTCTGACGGGGGAGCAGCGCAGTGTCTAAGTAATAAGTAAAAGCTCCCAACGGGGAACAGCGCAGCATCTTAGTAATAAGTAAAACCTTCTGACAGGGGAACGACGCAGCATCTAAGTAATAAGTAAAACCTCCTGACAGGGGAACGGCGCAGCATCTAAGTAATAAGTAAAAGCTCCCAACGGGGGAGCAGCGCAGTGGCTAAGTAATAAGTAAAAGCTCCCGACGGGGGAACAGCGCAGCGTCTAAGTAATAAGTAAAAGCTCCCAACAGGGGAACAGCGCAGCCTCTAAGTAATAAGTAAAAGCTCCCAACGGGGCAACAGCGCAGCGACTGGGTAGTAAGTAAAAGCTCCTGATGGGGGAACAGCCCAGCATCTAAGTAATAAGTAAAAGCTCCCGAAGGGGGAACAGCGCTGCGTCTATGTAATAAGGAAAAGCTCCCAACGGGGGAACAGTGCAGCAACTAAGTAATAAGTAAAAGCTCCCAACGGGGGAACAGCGCAGTGTCTAAGTAATAAGTAAAACCTCATGACGGGGGAACAGCGCAGTGTCTAAGTAATAAGTAAAAGCTCCCAACGGGGGAACAGCGCCGTCTCTAAGTAATAAGTAAAAGCTCCCGACAGGGGAACAGCGCAGCGACTAAGTAATAAGTAAAAGCTCCCAACGGGGGAACAGCAAAGCGTCTTAGTAATAAGTAAAAGCTCCAAATGGGGGAAGAGTGCAACGACTGAGTAATAAGTAAAAGCTCCCGACGGGCGAACGGCGCAGCATCTAAGTAATAAGTAAAAGCCCTCGCAGGAAAATGGCGCAGTGTCTACATAATAAGTAAAAGCTCCCAACTAGGGAACGGCGCAGCACCTAAGTAATAATTAAAAGCTCCCGAAGGGGGAACACCGCAGTGTCTGATTGATAATTAAAAGCTCCCAGCAGAAAAATGTGCAATGTCTAAGTAATAAGTAAAAGCTTCTAACAGGGGATTTGCGCAGCATCTAAGTAATAAGTAAAAGCTCCTGATGGGGGAACAGCGCAGCATCTAAGTAAGAAGTAAAAGCTCCCAACGGGGGAATGGCCCAGGTTCTAAGTAATAAGTAAAAGCTCCCATGGGAGAACGGCACAGCGGCTAAGTAATAAAGTAAAAGCTCCTGTGGGGGAACGGCGCAGCGGCTAAGTAGTAAAGTAAAATCTCCTGACAGGGGAATGGCACAGCATCGAAGTAATAAGGAAAAGCTCCTGCAGTGGAACAGCGCAAGGTGTAAGTGAGAAGTAAAATGTCCCGATTCGGGGACGGTGCAGCATCTAAGTAACAAGTAAAAGCTCCTGACAGGGGAACGGCGCAGCGTCTAAGTAAGAAGTAAAAGTTCCCGACAGGGGAACGGTGCAGTATCTAAGTAATAAGTGAAAGCTCTTTAAGGGGGAATGGTGCAGCATCTAAGTAATAAGTAAAAGATCCTGATGAGGGAACAGCGTAGCATCTAAGTAAATAGTTAAAAGATCCTGACATGGGAACAGCCCAGCATGTAAGTTATTAGTAAGGGTTAAAATAAAATAAAATTCCCTTGAGAAAAGTGAAAGAATTACAAGAAAGAATTGTGAATTAGAAGGAATACGGAAAAATAAGTATAAATGATTAGAAAGTAAATACAATACCTCTTTACTTACCAGAAATCATGTCTTGCTACAGTAAGCTTGTTGACGCTTGAAAAAGGTATGTGGTCAGAAAAAAAGAAATGAATAGGTCCATTAGTAACATATAGCAGCTTTGAATTTAATTATTTTCAAGATGTATTACAATAAGTTGAACAGAACAAGAATATCTCAGTGGCGCTTAAAACAAATTGAATTGAACTAAACTGTGCATTATTATTATTTTATTTACATAGAGGGGTGCACTAGTAGCAGGAGGAAAGCAAGTGTCAGCATGAGACACAACCTTGGGAAACCAGCCACACCAAAGGATAACAGCCAAGAAAATCTCTAATGACTTGAAATGGTTCTTACTCAAATCTTTCAACTGGCATTTGAGAATGACTGTACAATTGGCTGTAAGTATTCACATTTCCATGTGCTGAGTTATGTGCCATTCTGCTGGGTGATCTGGCTCTTTCCAGGTTGTGCAAGGGACCAGAAGGTCATCAAGAAATCTGGGTAATTCAAGTGAACACCGGGACAGACAATCAACCACATAAGGTACACGGCCATTTGGCAAGGAATCTCATTGACTGTCATCCTATGGTAGAAAGGGTGCACATAGACTCTCATCATAGTAGGAAAACTCAGAGACGCTCATATCTTTAGGAAACATCACACAGAACACCTGTGAGCCAACCGAATATCTACAAGGAGGCTTGCACCACTCCAGGTTCACCTGAACTACCAAGATTTCTCATTAACCTTCTGGTCCCTTGAAAAACCAGGAAAGAATCAGATTACCAAGCTGATCTACCAGTGCCAAAGAGAAAACAACACACAATTCAGTACACTGAAACTTGAATAATTAATGCCAAATGCAGAGTCACTCTCAATGATAGCTGAGAAACTTGAGTTGGAACCAAAGAAACTCTTTTGCATCATTAGAGATTCTCTTTACTGTTATCCTTTGGTGCAGTTAGTGTTTTAGGACTGCACTTTCATGATAACACTTGCTTTATGCTGCTACATTCTGTTTGACCCTCCTAACCACTTGATTTAATTAACCAACAGATAACAGCCAAAGTTTACCATGTTATGTACCTGTTTCAAGCTAGCATAAGCTTCCAAGTCACCTTTCTTCCTGGACCTGGTGTACATCTTGAGTAGGACAAGTGTGTAGCTCTCCATGCTGTTCACTGCTTAGTGAATAGGAGTGGTGAAGCAAATTAATACTGGTCAATGTAGCGAACAATTGTTGAAGACAACTCCATAGTAAAGAGAGAGTGTGCAATCTGTGGCTGAACCCAAAGACACCTTGCAAGTGTTGACTAGAAGCATTTCTTAAAATGCAGCTTTCGCCTAGAAATTACTTTTCAAAGGCCCAGTGGCCCTCCTTGAAAGATTTTACTGGACCTACTTTTAGGGATCATATTTGAATCTATTTGCACTAGATGGTCATGTCTAAATGCACAAGCAGCGATTTAAATTTTCTCAAGGAAAATGTTCAATTTACAACAGTTCAAGAAATTTTCTTGCTACATAACAGTTGGTTAATTTCATGCTACGACCAATACTGCATGTGTTTAAAGTTGTTTAACTCTCAAGTGCCTAAAGTGGATGGCATGTTATGTATTACAGTGCGTTCACTGAAACTGGGGTCACACAGACAATGAAAACCAATCAGATGGCAGAACTGAAACAATAGATTCCAACATTTTCAAATCCAGCCAATCAAATGTCCAGTTCATAACAATGAAATCTCAGCTTGTTCATTGTGATGCTTACACTGCTATTGTCAAGCTCAAGCCGAGACACATGCCCCTAAACCCCCAAGCGGTTTGCATCTTTGATTGGTGCTTGACTAACTTTCTGCTCCATGTGTACTTAAAAAATGCACACTAAGTCTGTTAGGTCATCAAAACCTTCTATTGTGGCAGATAAATTTGCTGATAAAAGAGTGCTTTCTAATTTTAAGAGTTTAATAACAAATTTTGGCCTTCTTGTCTTCTGGTCGTCAAATTTCAGAATTGAGTGAGTGAACTTCGATCCAATGCTGAGCTGGAGCGAAAAACAAGGTTAGCGTTCACCTTTGGGAGTGACATTGAAAGAAATATACTCTTCATCACCTACATCATCTCTGCACATTGTATCCCATTTAAATATAAAGAATAGTGGCTCCTGTGCAAACAAAGAGGCTATGGACTGTTTGAGTCATGTTTTAAACAGTGCACTTTTGGCGTCCCAATCACAAAAACTTGTTATTTGCTTTCACATGTACATTTCACACAGCTCAAGGGGTATTTACCTTCTGAATTTGTCCCTGGGGCCTGGGGGAAGTTTATTAAATTACACATCATGCTCTTGTGAATTTCCCACTATTCCCCAGGGATTTGGGAGTGGTAGCTACAGTTGACTCGTGCTAACACCTGCTATATATTTTCACTTCATGTTAACGACAGTGCCTACTAAATACAAAGGTTTTTACACCAGGTTAGGACCTTGCGAAAAAAGTAGATCTCTCCAAGGGCTATTGGAATCCAAAAAGAAAAAATTGGGGAAGCCACGCATTTTTTGTTGTTGAGATAATTAGCTTTGAATCTCAACAAAAATGCTGACATCAGCATTTTTCTGAAAAAAGAAGGAAAGGATATTTCTTCACAGATTTCCTCAGATTTCTCTTTTTCATACAGAAAAGCAAACACATTTATAAAGATCTTAAAACTGCATGGTAAATGGTAACATAAAAACCACTTTTGGTATGTTTTTAATATGAAAATCATTGCAACTGGGCTTTTAGTGTCTCTAACAGCCTTCCTCTGGTTCTGCTAAAATACAGTCTAAATATCTTTTGCTCAAAACCAGAAACTACTGATGTGTTGAAGAGGCTTGCCACTTCCATTTCATAACATAAAATGTAGGGGTAACCACATATTTTTTAAAGTTATTGACCTTTTTTGAAAACTCTTAGGGTGCCCGTTACATTTTTTCTTGTCACCTCCCCAGTAAGTAAACCATCATTTTGCATATCTTGCACTTGCTTTGCGTGTGCACTACGCCATCTACAGGTATATGTTTACAGTTGGATTTCAGTATAATTTTAGACAGATAACAGCTAGTTTTTCAGCTGGAAGACATTAATTTAACAGTCAGTGGTTAGCGATATGCTGCTATTCTGGTATTCCTGGTTTACAGTAGAGGTTCATTAAACTTGATTTGGTTACAGTAGGAAAATTTTGCTTTCATTTTAGTCGTGTACTTGGTAACATAACTGATTGCATCAATGCCAACTCCGGCACATGCGTGGCGCTTAAACCATGCCTTGCATAATGCACAGAATGTGTGCGCACTAACAAAAGTAGGCACCGTCCTGAAATACCGGTAACAACTTTCAGAGGTTTTAACGTTCACACTAGCAACTACTTTTAAAATCTTGTAGCCCAGTGATCATAAACAAGCAGAAGATGAAAGCCTATGCTTGAGTTAGGCTCGGATCGCACTGGAGCCAATTTTGTTTGTATAAGTAATAGATCTGTCAACAAGTAGCGTAAAATAAGTGCAACCCCCAGTTTCAAAGACTTGCCAAGTTTTTGCGGATTGCCAAAATTTCACCAATCTTCAAAGAAGCTGAAGTGCTGCCTCAAAGGCTTCCAAACTTCGTCAAAGCAAACAATTTTGTGTTTTTTTAACTATTAAACTGTCATATTTTTAAAACATGTCTGGATAAAATTACGGTGGGAAAATAACTTCAGTCAGCTAGTCCAGTTTGGCGCAATCGATGGCGGGACAAAATCATTTTTTTACCCGGTCCATCTGACACTTTTTACAGTTGTTTCAATGGAAAAGAGGAATATGAGAAGCTTCTTTGTTCAAATTCTTGACTCCTATCCTGGATCTGGTTACTGGCAGCAGTTTGAAGAGATGTCTTCAGCAAGACAATCTTTTTCGATTGCAAGTGATGCAAGTATCAACACAAACGCAAGCCAAGCAAAAACTGCTCATCCAATTATGGACCGAAAATGATGAGTTGCTTGAGAATGGAGAGTCAAGAAAATGAAGCATGGAGAAAAATCTGCGAAGAGTTTAACTCTCGCATATTGAGAAATATGGATCTTGTGGGTGATGGACAAAACACTGGCCCCCAGTCTAGACCACCCAAATGGACTGCCCTAAAATAGACTAACCCTCAAAATAATATTCCAAATAAGAACTATTTAATGTTCTGCACTGCTAGACATAATACTTAAATTACACATACTGTAACTTCTGCTTATGTTTATCTTGTAAGGCCTCTAGCCACCATTTTGAATAATAATATTATACTTAAAATAAACAACTGCTGAAAGCAAAATGGTGCAAAAAGCGTAGACTCAAACCAAATTTCATCATTTAATTATCAATGGCTGTTATCAATCAGAGGTACCAATCAGTGTCAGGATCAAACAAGTGTAAACATAATAACTTGAAAAGCAATTGAAATATGAGTGAGGAACCCAGTCTAATATTTGATTTGGGAATACACTGTAGCACATTACTAAGTGTAAATGTCAAACAGTGATTTTCAATTTTATTCCATGCAATTTCTGTCAGCCACTACACATGCACAAGCTAGAAAGATGACATGATACAGGGCTTGACACTAACTTTTCAACTTACTAGCCAAGTGGCTAGTGACTACTTAGATGTTACCGGCCAAAAACATTTTTTTATTAGCCAAGCATTGAGATTGGCTACCTTATTACATGAAATTTGCGCGACATGTTTATTTCATGTTTATTTCATTTATTACATGTTTATTAAATTCGTGATTTTGCAAAAAATTTGTATTTTTTGCATTTTTGAGTAACACAAAATTTGTTTCCTTGGCAATGTTACTTAAACATGATCTTTGAATTTAGTAAACTGACTTTATCAAAGGTACATTAATGCCAAAAGTAACAAAAATGCGATGGCGGGACTGAATATCAACAGTAACATAATGTATTATGTTCCTGACACTTATCCGCATCACTTTAATTTCGCGATTTGTTTTTTAAATCACGAAATTAGCAAAGTTAACGTGTCGTGAAAATTTCAGGTGGGTCCAATAACAACAGAATTAGTAGCAAGACTTGAAAGCACAATGCAAGCCACACTCTTTAATACATAATGTTGGTAATTATACTGTACTTAAACTAGTTTCAAAAAAGTTCCAGTTCCAGAAAAGACTTTCAGGACTCTGTTTTTCTCTGAGACTTCCTTGGAAAAATATCGAGACCCCCAAGACGTCACTGTAAAAACAGTTGACACTTCTTCATAGACGGCCGCCATAGAAATGTTTCAAAAACAAAACAACTATCTGAACAATACTGTAAACTGTCATTGGCAAAATTTGACTGCTAAAAACAGCTGATTTTAATGTCCAAGAAAATAAATCTTTCTCATCCAATTATTTCTGTAGTGGTAAGTTTGTAAGTATGTATACGACATATCACCGATATATTGTTACGTCAAATGAAATGTTATCCTTTTGCAGTTCTGCACTATTTTACGCATGAACAAAATTTCGTAACAAAAAAAATCATTGATGTGTGCTGTCTTGTTTGTCAAATATTTCTTTCAACAAAATTAACATACAGCTGTATTCAGTTCCCCATTTACGTACCACACAGCAAAAAGTAGACATACGTGCTAAACAGCACATGCCCAGTACCATGATATGTCCACACTGAAATTCTGACATTGTTTCCGAGAAAAGTGTAAGTTTTGAGAAAGACAGAAACTAGTTCAGCCAATTTCATTTAGTTGACTAGCCAAAGTGGCTGGTGGAAATTGAAAACCTACTAGCCAAAACTAAATTTCTACTACTCTGTGGCTAGTTGGCTACCGTTAGTGTCAAGCCCTGATGATAGGAGATGACAAGAATAATGGCTGAATAGTAAACCTTCCAGGAACAATGACAAATTAGCAAGGTAGTCAGAACATTCAGTTCCTTTCCATCAGTCAATAGCCCTTCATTGGAGGCGGCATGGTGCTGGATTTGTAATCCAGAGGTCCCAGGTTCAAATCCTGCTCCCTGCCACTGAGTGGATTTGTGTTTGGTGGTCCCAGATTCAACTCCTCCACACTTTGTAAATAGCCCACTGGTCAGTCTCCCGCCAGTTGGGATTCATCACAAGTTTCTGTTTAATTTACAATATTTGTTTGCTTATTTCAGTGTCCACCATTGACACAGTAGTGCTAAATGCTTCGCACTTAAATAAAGTGATTTATTTTATTTATTCATTTATTTATTTATTTATTTATTTATTTATTAGTTCCAAAATAATTTGCAAGCAAACAGCCTGAATCTGAATGTTTACAATGCATTTGAGAAAAACACTGGTTACTGGCGTTATTATTATTATATTATGCTGGCGTATTATATTATTTTTAGGATTAGTCCATTTTATTTAGGGTAGTCCATTTGGGTAATCCATGGATAGGCTTTTGTACATTACACTTTTATTTCCCCACTAAAATACTCCACCTTTATGCTCCATTTTTCCCACTAAAATGCTCGGTCTCCCCCAAAAAGTCGCTAAAATGCTCAGTTAATGCTCATACATAGAGTTTTTTTAAATCTTAATAATTTTAACGTTTAAACACAATTAGCAGCTCTGGGCACTTAACAAAAACATATACGTCGTATAACAAGTTAACAACAACATGTATAATAGTTTTAATACACCAAAAGATGATCGTCTAAATGATCTGTTGTTCTGTTGATGCTTTGTCCCCATTCAGTGAGGCTAAGTAGTAGACTATCCCTGAAAAGTTATTTGCTGTTGTACTGCAACATTACTGATGTTTCATTGTAATCTTCTGAGGCTCCTTCCTGTCGATTATTGTCAATTTCAAGTTAATTCTTCATTTTCTCGAAAAAAATAGTTTTAATTTCTATTTTCTGTGGAAAAAAAAAATTTTCCAGGAAAATGCCACTAAAATGCTTGAATAATTCTTAATGCTTGTTTTGTCCATCACCAATCTTGTGACATATATTTCAATCAGTATTAAACGTTTTGGTTCAAACATGTTGGTTTGATACAAACACTGTCAAAATTTGGAAAACATAGGCACACAAGACGTGCAAGAGTAACTGTTATTTTTTTTTTGTGAAGTCTCGGAGATAGAGCATTCATGGAACTGTTTACAAGAAAGATTCGGTTAATTTGAAAAATTTTTTTGGTTGCGATGTACAGCAAGAAAGAAACTGGGAATTTATGATGTACATACGATGTTACATCGGTAATGGTAAGATAGCTAAATAGTCAGCCATAAAATGTTTGACTGAACAAACTACAGTAATCTGACATGCCTCTAGATTAATGTAGAGACCATCTTATTTTTTTCTTTGATTCGTTCTTTGATAAAACCCACACTGTAATTGGTGTGACACATGCAAATGCATAACTCCCTCACTAACTGATCACATAGCCCTTCCAACCCCCAAGAGGAATTTTTGCTCAAAAATACTCAAGTTAAGAGACCTTTTTACATTTTATACGAGTCGTAAGTTTACCCTTTTTACACTACACAACACAACAACACTACTTCACCGAAAATAGAAAGAAAGAGAAAAAAAACCTCTCTGTCAATTAAAAGTCTGATTTAATTAAATTGCACTTTAACTTGGTGCCAGGCAGTCTTCAAAGAACATTTGAGCAGTTTTGATACTTTTACCTTTAAAAATATCGGACAAACAAAAATAAACTGCTACTGCAGAGACGTAAAAACCGTCCAGAAATGAAAGCTTTCTTTTGTTTAATATCCTGTTAACAATAGCCGATAACTTGTCAGCTCTAATTGAATTTACTCCCATATAAAAAACAAAAGTGTTAAGTTGCCATTTGTAACTAAAGATAGCAAACATCTCGTGGGAAAGAGTGGTGACGATTCGTCAGCTCTAATTGAATTTACTCCCATGTGAAAAACAAGAGTGTCAAATTACCCTTTGTAACCAAAAAATAAAAATATCTCGTTATATTTGCATGCAACAAGAACAAAACAATCGTCAGCTGCACTTACTATTGTAAACGTTAGAACTGTTTCTAATCTAAATAGTCTCGTTTCCTGTAAAACATGTCCTAAGAACTAGAAGCGACGATTCGTCACATCTAATTGAATTTACTCCTTGTGAAAAACAAAAGTATCAAGTTACCTTTGTAACTAAAAATAAAAATATCTCATTGCATTTGCATACTACTAACTCACAAACTGTTTGAAACCTCAAGGCTCATCTCGTTCGTAACTAAAATCCTCAGCCTAACCCACAGAAAATGTTGAAGTAAGCCCAATACATGAATACTTGCTCCTCTTTTATAGAAGAATAAATATGGCCGTTCTAAACTGTGTCGGGATCAAATCTTCTCACATACCATTTACCTTTACAACAAGAAATTTGATTGGCTGTTTACAGTAGATCTAATCTGATTGGTGTGACATACATACATCTCTCACTCCCTCACTCATCCATTGACCTGTCCATAACATACCCGATGCGCCGACTAAGAGGTTTTTTTTTTTTTTTACAAAAAAATAACTCAATGAAAGCTTTTTTTTTGTTTAATATCCTGGGAACAATAGCTGATAACTTGTAAGTTCTAATTGAATTTACTCCCATATGAAAAACAAAAGTGTCAAGTTACCATTTGTAACTAAAAATAGCAAACATCTTGTGGGAACAAGTGGTGACGATTCGTCAGCTCTAATTGAATTTACTCCTTGTGAAAAACAAAAGTATCAAGTTACCCTTTGTAACTAAAAATAAAACTATCTTGTGCCATTTGCATACTAGTAACTCATGAACTGCTTCAAAACTCAAGACTCATCTCGTTCATAACTAGCCACCATTACACTGAACATTATGCACTCTAAAACAACCCAATGTATGTATCTAACTGTCACACTCCGCTCCAAA
>Ga0126339_10001083_pt1 | contig 17545 bp, 9 predicted proteins | sample OrbTmetagenome_2_FD_92532 | JGI IMG/M metagenome (GOLD analysis project Ga0126339, IMG submission 92532) | Coral microbial communities from Petempiche,Puerto Morelos, Mexico - Orbicella T R C metagenome | ecosystem: Host-associated > Invertebrates > Cnidaria > Coral | place: Petempiche,Puerto...
ATTCATAAACTGTACACATTAGGGGCCATGTAGCTGGGACGTGATTCAGGGGATGGATTACCACTTGCACATACACACGAAAATGTAGCTGGGACACATCCCCTGATGTGCGCTGACACTTTTTCACTCGTGCAACATGAATTTTTAGCAAAATTTGTCCCGGCAACATGTCCCATGAAGTTCAACAAGTTGAACTCCGTGCGACATGTTGCAGGGACAAATTTTGCTTAAAATTCATGTTGCACGAGTGAAAAAGTGTCAGCGCACATCAGGGGAACATGTCAGGGCAACTTTTTCACAAGTGTGCATTCTCTGCGATTTGGTCACTTTGACATGTCCCTGCTACACATCTCTGCAACATGTCCCCTCAGTGTGTACTTAACGCGATTTTGTCCCTGCTTCATTTTGCAGCAGCATGTCCCTGAAACATGCCCCCTCGTGTAGGCCCACCTTTAGACCATTTCCGAGTTGCCTTCTCTGTACAAAATCAGTCATCTGGAAATGTGTTCCACCTGTGCGTTCATTTTTATGCAAACCAAACTCATTTTCGTATAAAAGGTCACACGAGGACTCGTTTTGAAAGAGAGGCACAAGGTAACTCGGAAATAGCGAATTGATAGACAAGTTGACCCAAACACTGCTCAGTGTGGACGCTTGTTGAAGCTCTTTCATTTGTTGCTTTTTGTTTTAGTCATTAATCAGAGGAGCCATTCAGCTGTCCTGTTCTTATTTTCACCTTGATGATCACAAGGTAATAATTACCAACAAATTGTCTTTCTTGCTGAGGAATTGTTTTTGTTTCAATCAAAATCCAATTTCGAAGGACCCGTTATACGTTAGAGCGGTTTCCAGTTGAGTGTCGAAAAGTGATTGGTTTTGCATCAACGCTACGTGATTGGCTTATAAAAATCTCGCGCCACTTTTTCATCCAATCATAATTAAAACCAAAACTAATCGCAACTCGCTCGCACACGTTTTCCCGCACTTCGCGTCAGCTTCATGTATTCACTTCGAGTTTTGATTGGTTCACTGGATTGTCTGTGTCCTTGTGATTGGACAGAGTGATTACTTTGGTTTCGGTTGTGCTTTGCTCAATTGAAAACCGCTCTATTCCCGGGAATAATTGTGATTAGCTTGTTATTTTTGTAGGCGTACGGAGAACAGGTCAGAATGGAGAATTTTGTTATAGGGTGTAATTTATCGAAAGTTTGATCCTGTTCTTGTCGTTGTTATCAACAGAAGGCCTGTGAAGAAGCTCTTTACGCTCTCAACTTCTTTTCGTCTAGAGCGTCTCCTGGAGACAACATGGCGCTCAAAAGATCCTCGTCAATTCATCAGGGAAAACTTGATACAAGTGCAAATGAGCTTTCAATATTGGGTTCTTCGCATTCTGGTAAATGAGCACAGAAATTCCAAGACTATCCTAACACAGTCGAACCTCTCCACAACGGCCACCTTGGGGACGGAAGATAGTGGCCGTTATAGAGAGGTGACCGTTATGGGGACGTAGGGTGACACCTCAGGGGCGTAGCCAGCCTTTTTGCATGGAGGGGTTCCTTATGTATATTGCTTGCCCGATTGACAACCGAGCGCCGGAGGCGCTCTTTACTAGCGGGGTCCGGGTATGCTCCCCCGGAAAATTTTTGAATTTTGTGTCTTCAGAAATGGCGCTTCCTTGATTCTGAGCACAAATTTCCAATAATTTCAGCGCCAAACGTAGCTAATATTTCTAAGAGGGGATTGTAAATCTCACTTCCTGAAGAGATGGACCGTAACAGAATATAATAGTTGTTTAACATATTACATACTTCATCAAATGCTGTAGACTTGTGATTTACCGTTCACTCAGCTAGGATATCAGAAAGAAGGAGGAGCCGTAGATGCTTCGGTGCAAAAATGTCGATTGTTGCACCAATGCCAATTTGCCTACCATAATGGATGTTCATTAGGGCAAGGCCAGACTCTCTCTCACTGGTCATGGTCGCCCTCACATAAGTTTTCAGTCGCGGCAATGTGCTGAACGATCGCTCACATTCTGCAGAGGTAATTGGCAACGTACATAACATGCGCAACAACTTATTATGTTTGGAGAGAATTCATGGTTGCATTCTTCTAATGCCTGAACTGCACTGCTGGGTAGGTCTTGATCCGTGTTTAGCCACTTGCGCCGCCAACGGGAAAGTTCCACATCAAAAACTTGGGGTGATGGTAGGTCATCTGCATAGTACTGCAAAGCGGCTTGTACAGGGTTTCCTTCTCGAGAAACTAGCAAGGCTGGAAGTAGGCACAGGAGGGAAGACATCACAGCATCATTGTTGGGGTCAAAGTGTGTGTCTATCTCAGAAATAAGATGATCCAACAGAGGAATTGTGAGCGCTCTTTTGTAGTAATCCTTCGGTGTTCCTGCTTTGACATTGCTTCGGTGCTGTTGCCGACCAGCAACGCGTGGCATAGATGGCTCGATGTTTGCTTTCCTCGCTGTGGTGGTAGCCATGCTGTACCAATCCGAGCAATATTTCTCGATATCTCCTCTGATATCTTGTAGCTCACCCTTTAAATCTTTGATGTGGTTGTATGCTTCATAGACATCGATGTCTCGCTTTTGTAGCTTGATACCGAGTGGCTTCGGTATCGAAAGGCATTTCATGGTCGTAATCTGGGTGATGATAAATTCAAAATTGGATACTGCATGTAACAGGCTGTTTGCCTTGCTTTTGCTGTCAGTGTCTCAATTCCAAGCAGTTTCCCCGAATTGATTTGCAAACAGCCGCTCATTTGACATACCTTCTAGTGCTCTTAGTATAGATGGCAAAAGCGCAAAGAAAACTTCATGTGCCTCATGCCTTTCAACCCACCGTGTTCGACACAAGCTGAGCAACGTTGTTCTGCTGACCTCGATGGTTTCTTTCTCAGTCACGGCAAGCAGAAACTTGTTACGCTTCGGTGAATACCTAAAAAATTGCAAACTTCATGGAATGTTCCAATCGTGTTTCTGATAAGGGGTTGATCACAGGAGTGAACGATTGCGAGGTTTAGACAATGAGCCCTGCAGCGTGTGTACACAGCCTTTGGACTTTTTTCCCGTATCAGTGCTTGTGTACCATGCCTAGAGGATGACATATTTGACGTTCCATCGTACCCTTGTCCACTATGCCCAAGTTCCACCGTGGTAGGGTATCCAGTATCGAACTAGCGATCGCCTCCCCGGTTACCCTCTGCAAATTGCTGAATCCTAAAAATTCCTCGTGAATATATCCATCATTGTTAACAAAACGTATGACAAGCGGATAGCCAATTTATGCACCTTTATAATATTGTAACCTGCGATATAGCATGTGATGCCTTTTTAAATTGATTTTCCTTTGCTCTTCTTCAAAAACGAAAATCTCTTCTCGCGGAATTTCGAAAGGGGGGTTCCGATACTTTTTTCCTCTTGAATAATATTCATTTTCATAACCCAAAAGGGGGGTTCCAGAACCCCTGGAACCCTCCCCCTGGCTACGCCCCTGCACCTGTTTTTTTCCGGGGGTGCAACATTTTTTTTTTCAAAAAACGTTTATTTTAGCATTTATAAATCAAAAACGACACGCGGTACGGAACAAGTTTGGTGACCTTTTACAGTAAAAAGTGGGCTTTTGAACACACTGTCACTGTCAGTGATTGATTAACTGGCCGTTGTTGGGAGGTTATTTTGGCAGTTGGGACGTGTTTAGTGGCCGTTTTCGTTGTGGAGAGGTGGCCGTTGTAGAGAAGTTAAAATAAGAGTGAATGAATGGACTGTCCGCTGGGACCAAAAAAGTGGCCTTAGTAGAGAGGTGGCCGTTAATGGAGGTTCAACTGTACTTTATTTGCCAGGATTGATGAACATTATTTGTGTGCGATGTTTTTGCTTAGTGCGTTGAGGTAGGCGTGGTTGACTAGTAGTCAGCACGAATCAAGAAGTTTCGGTTTTGTTCCAGGCAAGGCACTTCACTCTCACAGTGTCTCTCTCTGTTCAGGATTCTAAAAAAAAAATGTTGAATGTTTATAGCGGTCAATGCGCTTAGCTACACCCAGCTAGCTCACAAGCAAGCCACTTAAACTGAAAGAAACAAATATATCAACTGAACATAAAAGGCTCAAAAGTCCCAATTGACGGAAGGCAGACCAGTTGGCTACTTATAACCATGACCGAAGTGTTAAACTAGGGTCTACCAAGAAACAACTCCAGCTAACTGGTCAGAGCGGGACACTCGACATCCGCATTTCAAGTCCGGCGCCCTAACCAGCCGGTCAGGCTGCCTCCTAAATGGATTTTGGTGCTATGGTTAAAGCGACTTGACAAAATGCTGAATGAAGGGGAGAGGGGAGGTAGCCTATAATGGACCCCTATCCCCTACAGAGGGAGGGGTAATACCTGTCCCTTCCAGGTTCCTGCTACAGAAATAACATTGTAGCATCCGTGAAAAATGGCCAAAATGGCGAGTCTTTTAATGGAAACTTCAAATATATCACTTTTTTTTGAACGGAAATTCCTGCAATATTGTTTGTACATGGTAAACAGCTATGTCGATATTCACAAATATGTTTCCTTTACACTCGCAGGTCGATGTTTGAGGTTGATTCAGTGCAGTGAAACAGAAGTGCTATCCCTTACTGTCCGTTTACTTCTTTCTTCGCTCAAGGTAACCTCTTGTCGATTTTATCAAGGTCGAAATACTTGCCACTGTTGCTTTTTTTGAACAAATTGATTAATCTAAAACCCAAATCTTCTACGGCCAAGCGGAACAGAGTGAGGTCTGGGTGCGAGGCTACAAATTGATATTATCCACAACATATAGAATTTAACTGGAATCTATGTGATCCCTTTTTTGTTGCTTTTATTTTTCTTTTTTTTTATAGCAAAGACTGGCTACTGGGGGACGGAATGACACACTTCTTGGTCACCTCATAGTCCTTCTTCAGTTTGGTTGGCCCAGGGAAGAAGGAACATTTTACGAACTCTTGGATAAGATCCGTGATCAGGGTGGCCTGAAATACAGAGTATTTTTTAACTACGTGAACAGTATCCTTTTTATGGAAAGAACTTTTGGTATATGTCTTTCAATATCCCATTGGAATAAAGAGGAAATGGAAAGAAAAAGAAATATTCCTTACTTCTACGAAATCAACGCTAGCTAAGGTATAGCTTGGGAGGCGAAAAATTGCTTAAGTTGATATGGGCGCCTAAATTTTGTTCTTTTCTGCCTTTAAGATTTGGTTTCGATTGACTGACAAAACACTCATGCGCACCGGTTTGCTTTCACCTATCACTGTAATTGACTTTAATTGCTCTAACCAATCAGAACAAGCAGACTTTTGTCTCGACCAATCAGAGTCCAAACTATCCTTGGTTTACGTGTTTTGGTAACCGATGCCAACCGCGGGAATCATTTACCCGCGTTTAGAAACACATGGATTTTGATTGGTTCGTTGTTTATTTAGGGGTGCGGCGATGGGTCAGGTTTGGCCTGATTTTATTAAGGTGGTTTTATTTTAACGCAAGTCATTGAAACACCGCTCAGTTTACCTCAGTCAAGCATCTTCCCGTAGTTTCACTTAACTGCTGGCAGATATCGATATTTTGGAGGAATTTGCACATCTCTACAGTGACGATACATTTAACCTTGATCTAGTTCCTCATTCCACGACTGGCTCGAGGTAAGCTTCACACCCGCCATTTCGTTGGTCACGTAAGTGATTCAGACGAGTTGCCAATTGGATCGTCACGCAAGCGATACGGACAAATTGCAATCGGTTTGTCACGCAAGTAATGAGTTTGTCGGAAGTAGCTGGAACTAGTTTTTTGGCGAATTTTCGTGGAAGCACTGAAAGAGGTTCATTCTTTATATCCGAACACATGATGCGACAGGACACTGAGTGCTTCAGCTGTTAGGCAAATTGTCCGTGGGGAAAGGGGTCAAGAGTTCTCTCCCATAGATGCTACTTAAGAAATGTAAAACATTTTCGTGTTTTTTTTCGAGGTATAGAAACACGAGTGGAAGTTTGGGAGAACGAGAAATGCTGTGGGAACACGAGCTGATAGGCGAGTGTTTCCATAGCTATTTCGAGTTCTCCCAAACTTACATGTTTTCTATCTTTTCTAGAAAGCAGTCAAAAAAATTTTTAACAACGTGGCTACGACAACTTTTCTTTGTTTTTTATCGCGTTTAAGTAGAATTCTACTAGCGTTTATAGAAATACGATTTTTAACCAATCAGCGCGCGTATTTTCTTTGGGCTATTTTTTTAAGAGAGATTTTGGTTTCGAATAGGTTCATAGATTTTGCCAGTTTAGTCAAATTGACTTTGTTAGTTAAATCTATCACTGGATGTTTTTCATTGCCATGGAAACCCCTTAGAAATTAACGTTTTATACGTGATCCATTCTACCTTTCAGTAGGGCGGTGACACGAGGGGTTAACAAAGGAGCTAAGGAAGACTTCCGTGCCGCTCTGGAGAGACAAGTTGCGCGCAGTGATGACAGCTTCGAGCCATTACTCAGAGCTTTCTTCCAAAATGAAAGAGAATCACTCATTCTAAGCTGACCAACACTTGCATGCAAGATGAAACCTTAGGTTCAAGTTATATAGTTTCGGGAGTGACTGTAAATAAATAATTCTTTCTAAATCTAAATCTAAATATTATTACGTCGGCAACATCCAGAGGACATCACGCCAACTCAACTCTTCATTAATATTGCCAAATTTTACATTGGCCACAAAGACCGTCTTGCACCTGGTTTGGTTTTGTCTTTGCTCAGCAGTAAAAAACTCTGTCATCGAGGCCTAGCAATCAGAAGGAAGCTGTTGTTTTCTTGGCCAATCAGGAGCGAAGACCGAAACCAATTATGATGGTTTCCTCAGCTTTTCCTGCGCTTAGCGGTAGTACGGGTTCACATGGAACTCTGTGGACATGCCAAAAATATATCGACAATTTGGGCCGTCGGATTTAAACCGTCGCAATCAACCCCAAGGGCCTAGGTCACGCAATTTTAGGCAATTTGAGCACTGATCAAATGGTCATAGAATTAAATAAAATATCACAAAAACGGCTCAAAACTATAGAAGATCTCAAACAAAACACAGGAAAGCCAAGAAGAGACATGGATGGACAAAACTGGAGAGGATTACAATGCATTGCATTTGGGTAAATTTGAAAAACGTCGGTCCACCTTTTTTCAAATTTATATCAGTTTATATCAAAATGTCATTTACACAGCCGGAAAATCATTCTCAGTTGTTATGTGGCCGTGATTTTGCAAACGAAAGACTTTTGCTCTGCTAATTTGACGTTTAGAGCTCACAATTAACAAAATTAAACAAAATTACCTAAAATAGCGTGACCTAGCCCCTTTAATCATTCTTGTTCTTTTTTTTATTCGTTTATTATTGTCACCTTGGTGAAAAAAGTAAAACTAACGGGAGTAACGTCCTTTTGTTAAGAAGTCACGTGATATATGTCATGTGACGTCACATTGTCTTCGTTCAGTGTCAAAGTCGCCACTTTAAGAACGAGGAGAAACCTGGGGCAAGTCTCATCTAGCAGTGGCTTGTGGACCGTTACTGGGGACAAAACAAACGAGTAGAAGCTATGTTGTTCCCAGTCACGATCCCAAAAAGGTGAGACTCGCCCCAGATTCTCGTTCCTTAAGTGGCGAATAGAAATTCACTCCTTCGTTAGTGACAATCCATAGAGCGTCAGTACGTTTAATGTTCCCTTCCCTCACTATCAGAAGGCGAGGCCTTCCATAAATTTATCCTTTACTTAGTTAAAAAGCTTTTAAATCCATCATTTGCCGAGTTACTCGAAAGCTTTCTCAAGAGACAGTTTACCGGGAGCCTCGATTTCATGCTTAGAGAGAGATGAACAGTGGCCGGGTGAAGAAAGAAGCCATCAAGGAAACTTTAAAAAGAGTGTTTGTCAACAGGAATTAATAGGAAATTAAGTTGACAGCTTGCCTGCTAGAATCTAGTGAGCCTAAATTTAACAAAAGAAAATTTGAATAGTTTCCACCTAAGATTTCTTGGAAAAAACTTTGCAATCTTCTAATCTTGTCAATCTTGTCAGCGATGTACGGACGCGATGACATCTTAAATATTGTAACTACAAAGTCAAAAAAAATAAAATTTTCTTAAAATGTTGTATGAAGAATGTAACTTCTCGCATCTTATGGTACATGTGGTTCAGTAACAAACTATCTAAAATATTTATTGAGTAAACGTATTTTGTAACGGAAACATACAAGGATGCTAGAATGTTTACAATTATTATAAAATTGGAAACAATTTTTCGTAGATGCTCATGTTCGTACAAGCATTTCTTTGAAAATAACTTCCATAAAAAAACTTCCAAGTTTGGGATTGAAGTATTCATTGACATATGGCTGCACAGAGTCGGAGATTTAGACTATTCTAAAAGGAGAAAATGAAAGCTTTACCTGCCTACGCCTACTTCGATATATCGGCTACGAACTCGGCAAAACTTATTTTGAGACTGGATAACCCCAAGGCATTGTTCTGGTGAAGACGGGAGAGTATCTTTCCTCAATGAAAAAAACATTTGGTGATAACTCCAGTTAATCAATGATAAATCAACGTTGTTGTTTCAGTTAAATGTTTTGGCTGACTGGCCATTTCCTTAAGGCGCTCACTTGACAATTTTTCGTGAAACTTGTGTCGGGATGAAAGAAACACAAACAAGTACTATAACCACATTTCCTTGAATAAACCACGGCCTCGGATATGTAGCGTCAACCCTACTGAGCTAACCCTCAGTGAACAACGTGAACAACGTTACGTTGTGTTTATTCAAAATACTTTCCCTCACACTCTTGCTTTTACTCTTTAGACCAGAGTTATAAAAGAGAAACCGCCGAACTTGCTTGTATTTGAATTTTAAAATTTCGTGGGCAATTTGACACTGTTCGTATCGTAAACACAACCAACTACGAGCTAGAGGACTTGTTGTGTATGCGTACATGACGAAACTGTGCTTTTCCGTATTTCCCGGTCAGAGACTGGGACTAGCACGCCGCGCGAGCGAGTAAACACGACGTTTTCAGGCCATAGGTCTTTCCTGGTAATTGCAGGATGCTATTCCTCGTCGCTACAGGGTATAATGACATCTTCGTGCAGTTAATGTAAGCGACAACATCATAACCCAGATTCACCCGAAGACGTAATCAAATTCTTTATTGTCCCTCTTCGGGGAAAACGAATTCTCGAGAATTCGAAGAAAGGAAATGGAAACGATGAAGGTTTAGACCGGCGACCAATTCTTCCAATTTTTCAATAACCCGAGCGGGCAGATGTTACAGACCAGCCACTGGTGAATATTGGAATAACTGATCGAAGCAACTGCCAAACAAATTTTGACGGGTCTTCCAGGCTGGTCTAAGTATCGATATTTGCAGTCTCGGATGCAACTTTGGCTAACTTTTATTCCGGACTGTGTTCGCTCTTGTTCATTTCCATATCATATCTAAACAGTCATTCTAAAGTAAAATTAAATGGTAAAAGATTAATGGAATTCACTCACCCATACAGGGTTGGTTTAGTAAATATAAACTTGTCCCACGGGATGCGTTTTGAGATAACGGATGCGCGGGAGGAGAACAATGAAAATCGAAAAAAGCAGCAGGTCTTACCGAATAATAGCATTGCCGCGGTGAGGTTGCTTTAGGAAACAAACCTCATTGTAAACTAGGGAAAAACGACATTGTGTTTTTCTACTGGAAAGGCGGAAATGCTGGCAATCTTAGATGCCCTCCTGAAGCCTCGAAGTGGTATTTGGTGCTCTGAAAGCAAATTTATCAAGTAGAAAAGAAGGACTTGCTCGTTTTATTTTATTTTATTATTTTTTTTAACGCGTCGCGTCCACGTCCCACATTATGTAGCTGGACTGACCTTATTCAAGTTTGGAGAGAGCATCTCGTTTTCGTTCAGTTCTCTTTTTTTTTTTTGCCGTGGGCTTTGGTGAGACATCGCTGAAGAGAACAGTTATCTGTTTACTTGGTTTGTTAACTCCACCGTTTTGTTTTTATATTAACACCGGATTGAGGACCGTAAATTTCCACGCTTCCCGTTTCGCTCTCTGCCTGTGGCATCTATCCGTGTTTGCGATTACGATTTAGGGATTACAAAATTCAGAATGACAACGCGGGAGGAATCTGTCTTGGTTTCTCAAAGAAAGTAGATCTAGATTAGCTTTATAAGCTTGTTGAGTTCATTTATCACTACTGGGAAAGTAGTTACTTGATTTTGCCGAATGCATTGAAATCTCTCTTGATCAGTGTCATTCCAAATGCAGACAGAACGTGTAAGAATCGTTGCTCAATCTGGGTACGATTTCGATTTTTCACACGATCGATCGATAGCACAAACGGGAGGGGGGGGGACGCATCACTGTTTTGGACGCGTTCTCGGCGTTTAGTTGTGCATATTGACACTACTAGGGGCAAAACCGTGAAAATGAAATTACCCCCTCAACCGTTAACTTATAAACTAATATCCTTGCCGTCTTTACACCCATGTTTATTATTGCAAAACTCAGGAAGATACCTTTTCCCACGCTTCATGCGGTCTTCCAAGAGCGGACTAGGTGGTAACCGGTTCCTTGCGCCAATCGCATTGCTGGGAAAACCCCGCGCGTTAAACAGGAATGACTTCTACTAGTTAGGACTGAGTTAAATACGTTACGAAAACGACATTATGTAAAAATGTGCTAGAGAGTACTTTCAAGACATGAATGATCAAAGAATGATTCGCATTAGATACGAGACTTAACGAATGCAAGCTGTGATCGATTAGAAGACATCTATTTGTGGCGCCATATTGTTGTCGTAATCATTTCCATCCTCCCGCGAAAGGCGGCGTGTGAAAGTTTTCAATCATTCATACAATCCCCTTAAAATCACTTGCTTGACCTTTCCTGGAAATTTGAAGTCTGATACTGCTACTGTTACGTTTGATTTAACTTTCAATGTACGCTAAATCATTGGAATCAACCGCGAGTCCCGCGAAAACACTTCAAGCGACTTGCGCGATAACCGGACATTTGGGGAATACCCTTGAGGCCTGGTCACTCAATCGGCAGAAAGTGAAGTTGGCATCCCCCGTGCGATAGTTTTGTCTCCGACTGACGTTTGAATTTTTCATTTGATTTTCGTCATAGTACCAGCCAGGCTCTGGAAAAGTGGAGGCTACAACAAAACGATGTCAAGTTCGTCAAAAACTATTTGTTTATTCCGTTTTCTCCCATAATCGTGTGCGGTCGTGGAAGCACGTGTGGAGAGATGTGTACTCATGCGCAAACAGCAGCAAGATGGCGCGAATGAAATATCCTGGAACTAACAAGGCCCGATGTGTGCCGGAGAAGAAGAAAAAATTCAGCATGTCGAAAGGGATGAAAACACAGCAACTAGAAAAAATGCCGAAGAGTTCAGTAATCAGACCAGTTTTCATCAGCCTTCGGAGATATCGCGAAATATTTGGAGATTCCGATGAAGAGGTGCTTCATACAGTTCACCAATGCATACTTCAGTGTTTTGTTTATGCGACTCTTCGTCTCTTTCATTAATCGAATTTGATTGCCTTCTTATCTTTTGATTTCCTTGGGTTTTAGGAAGAAGAATTCTATGGCTTTCGAGCAGAGGAGCTGGGTCTTAAGGCGTATCGCTCGTTTTCTGTCAAAGACTATCTGGATGGCAGCGAAAGAGTGAGCTATAGAAAAGATGGCGCTCGCGATCTACATTCACGATATTCGGTTGGTAATTCGGCTAAAGTATCCACAGCTGAATCCTCTCAGCGTAAAAGTAACACAAAGGAAACAGAAAGCAAGCCAGTTGGTACGTCCTCGAGTCCAAACGTTTACGCGAAGCAGTACAGAAAAAGGGATTCGTACGAAAGAAGATTCGCGCGAACTGAATTCGACAAGACTTGTCTGTCACCGAATGTGAAATCAACAACTCAAGTCAGGGCGAATTTTGTACCGCGAGTCCAGAAACCTGTGCAACGAGAGGGCAGCAATCGTCACTTTCCGGTTAACACATACGAGGTCAATTTATTTCCTTACAGTAAAAAGAAAACGGTGCCTTTGGCGAAACAATTGCTGGCAAAAGCGAAGGAGGGCCAGCGAATTCGGAAGCAAAGAAAGTTGGACGCGGTAAACAAAGATAGCCAACAAGTGCGATCGCGATTTGGACGAGTTGTAAAGAGTAAAAAGTTAGATTACGACGATGTTACATCCCCGAAATACAAAGGCAAGGGACATGACGCGAAAACTGGGCCATCAAGTCATCGAGGAGCACACAAAAGGCCTTTAGAAGATGGCGAATGTCCCCCTAAAAAAACCCTGCGAGTGGCGGAGGTAAAATTGGAAAAAATGGATTTACCAGGCGATCAAAGAGTCTACGTGAATAATCCAGGTATCTAAATTGTTTATAGAAACTGAACGATTTTTTTTGCCTATGGTTTTTTTTTTCCAATGCATTTGTGCGAGCTGTAGGCAGTTCATTGCGTATGTGTTCTTGAGATTCAGAAGCACTGTAGGCAATGGACACAAATGGATGTTGACTCCCCCCTCCCTCCCCAATCATTCCCTAAACGCGATCAAAATCTAATATTACTCTATTAACAATTTAATTGCATTCTAAACCAGACATTTTGTGATCTGAAATAAAATAATTATCTAGTATATTTTGTCTTGTTTTACCACTAAACTCTCAGAACCAAAGTCATAAGGAATAAGCTTTCACTTAGGAGAATTGAGTTTTGTAGCCACAGCTGGGCAACATGCAGAATGCAAACTGAATCTGTGACATTTGGCAGGCTTCAGGAGTTCAATTTAAATTTACTAACTGCTTTCACACAGCAGAAACAGAAAAAAAAATGCTGTCTATATCAGTTATACCTCTGTCTGTGATATAATGGCTGTATACATTAAATCAGTCAAACATGATTTGTGACAATTTTAGTGGCTTTAATTCATATATTTTACATGCAGTTTCCCAGGTAACAGTTAATTTGTGTGGTTGTATAGAACTCAGCATTTATAAGGGATTTCAAACATATTTGCCTTATTTAGCGTGATTTGACGACACTTGATGTAAAATGACATTAAATCACAAATAATGATAATAACCATAAGCAGTAAATTCAAGTTGGAAAATCGGTTTTTAATTGAATGATATTTAGTATTAAAAACTTGCAAGTCTCCAGGAAAAATGGTGAAAAAAATATCTTTGTAGTTTATTAATTAATGAACTAAGTAAACATAGTTGCAAAAAAGGGCTTCAAAGAGATTTTAATCAATTATTTCCCTGTAGGAATGTGATGGTTTAACAACTAAGCAATCTACATTTTTAACTTGTGAATTGCGACAGCAAATTACTAGTTTTATGTTACATTTAACTCACTATCTCTTTTCTGATTGGCCGAAAGTGCACAGTGAATTTTCAAAATCAGCACCTGTGACATCATCAAGCTGCAGATTATACAATAATCATGTCAAGGACACTCAAGGTCATGGGTAATCATGTCATGTATGACCGCAGTGCATGATTTCTAAGGGTAATCACATAAAGTTCACAGGCTTTGTGTTGCTTGCTGTCAGTGAAAAAGCAAAAACACGACTTCCATTTTTTTTTGTTCAAATAAAACAATTATTAGATTCAGTTTCTGTGATATCCAGAATAATCAAGGTCTCAGTAAGGGTTATCAGCTGAAGGCGAAGGCTTCAGCTGACAGAAACCTCATCCAATAATTGTTTAGAAATGTGTGATCAGATAATAATTGTATTTATATCCTCATGGAATCAGGGATGTGTGACTGTGAACTTTGGACTGATAATCAGGATAGATCAGTCTGATAAACCAAGTATCAGATTTATTTTCTTGGCTTTGCAACCTCTTTAGTTGTTTTATGTACTGTGCCAGAAAATATCCATGCCCTTCCCATGGTATGTCTTTTAGTTTGAAATCCCCCCTCCCAATCCCCTGGAAATTCCAGTCTAGCTTCATTCTGTCCTTTTAAAATTTTGGCTGTTGAACCCCCCCGCCCTCCCCTTGGGGTGGGTATGGATATTTTCTGGAACCGGTCAATTTCTCTCTTGCATAGCAGATGTAGTTATTTTAAAATTTAAATTTATCATTCAACAGAGTCACCCACAGGCTTTGAAATCCAGCCTCTCAGTGCCACAGAAGCAAAGGTAGGAACAGATATCCATAATAATCTCTGTGTACTATTCCTTTGTGTTGTGAATACAATCTTCATTGCGTGTTTGACCAACTGCTTAACTAGACCTTGATTATGTAAACACAACATTTCAAGCATGCCATAACTGCTGAAAAACATGGCTCCTAGGTTGACTTCAAGAGAAACTGTTGTGCTACATTGGCAGGCAAACAAACAAAATGCTTATTTAATAACTGATTGTCAATAACTGACAATCAATTGAGCATTTCATTTGCCTCTTATAATTATTATAAGATAATAAAGATAAATTAACTGTCAAAATTTCAAATTTTCTAAAATTTTCTGATTTTTTATTGCAGTTAATTTATTTAATATTATCTTCAAGTTGATAATCAATTAAGTATATGTACACCATTTAAACAAAGACTTGGACTCTAACAGATATTTTGTAAGTCAACAAAACACTCTTTATCGGTATTTGCTTATGGAAATTCAGATTTAATAGTCTGAAATACTTTTTTTTTAAAATGATACTTATGCATGACTGCACTCAAGCTTTACAGCATTTTGGTCACAATACAAACAAGCACTAACAGCTTCACTGATGTAGCTAAGAGCTGGCTGCCAGCTGATTTTATTGCCTGAAAGAGAGGTTATCACCACCTGAAATTTCACTTGAAAATAAAGACTCAGTCCAAGTAAGACCAGAAAAAGCAGCTGGCTTGTTTAAGTGTTTTCTTAAATACTTCACCCATTCTGCTTGCTTGGAGCTACAGTGCAATACAAAGTGACCTCAAAGTGACCTCACGGCTCATTTCATTTTGGGAATCTTGCATTGTAATGTGTTTCCTGTCTACTGCTCTGAGACTTGTAACAACCTGGGTACTCTCTGTTATGGCTGAGTTCCAAATTCCGCACTAAATCAACGCATTTATCTTAGCTGCAACAAAACATGTACTATATCATGTGTGATCTTTCTGGCTTGAAAAATATAACCTGAATGAAAACTCTGTACTCTCCCAAAATGAGAAGTTACGCTACATGTACTGTGCTACCAGCTTGATGCTCAATATTGTTTTAAAAGTTTGTTTTATCTAAGTAATGGATTTCTTTCTGTAGTTTACTGGTAATCATTCTATCAACTAGGATACAACTTTGTTTATTCTTTCGCAGTCTAATTTTGAATTCACGGACGTGTCACATCAAGATCCTTCCATGGATATGGCGCCTCAGTATTGCTCTCTCACCAGGAAAGTCCGTATCAAAAATGCGAACAGAATAAAAAATGTCATGAAGGCAAGGAATCGTTATCAGCAGGCAAAATTCCCTGGTCGTGGACAGAGGGCAAAAACTGTTAGAACTTCCAATTCATCACAAGCTTCATCACTCAATGAAGTTATTGGGAATGATTTAGACAATAACCATATAAAGAAATCTGTGAGAATTAAACTTAAGAAAAAACCTAAAGAATTGTCTGCAAACAAATGCAGGGAAGAAGACTTAGAGGACCAAGCTAGTGATACCTCGTCAATTTCAGAGGTTTCAACTTTAGGTAGTGATGTTTCCAATAGAAAAACTAACAGATATGTGTTTAAATCAAAACGCTTGCAAGAGTTGCAAGAGAAAATGGACAGCGAAACAATGGAGGATGTATCACTGGCAGAAGAAACTAGTTCAGGAGATTTAAGTAGAAGAAATTCTAAGGATCAGAAGCCAGAGGAAAGTGAAGCCCGTGTTAATTCGGAAAATGAAAGGAACAGCCATCCAAGATCAAGAAGACAGAGTCAAGACCAAGAGGAAAATCATACAAATGAAGATCAAGATTCTGAAGGACCGGCAGTACCAAAGAAGAAAAAACGAGTAAGTGGGAAAAAGACTTCTTTACCTAGGCTGCAATCGTTGAAAAATGATGATGAAATTCCCAGCTCAAGTGAGGATGAGGAGAGCTGTAAGCCACTTGCACAGATCAAGAAATATATCAAGAAAGAACAAGTAAAAGAGGCACAGGAACCCCAAGAGAGAGTTGTGAAAAAAGTTATCAAGGTGGTAAAGAAAATAAGAACAAAGAGTGGGGAGACAAAAACAAAGGTTGTGAAAATCATCAAAAAGATTGGTGTAAGAAAGAAAGCAAAGGATGCCTGTAAAGTGGTTCCAGGAAGGAGGCGGAGCCGCTGCGGCAGCTGTAGAGGGTGCAGAATTACAGATGATTGTGGTGTTTGTCGCTGGTGCAAGTAAGTTTGTGTATTTGTTTTGGCAGAAAGTTTTATGTTGAGGAGTTCTAGGGTTTTTGTCCAAGGCTACTTGTACAAGTAGAAATCAATTTTAATTGTGTTCTTTTTAATGTCACTAGTCAGTGTTGGGTAGACATGCTGCAATATGTGCTTGTTTATCTTAATATATGGAACCAACTTAGATTTTCTGTTCCTTGTGAATCAGTGTTCCAGAGAAGAATTTTGGTTTAAAACCCAACAAGATCACCTAACTGCATATCCCTCCAAAAATTGTTAGAAAACTTATTGACTCCAAGTGCCTTTAACAAGTGTAGTCAAACCTGTTATACATATATAACATGGTGGATATGAAGGAAAAGTGTTTGTGTTAAGCCATGGAAAACATTGCTTTGATGGAATAATGTTTGTTTTTTAAACATCTGCATTTACTTTACAGGGACAAGCCAAAGTTTGGTGGACCAGGCACTAGCAAACAGTCATGTGTGTAAGTACTTGTATGCCTTAGATTGGTCAATTGATCAATACTATATGATATTATACTATATCATTCTTAATCATACTTTGATAATTGCTAAACAGTATTTATATTCTTGTAGACAGAACAAATCTCTTCCTTCAATTCCAAAATTAAAACGATTCACCAGCTTGAGACAATGATCGGAAAATCAAAAAATAAATTAAAAGCTCACAATATGAAATGGGGCAGGTACAAAATCTTGTGTTGTTGCTGCGCTCTACTAGTATCATATCTAAAAGTAGAAGAGAGTTAAGAGGAGCTGAGGTGTGTGTATGTAAATGTATGATGTGCCGTGTCTGTTTGTTTATGAGTTATGTGTTTATAAGAAAATTGGTAAGTAACTTCAAATCAATAAAAGTATATTGATAAAATACAAAAAATACTGTATTATTATACTGTATTATAGCAAAATAAAAAGCAGAGGGATGGTGGCCTCATAGTTAGTGCACTCATCACCTGGAGACATTCTGATAAGCCTTAGAGAGTAAAACAACTCAAAAGTAAAGTCATTCATTTTAATTTCAGGAAACGCAAGTGCATTAACCCACAGCCTCCAAAACCACCAGGTGAAACTACTAAGAGAGC
>Ga0126339_10001084_pt1 | contig 17544 bp, 16 predicted proteins | sample OrbTmetagenome_2_FD_92532 | JGI IMG/M metagenome (GOLD analysis project Ga0126339, IMG submission 92532) | Coral microbial communities from Petempiche,Puerto Morelos, Mexico - Orbicella T R C metagenome | ecosystem: Host-associated > Invertebrates > Cnidaria > Coral | place: Petempiche,Puerto...
AATTTTTAAAAAAAAAAAAAAAAAAAATGATGATGATGAATTCCTTCCCCAGCCAATTAGTGAATACACTAGCTAATTTACTTACAGCAATGCACCTTGGCTGAACTAGCATACTGTTACTTACAGTTTAGTTACACTGAATGCAAGTACATTTGTGTCGCCTTTTAATTAGTTCAAATTGTAACTGACGGTACAGGATATTCACGAGTTTTAGTTTTGACATTGCATATTCATAGATGTGCCGCGATGGCATGTAAGGTTTGACAGTTGTAAAGTAGAGACCTATCACGGTTTTAAAAGCTTGATGGGTAGGCAAAGCTCATCAAAAATTACGATGTTTATATGGGAATCCCATGCATGGCAAACAATTTTCTTTAAAAAATTGGATTTTGAACGATTTATGAATAAGTAGAGATAAGAGGCAAAGGATTGCATCAACCAAATTTAAGGGATGTCTCAGTCCAGTCTCGTCATTAAATGTCCATGGATACATTTGTCTATAATTTTTTCCGCGAACTTGTAAAGCCGCGTAAAAATTTACAAACAAATGTATGGAAAATTACAAACGCGACTAGACGATTTCCAGCACAGCTACAATCATCGGACATCCGCAAAGGTCACGTGACCAAGTTGCAAATGAAGAGCAGGTTCTTCAGTACGACCGTCACGAACAAAATACAAAAACAGGCTAAATAGGGTTAAAAGCTTACCTCTATGTATATTTTCCTCCACTTTCGCAACATGATCTTTCAGTGCGTTGCACATATCTCGAGTAGAAACAATTCTAAGAAGGATGTAAATGGCTTTTTTAGTATAGCTTTCACATAAAATGTGTATTGGATTTGGAAGATAAATATGTAATGGTGCCTGTAAAGGAAATAACTGAACGTATAGTGTATTAATTTACTTGTGTTCGACCTCCTCTCTACTTGCAAGCTCTTCTTGAAGCTTCGAGCTAAGACTTTCATTCTGGAACTGTGAATCAAAAGCACGGACTATGACTATAGCTAAGAATAAAAGGTTTAATTCTATACCTCTTCAACGTTTTGTCATATATGCATCATAAGAAACAATATTTGTTCAAATTTTCTGATCATATGATATATTTTTGTGACATTTGTTATGTTTTTGTAGCCACCTGAATGTATTAAGTCCTCATAAATCCCACAAAAGAGCATAAGTGATGGCATTCCATACCAGCATACCAGTCTTTTCAGTCTACAATTGACTTTTGATAAGCCTCTTAGTTTGTAACGATCGATGTGATTTTAAGCCAAGGCCGGTCAAGTTATTTTACATTGGCTAATGTCAAGTGATAGAGCGGTTTTCAATTGAGTATCGTAAAACCAAAACTAAACCAATGACTTACTCAGCCAATCCCAAACCGTAGTAAAACCAAAAACCAAAGTACTTGCCTGATTACTTTCGACACTCAATTGAAAACCGCTCTATACAGGCTCTAAAAATGGGGTGTAATGATATGTGAATCCACACCGTAAATCAAGTTTTGGGAAAAAATCGTCAGAAAGTTTGAAACTTTCCAATGTTAAAGAGCAGAGAACTCAGAAGTTATCTCCCTAGAAAAGATAAGACTGACTTCAGTAGAGGTTTATGCTGATCATCAGATCCCTTTTTACCCCACCCCAACGTTTACCTAAAAAAATCCAAGTTGAAAAATGCCAAGATCACAAACTGTAGATGACAATGGATGAAAATGCTACTATGGTCTGCTGCATTGTAAACTACAGTTAATTCAAATGTAGATCAGTGTATTAACCTGTAAATCGAGGATTGATTTCCTCTGAGAATCGATTGTTTGGACAGCTTCCTGTAGTTTTTTCTCCTACAAAAAGGGGAAAATAAAAAGGTCCGGAAAATACGTGGAAAAAGGATTGCCTTTGGCCGTATCAAAATCAGTTAAGACCAGACAAAAGGAAAAGAGTATGATGACAAACATTTTTACCTTTTCTTTTATTTCTATCTCTGTGGACATTTCCCACTTTCTTATTTTCTCTGCTTCTTGATGAAGGCGAGTGTGTAAGGTATGAATTCTTTCTGCAGATTGCGCCATGTCTTTTTCCACTTTCTCTGTTTCTGCATGTTAAAGTGGTATTAAATATTGCTTATATAAACAAATAAGTTCAGTTGTCTTTTTTTTTACACAAAACTCTGGTTTTCTTCGGCCTAAAAAATTCTTATTAGCTTGTAGAATTAAAAGAAACTTTAGCAGCTACCTTTTTCTTTCTGCCTTGGGTTGTTTTGGCGAAAATAGGTGTTAGAAGGTGAGTTGACCGGCCTGATGTTTAGCTGATGTCCATGATATGCAGTTTTGTTGACATTTGGGCTCGCAAAATACGAAGCTGATGTTGGAGGAGATTGGGAAACTGAGCTTGTAGACAGCTTGAATAACGGTTGCTGAATATGATGCTTCAGTTGTCTGTGGGCCTGGGATTGCATCTCGTGAATGTCACCTCTCTTGGCGAATGAGAACTAGCATGGTGTTGAGAATGTAAATCCACAATGAAGCTGTGGTGGCAACATATAACTTAAATTTACGAGACTTTTGCCTGTTTCCTCCTCGGTAAGGATTTTTGTAGACAAAATTTTTGACTCAAATCATTTTCCCGCCACTTTGGCGGGTTGCAGTCGCCTCGTTATCATGCTTAAATAGAGTCCAGTTTCTCACTCAAAATAAATCTTACCACGTGACATCGTTTAGTGATGACGTTTCCAAACTTCTCTCGGAAGAAGAAAATGGCGGATGCGGTTGTGAGTCCGAAAGACATCGCCATTATATTCAAGCGGTTGAAAACTCTTCCTGATAATAAGGTAAAGATGTCTTTATGAAAATTTTTCTTCTGCCCATAGACAACTCTTTCCTCACTATAGAAGTCCTCTTTTGTTTTTAGACTTGCTTTGATTGCGGACATAACAATCCAACGTGGGCATCAGTAACTTACGGAGTATTTCTATGTATAGACTGCTCGGCCGTTCATCGATCTCTCGGTGTTCACTTGACCTTCATTAGGTAAGGAAAATATCTCGGGTATATGTTCACAGTAGTTATCTTGCCCTGAGAGTAATTTCTACAAGAAAAAGACAAGAAAATGTGATCGAGCGGTAGATGCTCCTGCCGAATTTTGTTCGAATCATTTGTTCATTTTGTAACACACAACTAAATAAAAGACTAAGGCTGCTTTTTTCGACGTTTCATTGTGTTGTTTAAAGGTCGACGCAACTGGATACAAATTGGACATGGCTACAGTTAAGAGCGATGCAAGTTGGCGGCAATGCGAAAGCGGTAAGACTCGAACATATAATTCACCCTCTAATTGAATTTTTTAAGAGAAGTCATTACTGCCATTATCCTTCCCGTGTGCTGTTGCATATTTTGGCTGTCCTCGCACTTTAATTATGTTGTGGTTTCTAATAGATTTTTGTCGTGTACATTGTAGTTAACAATTCTCTTGTGGCCAGGAATCCTCTCTTTACTGTAAACGTAATTACGTGATTCCAATCTCGGGCATTGTGGATTGGTTTTGTTTCATTCAACCTTCTCATATCGGAGGCTTGTTTCTCTCAAACCACCGTTGTTTTCATTCGTGACGAATGAATTTTAGGATTGAACTTTAGCGACATCTGTAGCCACCATTTTGTTTGATCCGTTTTGTTGAGCCAGCCGTTTGCGATCAATTTCATTTCTTCACGAAAAAGAGATTATTCATTTTCCAAATGACCTGTTGACCAGTGCAATTTTTAAATATTAATATTTGCCAAAAAAAATTTCCCCTAAAAGTTATGTAATCATGTTGTTTACTTTTTTGACTGAAGGACTTAGCTGTTGAAATCAAATCTAAGGTATCCTACCAAAGATTGCTCGTTGAGATTTTGCTTGGTAACTACATGTATGATACTTTGAAAGTGTTTAGTCTAACCTGTTGATCACATATATATCATTATGGGTTAAAAATTAAGATAGAAACTATAGTCACTCGAGTATTTGTATCGAGTACTCCTACGAAGTTGTGAAACCACTTCTATTTTTCTTTGTTTATTATTATGGGCTACATATCAATTAAAATTTTCTGGCGTTTTCTTCTGTATTGTAACTGATTTTTTTTCCTGTTCTATATCTCTCTGTGAATGGTTTGTGAAGATAATGTGCTAAGAGGAATTGTACCTGCAAGGTTAAATGGGGAAAGTAACTGAATTCATACATGTTGGAGTCTAAGACTTGTCTCTCATTTATTATATTGTATATGCCAGCTATGAGAATAGCCAAAAAGCAAGTAGAATTACTTTATTTTTGATTTGGTATGGTTTTGTAGCAACAAGATTATATCAATGACTAATCGATATCACCAATGACTGGTAAATGACTAATCGATAACAAAAATTATGTGGGCTATTGAATATTCATTGATTACTCATCAATGTATTGGTAGTCATCAATGACCAATCAACTGATTACCCATTTATCACTCATACAGTGATGCCACTGATGTTATCAATGTCATTGATATCAATAATTGCTTCTGTTGCAATTATTGTATTAATTTTTTATCTCTATTCAGAATGCTTTCTTTAGACAGCATGGTCTCTCCACTGAAGATACAGCTGCTAAATACAAGGGGTAAATCCACAATTTAAATGTCTTGTTTTGTTGTTCTCTGCATTTGGTTCAAAATAATTACTGAGCAAGAATGCAGAATTTTCTGTGAGATAAATCTGGAATAACTACTTCAACTCTTTGTAGTTGTAAATGATTAGTCAAAATCAATTCAACCTCCACTGCTTTTACCATAAGTGTACTTTGAGATTATAAGTTATGTTGTTAATTTACTGTATCTGTTCAAGAAAGCAAGATGAAGGGTTTTTGCTTTATTGATTTTTCCTGTGGTTTCTTTTATTTAGTCGTGTGGCCCAGATGTACAGAGAAAAGCTAGCAACACTAGCAGCAAGAGCTTTCCAACAATATGGAACCCAGGTCAGGGCTGGGAAGAGTAACCATTATGTAAACTAATGGGAGAAGTTTTATTACAAATCCTTAGCTGCTCAGCAGTAGTTCAAACATGAACAAAAATTTAGGCACAGTTTTGTAAACTTTTCCAGTATTCATTCTGACTGATATGTTTAATTTAATTTGAGACGCTTGTAACATGTACTAACGTGTATTTTATAGTACTTCTAGGATTAAGTTAATACTGCTATTTGTCAAGTTTGGCTTAAATGTCTAGATTTCTTTAAAATGTTCTTCATCAGATGTGTGTGGTATAGAAATGACGGTACATGTATACACTGGCTGTACTTAGGGTGAAATATCTGTTTCTATTGCAAAGCTCACTGGTGCAGTGTTAGCAAAACCAGTGAAAGTGTAATTACTCTGCATATTTTAATGTATCTAAGGTCACTAGGTAACAGATTTTTATTATGCCATAAACCTTATTTTCTCTTATAACTTCAGCTTCATTTGGATAGTCACCATGGTCCACATACACCCAACTCTCCTGATCGTAAAGATCATGATTTCTTCAAAGAAGTAGAGAGTCAGTCTTTTCAGCAGACTGTTGTGATACCAACAAATGGAAAGAATGGAAACAATGCTGGTAAGTGGAATGAAGAATAAGAAATTCCAAAATGGGAGCTGAGTGATATCCCTGGTCAGCCATTCCTGGGTTTTCAAAATTCTCATATGTATGTTACAGCTAATCTGAGACAGTGTAAGTGGTTTTGTGTAAAGCTAAGCAATTAGCATGGAATGTTTAATTTGGGTAGAATTTCAGTTGTGTTGTGTTCCTATTCCTGACACATCTTACTTTATCACTGCACTGCCTTGTTAGAACTTGTTGTTGCTTCACTGGGTATTTAAGAAGAGCCTTATTTTTCTGAGTAACATCTGTTTTCCCATAATAGCATTGAAGAATTCTAATATTGTTGAGTCTTCTTCTCTTTAGGCAATGATCTTAGCCAAAACATGGAAAATCTTAGTGTTTCTCCACCAAAGCATCAAGGTTGGTGTGCACTCATGTTTAATATACTGTATATAGGCATTACTTGAATAATATTGCATCTTAATGAAATTTGCTACTTGTGATAGCAAACAGAAGAAAAACATTGACCAGTATTTCCCATTAGTTATCAGTTCCTCATTGTTGTGACCCATTTATTTGTAATGAATTTTATCATTAGTAATCAGTACAATGTGTATTAACAGTCATGTAAGTAGCTCCACGGTGATACAGGGTACAAAGAAAACCAATTTTCAGGCTTGCCCTTTTAGGCAAGCTGTAACTATGACTTACTAGTCCAAAAGTCTTTCTCAGTAGCCTCAAAATATGTCATGTCTTGTAGCACTTAATCTGTAACTTAAATTTCCTCAAAAAACTCCCAAAAAACTTCAGTTGCCTTAAGCTTTGAAGCTTGAAGTGGCTTAGTGATCTGCAACAGGATCTTCAAAAGGATTTTTTGTTGTTCTAGTCCCCTAGTGACAGACTCCACTACTCTCAAGAAAGTATACACTTAAGAGTTTTATACTATTCTGTTAAAATTTCAGGCATTTAAAATTTAGGATGCTTGAAAATTTCAGATGGTTTTATTCTTGGACATTTTATTGTCTGCAATTAGAATTGTCCAAAATATTTTGCAAGTTATATGCCCTGTCACCAGTGAAGACACTTTCCTGCATTTGCAAAATAAACTTTTTACCTTTTGGGTGTTAAATCATTCCAAATGATTAAGTAAGGTGCCAAGGATTTTAACCTTATTTATTTAATCGTCATTCATGCTCTTCCCAAACAGATGCCCGTGTACCCACAATAGGAACCAGAAAGCCTGCTGCTACCAAGAAGAAAGGGGTGGGTTTTTTCATTTTTTCCTGTTTAAATTCATATGTGTCAGTCAGCTGTAGCTTTGCATACCTTTCAAAGAGATTAAACACTATTCAAATTATTTATGAAGGATAAGTTACTGTTTACATTACATGTGTGTTGTTAATGGCCTGGACACTGTCTGAAGCAAAGTCCTGGTCATAAGAACAGAATGATTAGTTTCCTTGGTGTTAATGGTATATAACGTAATATCATTATCATTAAGTATCATTATATTGTTATTTTTGAGAACGTACAGGTAATAATGATCATATAAAATGTATCACCACAACGTTTTCATATTTAAATACCTCTTGCATTGCTGTGACAGAAAAAAGGAAGTGTAGGGCTTTGTTGAAGGGACTGAGGTCATAAGGTTATACAGTCATATAGTTTGTAGCTATAACATACTTGAGTGTTTATACATGTACTTACTAACATGTTGTTCTGACACTGTATTTTCTTTTTTGTAGCTTGGAGCTAAAAAGGGTGGATTAGGAGCAACCAAGGTTTGTTTTAAAAGTATCGATTTTCTGTAGAAATAAAAACGAAAGATTTAAAACTTTTTAAAGTTATACTGGCTCATACACAATGTAGTCTTTTGCTTCTCCCTCTGCTTGGGATGCTTGACCATGCTAGATAGTTCTGCACATTTTGTCAGGTTGCCCCAATAATTGGCCGATTCTTATTTTCACTCTATAGGAAGAGGCAATATGGGAGAAAATTGTCTTGCCCAAAAACAGAACACAATGACCCCAACCTGGGATCAATCCTGGACTGCTTGAGCCAGAGTGTAGTACATTTGTTACACATAACACTATGTAACAATTGTCACACCTTCGCACTAGCACTTATTGCACAGCATGCACAGCCATGTAATTAGCATAAAGCACTACCACCACACATTTGTATAAATTAGGCAGTTTTCATATTGGAAACTGAGCAAACAACACACTAACCATTGGGCCACTGCGTCTTGCAAAATCTGGACATTGATTTTATTTGATTACTTTTAAGCTCTGAAGTCACAATATTTACCATTAGTAGTTAAATGCTGTAATAAATCCTCTTAAATTGGCCCTGTAGGTGAGCACAAACTTCAGTGAGTTGGAATCCAGAGCCCAGCAACTGGACAAAGACAGGGAAAAGGCAGCGCTTGTGAATGCCAAAGAAGCTGAAGCAGAGCTCATGTCTCCCAACCTTGCATACAACCCTGTGAACTTCAAGAAAGAGGAGGAAAAGATGCGACACACTGATCCCAAAAAGGCTGCGCAGCTGGAACGTCTCGGGATGGGTTTAGGTGGGGGTAAGAAAGGGACATCCACCCCTTCTGGCAGAGGTCATTCTGCATCAGCTGCCATGGAGACCGTTGAGCAATTGAGGCCTTCCAAGACACAGCCATCCTTTGCTGACAAGCTCAGGGTGTCATCAAACTCCAATATGGATTTATTTGACAGGTAATGGTAGCAAATACATGTAAATGGAATCTTCCTGCTGCAGGTCATTTAAAACATGATTTTTGTTTTCCTCAAAATACGTGCATGTATCAGTAGTTTGCACACTTGTAACTCCTCTGGATCTGGTCGCTGGCAATGGCCTTTCTCTTCATTTGATTGGACACGCTCAAAAGAATAACTGATGGTCATGTTTACCACATGGTTCAATGCACCAATCAATTTCTTCATTTGGGATGATAGTGATGGGTCTTGCAAGGCAAGTAACGATTGAAAAGCTGTCACACACAACATGCAAATTCAACATGCTGACAACAACAAAAAGAAAGGGACCAACGAGAAGGTGCAATGTTATGTGTATCTTATTGCTTACTGATGTCTTGGCATTCATTTTGGTATTATTTCCAAATTCAAGTTTTTCATTTGTAATGACAGTAATGAGTCTAGTGAAGCAAGTTTCAGCGAAGACCTCTTGAAGATTTACAACAGAACACCACAAAGTGTGACAAACCTGTCATGAGAAGTTAATTGTTTCCTCACAGGCTAACTGCTTGTAATTTATTAAAAACTGAACACTTCACTGGTTCTTGTGAGATGAGACTCTCATCTCTCAAGATGAGCCCTTGTCTCATGAGATGAAACTAGATTCTTATTTCAAGAGAAAGGAGATGAAAGGTGTTAACTTACTTTCAAGCAGTACTGTACCTGTAGATTAACTAAAAATATACATTTTACAGACACTTTACAACTTTAATGTAAGTTGTGTAAGTTCTATGTAAAGACATGTTTGCCAGCATTAGTGAGGTTATCCAGTTGGTCAGGAATGACAGGTGTACAGCTGTATGCAGTGTTCCAGTTGATTCTTGGATGTTTAGACAAGGCATTATTTCTTTTCTTTTTAGCTATGGAATGGATGGGACAAGTTTTACTGAACCACCTCCCATGTAAGTATGACTGTGCAGAACACATCACCAGCTGCCGTAGACTTGTGACTTTTTTCATTCATTTGTGGAAACAAATTTTATTGTTTTAATGTGCTGTAACCTATTTAATCAATATTTTCTGCACCATCTCGGGCAATCAAATGCAAGACAAAGAGATTTTTCATTAACAAAATCAAAATGCTGTGTTTGTTCTTCCTGTCTGTAAGTGTTTGAATGTAAATTTGTATCCACTTTCTGTGCAGGTATGATAGTCCATTTGGATCAAGCTCCTGGGATAGGGATAGAGATAGGTATGTCATTGAGATTTTGTACCAGATTGAAATGATTGAGAAATTTTAACATTTGAAGGGGGACACCAAGTGAATACTTATTTTAGAGGTTGAGACAGCAGCAAAAATGTAGAAATTTTCAAAAATAATATGACTTTTTTAATTTTCACAAACATGTTTCGACGGTACATCCTATAGCTGCACGCACACGCGCATCATTTAATTCCGTTAACTTCAAAATTTATCTAGCGTATTGTTTCCCAACGCAATGTAACGTATGATTTGTAACAGGCACGTTTTAAATCACTGTAAACTTTCATAACCGTCACACTGATGATGACGGATGTACCGTCAAAACATGTTTGTGAAAATTAAAAAAGTCGTATTATTTTATTTTAGAGGCCTTACAAAATGTATCACATAGGTTGTTTCACACACAGTTGGGTAATGATGGTCATTTACATGTAGATTGGACAGTTCTGTCTGTGATCACTGGCAATGTTAGGTACTTTGTAGGTTTTTGTAATTAGGTATCAATTGAACATCTCTTTCTGTTGATATTTTACTGTTTAGGGATGAAATAGGCTCATCTTTTTCCAGTGAAAGGCGATCAAGCCGTGAAGACAGGTAAAGTGTCATGGTGTTATTCATGGTTTTCATTATTTCCTTCAAGTTTTCTTTCTGGTACTTTTTCATTCTAGGGAAAATGTAAATTTTCATGAGCAATTGGGCAAGCAGTGCAAATATTTTCCAGCAATCTTGCTCAGTTTAATCACAATGGACTTTACCCTCGACAGTGTGTCAGGTTGGCCCACAATTTGCCTTTTATACCCTCGTCATGTAATGCTTGTGCTCAAAACTGCAATGATGACCCTGACCAGTTTTCGACCTGGTTGTCTCATCTAGAGGTTACACGGTAAATGCGCAGACCACTGGGCCACAGTGCTGTTTTCTATCTTATAGATTTAGCCAAGCTTAAAAACAGAACTCCTGATTACAATAAGTTATGGTTACTCCAAACCTTCGCAGGGCTACTTTTTCCAAATTTTCTTTTTTCCAACCAAATTAAAGTTCATTATTCAAGATAGCATTTTCCAAAAAATAAAAATAAAATATTAAAACGTGTGCAAGTTATTGGAAAAAAGAGGTTTTTTAATAAAAGTTAATAAACTGTCGAGGTGTCATAATCCCCTAAAGGCATGGACTCCTCAGCGACCTTTTCATGGCAAACGGCTTAATCCAGAGATCCTATATCAAATACTTTTAATTTGAGATTTCATGTCCGTCAAGAGTGCTTTTTTGTAATCACGCTTTGGCAATTGCTCCTCAGTTTCTTTTCATTTTGTTGCACATCGCTTTTCTCCGTTTTGCCCTTTTTTTGTTGACCACCAGCCTCAAACGTATGCGCCAAAAACGTGACTGTAACACTATCGCTTTACAGCAAAGCTCAACTTTCCTTACTGTGAATGCTAGGGGTTCTGTTATTTCATTGGCTGGTGGTATTTTGAGTTGACATATCCCTCTGAGAAGGTGTGACATGTCTATAAATCTTTAGAAGGCGAAAACTTGCACTTGTTTTTCGAGAGAATCCCTCTTTAAATGAATTAACAGGGTATGTAGAATTGACGGTTTTCCATGAAATTTGGCCAGAACATTCACTGATAGATACGGAACAAGCGTGTCGGCAAATTCTTTTATTTCAAGGACTTTTCTTGTGGCAGTCTCTAACGCAACACGTTACACGGATTTTTCGATAGTGGAACTTGACAGATCTATAAAAAGATAACCAATAGAAATGAAAGAAAGTGCTGACACACTTTGAGAGATTGATGCTTTGTGATCAACACTGCACAGTTATTTTGCATCAACGATCGCATTTGATAACCGATTAATTCGCCGGAATTTCAGTCGGACGTATTGGCGTTAACGGCTTTTGCTGCCTTAGGAAAGCAGTCGGCAAAAAAAAAGGTATATAATTTTATCGAATTCTACATGTTATAACCTTTCTATTGATATATAGTTTGTGGGGGTTTCCTTCAAAACGGCGTGCATACAAATTGTTTTCTGGAGGACACCTGCGAAGGTTTGAAGTAACCTTAACCTGGTTTGAACCTGCAATCCACCCAAAAGCCTGTATGTGGACAGCGGTCAACGTCAAAAAAAACACGAGACCTTGATAAGCTCTAAACATGAGACTGCGATATGGTCAGCGGATACCTTGTTTTGACAGGTATCAATTGAATGTAACATGGATGCCCAATATAAAAGATGTATGCTGTAAACCTGCCCCTACTAAACTGTAAGGATAAAGCCTTGGCAACTAGGTTGTCACAGAGTGACATTTCACTGGACGGACTTACGGACAATCATGTGACAGGCAAAATTTTTGAGGTCGATGGGCTACCAAATTATCTAAGATACGAGGCTCGGCTTGCGTGCCTTCGGCACTCCGCTATTAAGGGCTCTATGAGTGTACTGTCCACATAGAAATCTAGCATATCTTGTCATACATGCCCTGGCTGTGGAAAGATTCAAAGTTCTTTATTTAGGGTTTTTTTTTTCATTTCAAGGTTTGACAGAAGAAGAGATCCAGAACCTGTAGATTATTCATCTTCAGGTAAAAGATAACTTTTTTGTTCAGCTTTTTTTGTATTCCTAAGCAGTGGTCAGTTTCAATGATCAACATACTTGTAACAATTTGAAACAAATTTGAGGAAGTTCCACAGTCATTAAGTAAACACTGTTATCACAAGCCTCTGAGGGTACTTTAATGACATCATGTACAAAGCAATCTCTGCCATGGGGAGCTTGTAATTGAAAGAAGTAAATCTTTCAAGGGGCGAATATTGGTCCATGGACATATCTTTCTAGTCCGGGGGCTTATCAGAAGTGTACGGCATGACTCAACAATAATCCATTATTCCTTCTGAGAGGTTTGATCAAGGGCTAGGCACCTGGCAAATCAACTGGCTGTGATGATGATTTTGCCTACCTGGTTTGACCATCTAGAGGAAAGTTTTTCTTACCAAGGATTTCAGTTCAAAATTTTTGTCTTCCTGTTAAGACCAGTTTTCCTCCTGCTGAACAGGTGTAATGAAACCCCTGCCTCTATGAATCTACGTTACCATATTTGTTACCTTTTTGTTTTTTCAGGTGAAGCTCAAAGAAAGTTTGGAAATGCCAAGAGTATTTCCTCAGCTCAGTTTCATGGAAATTCAGACCAGGTATAGTAAACAGCTGCTGAATATGGATTTCCTACTTAAAGGCTTAGCCATAATAAAAAAAAAAATCAGGTTTCAAATAAACTTCTTATAGATTCATGAATCCCATGTGTTAGAAGAGTTCCAAGCTGGCAGTAAATTACATGATGGTGTTCACACTACAACACTAGTGCCCAAAACCACTCAGTCAGTCTTGTGTTGCTTTATATGTAATTTTAGGAGGAGTATGCCATCAAGTCTCGGCTGGATCGTTTCCAAGGATCCAACAGTGTTTCTAGTGCAGACCTCTTTGGCAATGATGACAGCAGACCTTCAAGATCAAGTAAGGAAATTGTTATGACTTAGTTTTATAGTTAATGTGCATAATATACATGTACATCATAAGAGAACTGTTACCCAGTTTACACATGAGCATTAAGGAGCATTGATTGAGCTTGCATGAGTACTCGATAGATATCACTGTACAGTTAGTATGAAATTATGACAGCAACACTGAAACCTCAGATGACTTGAAAATTGTTTATTAAAATTTAAATCCTTATAATGAACTATGGAACTGTCTAAAATATGTTACCACTACAGAATTTAATTCAAATGTATTATGCCCACTGGAGACAACAAGAGAAATTGCATGTGGTTGTAGGTGAGCCTGATAGGGTAAAAGGTTCAATATTATTTTAACGTTTATCAATATTTTCTCCTTTCAGATGCTGCTGGTAGTTTTTCATCAGCTGATCTTTCACAGCTTAAAGAAGGAATGGCTAGAATGACTGGGAAGGTTAGAATTAACATTTAAGACATAGATAGTATTAAGAAACATTGTCTGAGTCTGAGAAATGCTGAGGAAACATGTTGAATTGCGTGCGAGTGTTCCTCAGCCTTTCTGGGTTTTCCCGAACATTACAAGTGTTTCTATATTTTCCAACAGAACACAGAAAATTGTTTTCTTTTTCTTTCATAAATTCTTTGATGAATAAAGGAAATCACTTTGAATCCTTATCGTGATACTTACCAAAACATTAATATTTCTTTGTGTGATCACTACATCAACAGTTTCTAAAAAATTTATAGAACAACTGGTTTTAACACATTCTCACAGGATATTTTCTAATGACGGATCCTATCACCATGCCTCCATATAATCAACTTCTCTGCTTTCAGCTTTGGGTGAGCTGTAACGGGGATGTGCTTGCCCTAAAGTCATTTTCAGTACCCGGTGGTCTGAAAATATTCTTTACTTGTGCAACTAATTGATTAGAAATTAAAATTAAACATTAATTCAATCTCTTACAGTACTTCTGTAAGATGAATTTCCTTCGAAATTCCCCCCAAAAACCCTCACTTACATATCAGGCAAGCAGCAGATAGAAAATGAAATCCTCTAGCCTTGTGCTGTTCAACTTGTCTTTCTCTACACACTGATAAGGTGTACAAGAACACTGTGACATCAATCAGCATTGTTGCATTATTGTGGGTATATTTTGTAACGTGGTTTTCAATACTTCTAAATGTAAATGTGAGTAAATGTTTGTTTACAGTTGTGCATATTATTTTCCTACAGTTGTCAAGTATGGCTTCAGGAGTTATAGGAACATTACAGGTAAAAACTTGTTTTCATGACATTGTAACTCATATACAGACTTGTTAGGTTGGGAATTTTGTTCGGTCTGTATGTTGCAAAACAAGACATCTAACTTTCACAGAATATTTCTTTTTTTTGCATCTTTGTTTATTATTTGACCAGTGCATGTACTATTTTATATTGTTGCTTGGAAACTTACATGCATCCTATGGTGGCGAACGTTTTGCTTGTAAGCATCACATGTCAGCTAACTGAATGACTTGTGTTGGGAATATCTCAAAGTCACTTCAGTGTCTAACAGTGTCTGAGTATGGCAAAATGAAAGAAGAAATACAGAGGATGGCTTGAGAAAATGTTGTGTCTGAGTGTTTTTTCAATGGAAAATAAGTACATGTATGATCCCTTGTGAGGGTATCTTAAATTACACATTTCTTAGAATGTTTTTGTTTTTTTCCTCAGAACCGTTACAGTGGGTCCAGTTGAAGATTGTTACAATCTTAGCAATTACAACTAGGAGAATTTGTCATTTCAATTGGCATTATTGAAGTATATTCATTAACAAGTTATGTTTTGTTAACCAATGTGAACAACACATCAAGGCAAGGTCCAACCTTGTTGACCAGCTATTTATTCTCCTTTCATGTTTTTTCTTTGGGGAAGTTGTTTGTAGAGTGGAAGATGATAAAGTTCATTTGCTTTTGTCCTAAAAAAGTTGCAGTTCAACCTATTGAATTCTTGAAAAAAATAATTCACTGAATTACTACTGGTGTACCTTCCATCTATCAATGATTCCTCTCTGAGTGAACGAGAAGTAGGCTCTTCAGACGGTTTTAAATTGGACCGAGTTTGATAAGATCTTACAGGCAATAAGAAAAGTAATGTATTGCCTATGTTACTCACTGGCAATTTTATGAGAATTTATAGTTAAAAGAGGAACATTAAACTGTTTCAGACAGAAAGGTGAATTAGAAAGAAATGATTAAATTAAAGAGAACGTTTTCACGATTTCTTCAAATCTAGTGTTCTTCCAAAGCAGGGCATTTTTTAGGGGAATACAATGTAATTGAAATCATTACCAGAATATTTACAAAGGAAAAGGGAGTGAAGTGAAGAATATATCTTGACTGTTCATTTGAATGTTTAATGCTAGCAAACCTCAGCTTTGAAAAAATAAAACTCAGAATTTTAGGAATTTAACATTAAATTTGAATTTACACGATACATTGGTCACTCAGTCTTATTTATTGTTCAACTGTCAGTATACATGCAACACCATCTTGTAAACTTCACTTTTTTCCTAATCCTTCTAAGGCCGTTCATCCCAATTACACATGGTCAGTCAGTGTATAGTATTCATGCTCAAAACAAGGTTGAACCATGCTTAAATAGCTTGCCAGTGTTGCCTTCAGCTTGGACAAGTGTTGATCTCAAGTTACCTGTGATTATTGGTAACCATTATCGGCCATGATATCTTTGCAAGGGAGTTGGAATGTTTGTCATACAGTAAAGACTACTCTATACATGATGTAGGTAGCGCAATAAACTATTATTGTGTAATGGAAGCAGCTATCTGCCTGTTAACTTTGATTTCAGTATAGTATAATATATTCTATTATTTTGTAGTGTAACATCATTGTGTGGCAAAAGTAGAATTCATAAGAGTTAGAAATGGAATATTTTAAAATCCAAAATGTTCTACGGGTATGGGTGAAATTGTTAATTATTTTAATACTTACCTTTTTAACTGATGGTATTGTTCATTTACAATATAAACGTTTTTGAATGAAACCATAGCTTTATGATGGCCCATAAAATTATTTGACCAAAAGTTCTGCTGATGGCTCACTTCATGTTCTGTTGCAATAGTATTGAAATTATATGCCAATTGTTGTTTTCTTGCTCGGGCTTAAAATGATCTCCAATTGATTGCAGACCTCATTTTTTTTTTTTGAATCAGACATTATATCTTGTTAGAGGTTCAGAAAAGTGCACAAAAAAACAGTTATTATGTAGTTTTCACTTGTAACATAATCACATATAATTATTGTAGCAAATTAGCAAGTGGTTTGTTAGTTATAGGCATTTTAAAGTAATGTTAAGTGGGTCATTGTAAATGAAAATGGTTTATGACTTCTGTCTTTCAGCCCCAACCTGATCTAAGTGGTGATCATTGCTCTGTTAAGACATTGTTGTTCTTGATCAGGATGAGTAAAGAAGACTTTTGTCACAGTCCTTTAATTTATTGTAAAAAACATCCTTGTCATAGCAGGAGAAACTTCCATAAAGTGTTTCTTTTTTTAAGGAGGAAGTAGTGGTAAATTTGTGTCGTCTTTGGGGCTGAAAGATTTCCGGTATAGCATTTAAAATAATTATACAGCCTGGTGCCTTGGTGTTGCTTCCTAGCTTTGAGTTTTTGAAGCAGGTAAGAAAGAGAAGCACTTGGCTGCATATGAATGGACTATTCAGTATGTGTAGTGAACTCCCTGTAATCCAGATACTTGGCAGAGACCTCTTGGAAATATTTCATCCTAGAAGAGGCGTTGTCCACTTTTGTGGGGTTTCCTTGACAACATCTCTGTCTTGGTGAGGGTTGACCATCGTAAAGGGGGAGCTCACTCTACTTGTAGAAATGTCTATGTAATGTGTTGTTGTCACTTGATTAAATTGTTTTAAAATCCGGTTTCTTGTGAGTGGATCTTCTTGTCCTAAAAGAAGTACTTAGCAGATCTTGACCAGTTACTTTCTATGGATTTTAATGGGATCAAAACCAATTACCTGTTTGATTCAAATGCAAATGGCTCCCAATCATTTGCACTATCTACAAATCAAGTGCAAGAAAAAAAAAAAGTTACAAAAGAATGACGGTTCCCTTTACCTAATTTTTACTAGCATCTGGTAGGCTGTGTACTTTAAATAAATGCAAGGGATCGGAAAAAATTAAAGGTACTATACAAATAATAATAATAATAATAATAATAATAATAATAATAATAATAATAATAATAACAATAATAATAATAATAATAATAATTAACAAACCAACAAGTGCACGCAAAGTTGCTTAAACTAGGAGTCAGCTAAATAATCTTGAGGGGCTACGGAAAAAAAAAAAAAAAAAGGGGACCCAGGGGGCTGGATTTGGGGGGGGGGAGAAGTATTTGATAAAATGTGGGGGGGGGCCGGTAGGAACAGCGTAAGCGGGAGCAAG
>Ga0126339_10001085_pt1 | contig 17536 bp, 14 predicted proteins | sample OrbTmetagenome_2_FD_92532 | JGI IMG/M metagenome (GOLD analysis project Ga0126339, IMG submission 92532) | Coral microbial communities from Petempiche,Puerto Morelos, Mexico - Orbicella T R C metagenome | ecosystem: Host-associated > Invertebrates > Cnidaria > Coral | place: Petempiche,Puerto...
AAAAAAAATCCTCCACCCCTCCGGCGTGCTTACTCCCCTTCTTTGCCAAAACAAACTCCCCCCATCAATACCCCCCCCCCCCCCCCCCCCCCCAAACCCACCAAACATATGAGCAGAAGTCTTTGGGACAAAAACAATACTTAACAGGGGAGGTAGGAGAAGAAATTTTTAATCCAACTTTAATGTATAAGTTAATCAGAATCGAGTGAGGGAGTGCCATTGGACTGCCCTCTAAGCTCATGGAAGACTACGTCATCCATGAGCAAAAATGTGTGAAATATGCAAATGAGATTACTGATGACATCATACACTCAGTCCAATATCATATGAAGTATATAAATAGAGATATCTTGGTCAATTTGCAGCGAACACCATTGAAACTTAGCAAGTTAATAGTTTTACATGCAACACACCTATGGCTATAAAAATTCTGTCCCCATGGCAACTCACCCTTTTCCAGTCACAACCCACTTGATTCCAATAGTATGTTAGTGATTTTTAGCTTAAAAAACATTAAACAAAGCCACAAACTCTACCTAACATTTACAGTAAACAGCATTTCTTCTCATACAGACTACTTGTTTATGTTTTAAAATGGCTTAGATAGAAAAGCTGTGAATTTCATCATAGTCCCACTTTAATTCCTTGGTGTTGTCTATAGTTAACACATCAGAAATGTCTATTTTCCAATAACCTTGGCATCACCTTTGTTGCTGTCTTCTACGTTCAGGAAAGTGCAAACAAGATGATATAGTTTAGTAGATGCATGCTCATACTAAAACACCAGAGGGCCATCACTGCTGTCTTTGGAGTGATGGCCAACCAACCACAATGTCTTTAATATGCATGTAACTATGCTTTTGCTTCTTCTCTTTTGTTTGGCATCTTCCATTTAAGCTTTCTATCAATTTCTAGAGCCTGTCTTATTCTTACTTAAATATATTTTTTGGACAACTCCCAGTGAGCAAAAGTTGAATTTTTTTTGTCCTCCTGGATTAATGTCACCTCCCGCCCCCTTCTCCAAATAATTTCCCCCTTTTTGTGCAAAAACACAAACAATAATCATCCTGGGCTTTAACTCATAGTAGTGAGGAATAGTCTTTTAGAATTGTTAATCTGGAATTTAAATAAGGTTCTATGGTGTAAGTTTGGTAGTACTCTACAGAACATTTGAAAAACACTTAAGTTTTGATGCTGCTTGCAGTCTCCAAGTAAGGAAGGGATGGATGTGTATGACACGCTTTTAACACAAGCTGAGATACAAGGAAATATCAGTCAGGTTAATGATGTGATCAGAAGAAAGAAAGCTGAGGAAGCATGTAAGTTACCTTCAGCATTTACTCTTGAGAAATTTCTTAGTTGAAATTAAGTTGTTGAATGAGTAAAAAGGGATCTGTCCTTTTGGTGCCCAGTACAATACATTCAAAACAGGCATTTGAGATTCTCACCATGAAATTCTTCGCTGTGTCTGATAGGTTGTCATTCTTTTTAACCAATCAGAGATACTGCTTGGATATTTGTGGTGCATTTATCATCAGTTGGGAATTTTTTTAGCTCAAATCCAAGAGAGGTACACCTGGCTATCAAATTCAGACTCAGCTGCTTATAATTCAAGTTTTGATGTTCCAGCTTGTCATGGATGGTACCAACAAGTGGTTGTCAATAGGGATGAATGTTTGAACTGAATTTCAAGTGATCAGCTTTCATTTCAGGAAGCTACCTGGTTTGGAGTAGAAGATTATTTTGACATGAGAAATCTTAATAAGTATTTTGATGTGTGGAAAACCAAAGTCACAGTTTGGAGATGAGAAAAATATCATGATTCTAAATATTAATTGAATTTTTTTTGTTTTGTTTTCTTTGAAGTGAACCAGGCTGTGAAAGAAATCAATGAAGCACTGAACAACCACAGTGAGGATGCTTTGACCTTGGCCCTGTCTAACAGGGCTGCTAGGTTGTCTGGTGTTGTAGGAGAAAATGCATCTTGGTACATGAAGATGCTAGATGAGAAAAGAAAAATAAAACAAGAGGTATTTCATCAGCTTCTATTTAAGAAATTGTAAACAAATACTAAAATTTTCATGTATACAAATAATGTGATGACTTAATCCACAGCCCTAGACTTAGCAATGCATTATGGGACAATTTTCAAAGTAGATGTTAAAGCAAAACAAACCGTGTATTCATGTGATTTGGGATTTTTAAAATGTTTCAAGGCAAACATGGTCTACAAACAAGACCAGTGATGATTTCACAAATTGCGGAATATGAAGGAGCAGAGAATAGAAAATAGCACAGGATATGCAGCCTGCACTATACAGACCACTGATCACATTTAAGGTCTTGAATCATTATGTATCAAAATAATGTTTGAATTAATTCCAACAGCAAACAGGTCTAGCAGAAGTTGATCTCACACAAGCTGAAATCCAGGAAGCAGTCAATTCTGCAAATGACCTGGCTGAGCAACATAGGCAAAGTGAGTGTTCTCTTTCTGAATGTTGATGAAGAAATTGTTTCCTCTGAGTGAGATCTTTGTACTTTTTATGGAACTTCAAATGAACTCATCTTCCTGAGCAGTTTAAACAGAACCAATTTGAAAGAGATTGAAAATATTGTTAATAACTTATTGTGCAACTGTTGCGCACACATGATAATTGTATGTTTAGAATAGCACTGGGTTATGAACTGTGCAGTAAAGTACAGTTTATAAAGTTGATGACTGCATTGTTTCTGTTTTCAGTTGAGGATGTAGTGCATTGCATAAACAAGTCCTTGGATATGGGAACTGTTGAGGAAACTCACTCCTTGATTCAAAAGCGTGAAGGATTGTTCCCAAAAGTACTCACCAGGAGTGCTTTTCTCTACCATGATGGTCTCTATAAAGCCAAACAACAAGCTCTGCAAGTAATGGTTGCTCTTTTTACTTGACATTGTACATTTCATCAGCCAATAAGTTTAAGAATTATGTCCAATTTTTGACCAGAGTGTGCAAACTGCATTCTTAGTTTCAGAGCAAAAGGGTCAAAATTTATACCCTATTTCAAACCAGAATGGCTTAAAAACCATACCTTTAGCATTGCACCTACCTATACAGCTTAAGTGAGAGAGTGCCCCTACCCCTTCTGGGACACAGCTGTAGGGCAACATAGCCTTAAAAATTGCTTTCACACATTTTCTTTTATCACTGGAAGAAAACTTCTGAACAGTTGAATCTTGATATCTTTTGCTTTACAGGAACATGAAGAATCTCAACTTTCCCATCAAACCATATGTGATCAGTTGTCAGGTATTGCTCTCAGATGTGCACAGCCTTGATTAATCTCCTCCACCTTCCCCCACCCCATGGAATACATACTTTCCCTTGTAAAGTTAGAGATGAAAAGCTACACTTCCCCCAAAAGCAGACCAGGTTTATTACCAGTACAGTCATACTCTATTGTCTAAACCTGAAGCTGTGAAACTTGAAATGAATGTAACCACTGTTGACAGTAAGCAATGAAATATGATGTCCTTAAAGGGGAGTGTGATAATAATAGCTGTAAAATCACATCTGATGGCCATCCACTAGCCAGTACATTCAAAATGACCAGATGCTGTGTTCTGCAAGCTGTTTAGACTTCTGGAGAAATATACACAAAGCCCGGAGTCCTAATTTTTAAGCACCATTGTCTCCTATTTTACTTTCAGTGTTGACAGCCATAGCAGCCATAAATGAAGCCATTGAAAATGAGAATTCCACTCAGTTAATTGAAAAAATGAACAGCCGTAGTGCTGGCTTGACATCTGTGGATGAGAGTTACTGTAACAGATACCTAAGTCATTTGATCTCTGTTAAAGAGGAGAAAGCTCAGGTACTTCAAAAAGTGTGAATGATGAAGTGTTCAGCATGTTGTAGTGTAAGCATCCATGGGCTATGCTCACGTGTTGAATGCCATTAGAGTAGTAGAAACCAAACATAGGTAATAATGCAAGGTAAAGGTACGTAAAGTTGGCATATGAGCCAAGTGGCCCATCATGTCGCAGCATCGTGTTCTCAGGTATAAAAACATTTTGACTTCTTGTATTCCTACTCAAGTGGAAATAAAATACGAGTGAGACTGTTAATGCGAGTTCACAAAGAAACTTCTACAGTCAAGGCACAATTTCCCTTATTTGTTTTAGTAGTCTTGCGAGTCTCTTGTGGGTGTAATGGTAACTGTTATATCTTACACTTTTATTCCAATTTAGAAGGTTCTTCGTACTGAATGGTCAGCATATTAATAAGTGTTTGGTACTTTCATTGCAGGACTGTGGAGTTGGCAAAGATGACCTGACCCAGATTGAGCTTCAGATATGTGTGGACTTTGTGAATGCTGTTGTTCAGGAGGAACATGACTGTAAGCAGAATAATTTTCTTTTCTCGCTCAGGGGAACAAGTGCCATTTTTGCTTTCTCTGTTGAAACAAAGCTAGAGCTCCAATTCTTATTAATTTTTCAAAAAGCGATGTCCTAAAATCAGGAATGCCAAACAGCCTTGAACTATGTTTGCAAAAAGATATCCCTATCCAGTAATCACTAACTACTTATGGCTAAGCATGGTTCTTATCCTCAGCTTTAACTAACTTTGTGTCACACTGTCTGGGATCTAGGCTAAGCTGACTGTCATATCATGTCTATCGGTTTTAATATCCCCTTGTCTCATTATGAAAGAAGCTAGCCCTTGTCTTATTTAATATGTAGGTCGTTTCTTAGTCCGTAGATAACTGTTTCTCATGTTGGGCTCTTTTTTCTTGCACATAGTAATATCTGCCATAGCAGTCATCAATGAAACCATTGACAAGGGAGAACCCCAAAGTACATTACAAGCTTTACAAGCTGATGCCGCCAAACTGTCAAGTATTGTTCCTGACAACAGCCAACTTTATCAGAAGCTTCTCCTCTCTCAAAAGACTGCCAAAGCTCAGGTTAGGATGGTAGAAGGTCACTGTAGAAGCATCAACTTGAATCAAAACTGTATGGTAACAGAGACAGAGTATATACACAGTCCAAGTGAAAAATGTAATATTTAACTGATCACACTGTGTCCACCTCTGACATTGTTGCTTATGTTGACTGCAGAAATAGGATTGTTTTCTGTTGTAGTACAGGTTATTATCAGGTGCTCAGCAAATGTGAAATTAAAATGGATCATTTGTTGTTAACTTGTAGAAAGCTGATGAAGATTCAGCAGAACTGTGGCACGGTGAGATTCAACGAACATTAGACAATGCCAATCGTCACTCAGATGAGGCACGGCAGTGTAAGTATTTAAGATAAATAATGATGCTTTGTTTGCAGTACACATACTATATAAAAGGCAATTCACCTCTATACAAAAACAAGAAGGGACTCATCTCGCAGTCGCCTGTGGGATTGTTACTGGGGACAATATAGCTTCTATCTTTTGTTTTTACCTAGTAACAGTCACACAAGCCACTACAATATGAGCCCCATGTTTCTTCTCGTTTCTAAAGTGGCAGATAGGTTATGGCTCAAAAAATGGCGGAATAACTCTTCTATTCCTAATTCTTAAATGTATGAGTCAGTCCCCTAGATGTCTACAAATTAAAAGGAAAATTGTCAGGTTTTGTTTTCATGCCCCTTCTGATGAATTGCGTTATAAAAAATTCCTGATGCTTATCTCCATGTTATTATTGATTGGGAAGTGGCGGTATTTACAACCATGTTTATTTTATTCATTTCCTTTTCCTTCAGTGGCAGAGGGCGTGACTGCAATCAATCAAGCAATTGACGCACAAGATGAGAGGCTCCTGAAGGCTGCTCTCACATACCCTAGGGCCAGTATTTATGGGGTCACATCCAAGTGTATTCAGGAGTACCTTGAAGAGCTCAAAAAACTCAAAGACAGTAAGAAAGATTCAGGTCAGTGACATCTCCTTAGACTTGTATTTTACCTTCCTTTACATGCTCTTGCTGTACACAGCTTTGGTAAGATATGACCACAGGTGTCCCAAGTGATTTCCATTCTGTGAGCACTAGATACATTTACATGTAGTCCAGTGTAGCCTTATCTCTACACTACTCTCTCTGCTCATGGGAGATACTGTGTTAATTTGTTTGAAGTTGGGAATTTTGGCACAAACAAAATGAAGTAGATTCCACTCATGGGGTCACTGCCACATGTTATGATGTGACAGTGACTGGTTGTTATCTGTAGAACTCATGGTGTTGGTTGTCTTTGGAGTGACCTGTGTTTAATCCAGTCAAGACGATTATGATGAATTATGTAACATTTGATAAATTGTTCCCATAGCTACATGTAGGCTCTGTCTACCATTTACCATGAATATTTTCCACTGTGTAATTTTAAGGGCAGCAAAGTGGGGGAAGGGGGAAGGTGAAGATGGTACACATCGATGTTGCATTAAATTGTATGTCCCCCCTCACCCCCCCACCCCACCCCCCGCCACCAAAAAAAAAAAAAAAAATGACTAAATAAATGAAAATAAAATTGTAAATTCACAGTGCAGGGAAATATTCTTTACTCTAAGTACTTAGTATTATTATTATTAACGTCATATTTATCTTGTAAATTGTAGGTAGCACTTCTGTGTGGTTAGAGCAGAAGACATCGCAAGGTTACTTGTATTTTTACAATACTGAGAGTACTGAAAGTTGCTGGGAAAAACCTGAGAGTATGATCAGCAACTCAGCAGTGCTTACCAGGGAGGAAATTCAAGTGAGTACATCTATATTGGTTTCATTAGTTGATACCTCGGTATTTACCTGCATACATGCTAACTAGTCTACCTGGAAATTGACCACTTCTTGAAATCAAAACAGCTTCAAGTAATTTTCCAATACATTTCTCAAACTTTGTGTTGTAAACATGCTGAATTTCTCCATGAGCATGGATTAAAAGTAGAGCTATGGTCAGCTGGAATGGTTAATCACTATGACTTGCCCAGGCTAGTCAGTTGTTTTTAGAAAGTATAAGTTGAACATTTCTTGTGCATCTTTGCAAGCCATGCACCTAGATGGCGAGTACCATCAAAATTAAATTTCCATCATTGGCAAGCAGTAAAAAGTGAATTATTTCTTCTAAGCTGACATGATGCTGTGTTAACAGGGTGTGATATCACGTGTGACAGCCCAGTATGACCGATGGGTTCACATGCAGTCAAATGAGCCACTGATTGTCAAGCTGCAGGCCAACTGGAAAGGATACTTGGCCAGAAAGGCTTACAAAGAAAGAAGAACATTCATCAAAGAACATTTACCAGCAATTATCAAAATACAGGTTGGTTCGCTGACATAATTTTATTGTATCCATGTAGCTGTTATGTTATCATACATGTACATGTATGTGGGTGTGGTAGTTAGCCAAGACTTGAAAAGTAACTGCCTCTAGAAAATTTCTTTTGAAGCTTGTAATGTATAAATCAGGGTGTCAAGATATGGGTGTTCAAATTAGCGAGGCACTACTTTCTAAAAGACAAACTCATGGAATGGATATGAATCCAAGAAAGACACTTTAAGATGCTGTAATTAATGTACACTTTTGTCCAGTTATATGCCTGGAAAATTTGTAATTAATCAGCTACTAATGAAACTGCTCAACATCTGCCAGTAGCTTTCCAGTAGTGCTAACATCAGAGTAACATGTTGCATTGATAGGCATTTGTGAGAGGATTTATGCAGAGGCTGAAGTACCAAAGGAGGCTTAAAGAGCTCAACAGTCATCCTGAAGAAGTCGTAAAGGTAAGGTGTCCTTCTTAAAATAGTCTTTATATATAACAAGAACAACCCCTAGGTTGCATTTGTTCAGGAACTGGAATATAACAATGTTGATAATTAGGATTACAAAGTTTAAGTTGTTTCTTAATTAGCTTTTGTTCCTTTTTTGCGCAGGTTGGCAGGCGGGGGGGTGTAGCATATAGTATATTGTATGACCAGGATTTCAAAGTAACACAAAGTTATGTTAAGTTCATGTCATAATGAAATTAGGCTTTTTGATTACATTTGTACCGATGTTGTGTATTTGTGGGTGTTTAATTGTTCTTCTTCTCTTCTACTAATCAGATTCAATCCTGGGTGAGGATGTCACTTGCCAGAAAAAAATACTTAGAGAGAAGCAAATACTTCAAAGACCATGTAAGATTATCTATTACTTGAAACTATTTGAAAGAGGTCTGTGGGGGTGGTGAGGGGGGGGGGGGGGTGGGAATTTTATTTTTTGTAAAATTTTTTTTTAAAGACAAACAAGAGAGAGATATATTCTATTTGGTTTTTATATTTTTCTTCTAATTCCCCCCCCCCCCCCCCCTTGGTTTTTTTTTTGTCTATTTTACTAAAGCATAACTTAGAATGTCATCCCTTAGCTTGCTTACAATTGTAGTTCACATTCTGAATACTGAAAATTAGCTTAACAGTTACATGAAAGCCCACCAGATGACTTCTTTTAGGCAATTTTTCAAAAGTCTGTGATTATGTTTAATAATTTCAGTTTATGGACAGGAAAACATTTTAATGAGGAAAAGTAACAAACACAATATATGAAATAGAGAGAGCATGCTTTTGACTTTTGACTTGTTTTGACAAGCTGTGTCAATGTTTTTTTAATGTTATATTCAATGAAGTGATCAATTTCATGTTAGTAGTCTTCTTGAACTGAGGACTGAAACTACCCATGCAATTATGAATTAATAACTTCAATATAGCACAGTTAGCATTTTTAAAATTTGCTGATGCATTGTTTTCTAGAACTCTGCCATAGTGAAGATCCAAGCATGGGTGAGGGCCAATGTTGCTCAAAATGATTATCGAAAACTCAGTGAGTATGATTTATTGTACTTACTCATCAGCATCTGGGAGGCGCTGTAGCGCAATGGTTAGCACGCTGGACTCTGAATCAAGCTATCTGGGTTTGAGTAGTGACTGTGGTCACTGCGTTGTGTTCTTGATCAACACACTAAATACTCTCACAGTGCCACTTTCCTCTCTGTATTAATGGGTACCAGTGAATTTAATGCTGGGGTAACCATGCCATGGACAAGCATCCCTCTCACAGTCACTTGATGCTGTGAAAACTGACTTTACCTTACCTTTTTTTGCATCTTCATTTGTGTACTGGCATGTAACAGAAATTGCTCTATATATGGATGGAATGTTGGCTTAATGAACCGGTGAAGGTCAATGTATAATACCCTTTTGATGACAGTATTGTTACAAAGTTTGTTTTTTCTTTGCAGTCTCCATGCAAGATCCACCTGTGAAGACTGTAAGAAAATTCCTTCATCTTTTGGAACATAGTGATGCAGACTTTGAAGAGGAGCTAGGTATTTAGCAGAACTGCCCTATTTACAAGCCCAGCAGTGGCAGTGGTATTACATGAGGACTTAAACCATAAGACTATTCAATACAATGTACATGTACATGAACATACGTTTTGGTGTCTTCCTCCCTCAGACTAGAATACCTGTTCACTACATAACTGAGAGATTGACATCTGTCAACATATAGGAAAAGCCATTCCTTTTAGAGGAGTGAATACATTTAGCAGCTCTAAAAAGTTCAAACTAGCTCAGCTAAGTTTCTTGCATATCAACCATTGTATTTTTAACAGGGGAATGGCCTTCAAAATATAACATGTAACTTTTTTCCTCTCAGCATTGGTATTGTTGGTTAAAACCACCCAAAACTTATATGTACAACAGATCGTCAATGTGCTCTGTGATTTCACTGATGTTTTTAATAATTGATCTGCAGACCTTCAGAAGCTAAGGGCACAGGTTGTGACAGAGATCAGATCAAATCAACAACTAGAAAATGACTTGAGTCTGATGGACATCAAGATTGGACTTCTTGTTAGAAACAGAATCACTCTACAGGTATGAAATGGTTCTGTCTAAAATCAGGAAATTTCACTCTTGTTGTATGTCCTGCTTCTCATGCTACTGTCATCTACAAAAGAGATTACTAAACCTTGGTTGTGTTTATAAGTATATGTTTTTAGGGGCTTTGGCTTTGTTTCTTGTGTTGTTTTTAGTCATGCTGGTTGCAGCTCTTTGATTACTAGTAATGTACATCAGTATTCTCACATCATGGTATTTATACTGTTTCTGTACATGTAGAATTCTGACCTAGGTAACATCAGTCTAAACCATAAAGATGAAGGGGTTCTGTCTTATGTTGCAAACTGTTATAAAATATCATTGTTATGGTGGGGATTTCTTACAATCTCGGCATTCTTCAGCCTTGGAAATTGTTACGTAAAAGAAATGATGGTAGCAGCTGGAGATTACCATATTCTTATCTCAACTTGATCAAGCCAAATGTTGTTTTTAGGATGTAATACATCATGGAAAGAACTTGAAGCGGGAAAAGCAAGACATGAGCACGGCTTTACAGAGAACCAAAGGAATTAAGTCCCTGAGTAAAGAAAGCCATGAAAAACTAGAGGCATATCAGAACCTGTTTTACTTGCTACAGACAAACCCAGTTTATCTGGCCAAACTGATTTTTGCTATGCCACAAAGTAAATTTACCAAATTCATGGAATCTGTTATATTGACGTTGTACAACTATGCTTCAAATGCTCGGGAAGAGTACTTACTTGTGAAATTATTTGACACTGCGCTCAAAGAGGAAATCAAGTAAGTATCAGTTGATTTGTTTACTTACTCCAAACTACTTGTCTTGATGCATATAGACATTGCAATAGTACAGTTTGTCATGAGTATCATGATGTTTCATTCACTATTCTGAAAGAGTAGAAGACAAATTTTTACACAGTTGTCTTAGTCTGTTTCATAAACCACATGTAGGCCATGGCATTTTCTTCGGTTGTCAAATCAATTCCATTTCACTGCACTCAAGTCCCTGGTTATCAATAAAGGACTTCCAATCACCTTTCTTTGCTGAGCATATGCATGCCAAATGGTCCGTTTTGTTGAAGGGGTGACAGATACCAGGTGTTTGTACCAAAAAAGTGTACATTGTAATGCATATGTACTTACAGGTATTCTAGCGATGGAAGCAAAAATGCGCAAAAGATATGTTATGCAATATTCGTTAACTCCATTTTTCTTGCTGTTTAAACCTGAATGGATAAAAGGAATCAAATATGTTTCTTTCTCTTCAACTATTTTATTGACCAAGTCTCATGTAAAGTACGGGATGGTTCCTCACAATTTGAAGCTTTGAATCTAGTATAAATTAAAATATCAACTTTCTTATGTTATTGATTTTTCCCAACAACATATGGGGTTAGCACCATTTCACTTGAACTAAAATTACTTTTCAACGAATTTTGTAACTGTAATTACACATTATGTTTAATGAAAAGCTTTACATCAGTTTCTATTGCTATATTAGGTGAAATCATTTCTCTTTCTTTTAGTTCAAAAGTTGATCAAATACAGGAGATTGTAACAGGTAATCCAGCAGTCATTAGAATGGTGGTGCACTTTAATAGGTGAGTTTAGCAAACTAGAAGTGACCAATTTAACAGCCTGGTGTAGGGTGCAAGCAATTGACGTCACTTAAAGAACAGTGAGATGTTATGCCCAACCACTGATGAAGAAGTAAATATTGTGACATTCTAAAAACACATAGTTGAAAGATGTTTTGTGAAACTGTTTAGTGCTATGTTGCAAATCACCAAACCAGTTAGTATGACGGGACTCTGGTTATTTAGTTTGCAAATGTCGTAATTGTCTTTATTACAGTGCCATTTATTCCACTTTGTGTATGTGCGATTTGATATATTTACCCACCACTCTGTGCAACATGTTCATGAAGGTTGACAGTAACCTTGATCTCGTGGAGTTACGATAAAATTAGAAGATCTTTTTTTCATTATCTAATTATTGTACAATCTTTTCCGTTTCATTTTCGCAGAGGTACCAGGGGTCAGAGCTCACTGAGAGAACTTTTGCAGCCATTGGTAGAAGGTGTTCTCAATGACAAGAACCTGTCAATAAATACCAACCCACTTGAGGTCTACAAAGCCTGGATTAATCAAATGGAGTCAGAGACAGGAGAAGCAAGGTACAAACATCTTAAGCATTTGTCTATGGTGTAAAACAAAAGTTGTTTTTCACTTTATTTGCTACCTTTGTGGATTTACTGTTCATTATGTAGCTTCTTCTTAAACTCACTGATCATTAATCAATCAGTGTTTTGAAACCTGATCGCAATCAGCATAGATTTTTCGATTTTATTTGCCCATTTTCCCCTTAGTTTTAGTTTCCATTGAGAGGATAAATGCTCGAGACGTGTTTCACTATATTTCCAAACACCTTGAAGTTGGTCAAACCTACTCCCAAGTGCGTCGTATTTACAAATCTCTTTTTGGAATTTGGAAATGTGGTAAAGCACGGTCTGTCGTGTTTGTTGTATTGAGGACAAATACAGTGTGTGGTACAGGTAGATATTGCAATTTGGTACATATTATCATTTCAGTAGGAATGACTAAACATCTTAAAATGTATGGTGAACTGCTGCGTAAATTGTACTTTTAATTATATGGCTAAGTTGCTTAAGGGCAAATTTTAACACTAATGACGAAAATCTAGTTTCTTTGTGATTTGTGATTTTCAACAGTGTCCTGTTATCCAGACTCTAACTTTCTGCTTTGAGTGTTATATATTTATGATATATCCTCATTTCCTATATCTGTAAACTGGCGATCATCACCGGCTTATAGATACAAATGAGATGATTTAGAACTGACCAACGTACACAAGACAGTTATTGGCCTCCGTTCATGATCAGTGTGAACTGCATGTTAATTTTCTACCCACTGTACTGTTTAGTAAACTGCCATATGATGTGGAACCAGAGCAAGCGCTTAAACACCCTGAAGTGCGAGACAGAATAGAAGCAGCCATGAAGAGGCTGACACAAGCAACAGACACGTTTTTAAACTCCATTGTGGAGTCCGGTGACAAAATCCCGTAAGTATCATGTCCTCATAGCATTCGTAACGTTGGGTTGGGTAAGTTTTCCTGGTTTTGCGTACGGCTTACATTGCTTATGGACTATCTGTGTGACTTTCCCAGTGTTTCTGACTAATTAGAATAAAGATTTTGCCTTCCCAGCCAATAAGGTAAAGAGTGGATTATGCTCAAGTGATTTTTCCAGCACTCCGCCAGCGGCTGTATGTTTTTGTGTAATTTTGCTTGGTTTTCTGTCAAAGTGATCAGCTCTATTATGACGTTGTTTTAAGTTTTGTAAACATTTTCACAAGGGTTCGTAATTACTATATATCCAATATTGTACTGCTGTTTATCCACTGACAGGTATGGTATGAGATACGTTGCCATGTCTCTGAGAGTGGCCCTGGCTGAAAAGTTTCCAGAAGTACCAGAGGCAGAGATACTGAAGGTAACTGTTGCGACGTGTTTATATCAGGTGTGCCCTTCGCTGTACACAGTGCATTAGTCCAGGAATAATGAATCAAGTGGCAAATATGTTGCCCTACACACACTCTACAACACAGGATGCACAGCTTCAAGATGCAGTTGAATGACATCTGTGTAATAATTGTGTGTTTTTTGTATCTTCGTCATGTTGTTAAGTGATAAGTACACTTAAAGCTGTTTTAAAAAGACACCCTCAGAACCGTCACTAGTGTCCTCTTAACACAAGTCCTTTTACAGAAAGTATGGGAAGAAAAGTTTGAGACTTTCGGAGTCAACTTAATAGAGGGGTTTCATTGCACTGGCACTGTATCTCTAGTGCAGTAGGTCAGAAACTAGAGTGCTGATAATTTGTATTAATTTGCAGGTGGTAGGTAACTTGATTTACTACAGATATATGAACCCTGCTATCGTAGCACCGGATGCTTTTGACATCGTGTCGTTTGGTGTAGACAAGGGATTGACTCCTGATCAGGTACATCAATGTTCATGCCTTTCCTGTAATCTGCAAATACGTTCATGGCCAAGGACTACATGTAGTTGTCTTCTTGTATTTCACGTGCAATAAATTTGAACGTTACAGAAGGAAATTGGTACAGACCAACTGCATATATCAGTTTAGATATTAGACAGTTGAAGAATTCTGAACGTTAAAGGCAAACGACAAAAATTGCCTCTGATTCGGTTTGAACACATGCTAAAACGAAAGAGAAATATTCCCCAATTCCCATCAAATACAATTACTCTCACTGCAGTGTACCAACGGCTTAAGGCAGATGGCAAAAGTTTAATTTTTGCGCTTTGCCGTCGCTCGTAACTCAACTTGACTAATGATTATTTTTTTATCTTTAGCGAAGAAATCTGGGATCCATTGCAAAGATTTTACAGTACGCAGCATCAAACAAAATGGTAAGAATCTATATCTGCTGTGTTCAAGTCCAGAAATATTAAACTAGGACAAGATATCAAAAAACACAATAAAGATATGTACGTTTTTGGTTTTAACTGAAAATAGGAATGACAAAAAAAATCTTGTCACACTGAATTAAGCGACTTGTTGACTTCTGTGTGACTCTTATTGGTCACACTTCGTGTAAACGGATAGTTTCGTTTCATTTAAGATAAAGTTATCGTCAGTGGAACGTTTTGCATGTTTAAAGAATGGAATATGCATGGCACGTAACTGTATTCAATGTATGCAAGACTTTATATTGGCAGCGAAATTAGCAGCGTTATTAGTTCTGAACTTACTGCTCAAAGAAAGGTATTTTACCCAGATAGGAAGACACCGTGTTATCGAGACTCGAGCAGCGTCTGATGTGGAACCTGACTCGGATCATAAGCCTGAACATGTTGTTAGTACAAGTTGGCTTAACATGACATCTTGTCCAGGACACGTAGTTTTTGTTACTTGGTTAATTTTCATTTTGCATCAAGTTGATCCTAAGGCTGAAGTCAACCTCCTGAGCACCATCTTAGTTTTGGTTACTTACTGACAAGGGTTTTTGGGGTCCTGTTTATCCACTGAAACCTTATGAGTGCTATAAATAAGTGGAAACCTGCTCTCGTACTTCGTTATCTCTGCAAAGCCTGATGCAAATGGGAGAGTGCTTTCGAGAGAACTGTAGAGTTTGGGTCAATCCGAGTTGCAGTCGAGGGTTTCCACAGGAACGTTATGTTCTCCAACTCATTTTCATATTTGCGCGTAACTGTTCTCATTGCTAAAAAATTGCTTTCCATTATCGACACTTGTGAAGTTCGTTGACTTGCTGCACGTTAATTTGTTGGTGATTCTTGCTGTCCCAGTTGAATTTCTGCTTCTGTTAAATTTGCGCTATTGCCATTTTTCCTTAGTTTGGAGGTGAGAGTGCCCATCTTAGCCCTCTAAATGGCTACATTGCAGAGGCCTATCAGAGATTCAAGTGAGTTTCCAGGACAAATCGTAACCTCTCTGTTAAAAGCATCACATTCAGTTGCTCTTGCCTGATCACATCGTTCCTGCTAATTCCTTTTAGTGAGCCATTCAAATTTGCAGCAACAATTTCTGGCTGTGTATTAGAAATGAATGTATTTCTTTCCGTCTGGAAGATATATCATCTTGGAAGGGTGTTTTGTGTCTTTTTCTTTAGTGATATTGCTTTCTGTACAATTTAGGACTGTGACTCTTATCCACGCTACTAAGGGAAAATTATTGCATTCTTATGTCATTAACTTGACTGTATGTGATTTCTTGTAACTGTATTGCAGGAGATTTTTCTTGGAAGTGTCCACAGTGGAAGAACCAGAGGGCCATTTTAACATAGATGAGTACACGGACGTGGTGATGGTCACAAAACCAGTGATTTACATCTCAGTGCAGGAGATCTGTGATACTCACACTCTACTGTTAGATCATAGAGACGAAATAGCACCTGATTCCAACGACCCTCTCCATGAGCTACTTGATGACCTTGGTGATGCACCGTGTGTTGAGGCACTGTTAGGTAACTCAACTCAGTTTGCACATCACTATATCAATTTTCCAGTGCTTCGTTCTTAGAACAGTCAGGGTTGAACGTTACAGTTGCCTCGTTTTCGGCTGGAATGGATGTCTCTCAGAATGTGGCATTGCAACTCGGAGAGTGTTGTGTGATTTAGGTCAACACTGTAGAGTTTTAGTTAGTATTCAATTGACCGGTAGTAAATATCGTCGTTTTCTTCTAGAAATACTTTGCTCAAAAATCCCTCTTTACGGGTTAAGGCAGAGATCTACCTTAAGAGCTATGAATGGTCTGCAGTTTACAGATTTGTTTTGTCAAAAAACCATTGGTCTCACACTTAACATAAGGGAGGGGTAAGGGTTATTCCCGAACGGATTGTCTTCATTCAGCATTTTTAGCACTCTTAATGCAATGTTTAGGCAATGGGTTATTTGCTCCGTATGTTTACTGTAAAACAAGTTGCTTTATTTGCCACATTTCCTCTTCCCTTGTTATAACATCTGATTAACATCTGTATCTTCTCGATTGCTTGTTGTCCGTTTTTGTCTATTGGGCTTTCAAAATACTGCTCAAAGAAATTTGTAGTGGTGATGGACTTTGAGGTATAAAATTTAAGCTGTAGTCTGACTGTAAGTTGTTCTTGTGGCAGGTGAAACAGCACCAGTTGATGGAGAAGACCCGACACGTTCGTCAAAAACGGAGATCTCGTTAACTCTGACCAACAAGTTTGAGGTTCCAGAAGATGATGACTCTGACATGAGGGCGTTGTTTGTCAGGTAAACTACGCGTTATTTGATTATTTGAGCACTCTAGAAAAACAGCTCAGTAGAATGGCCGTCACATGATCACTAGGCAATTCTACGTAACTTTACCACTGACATTATGAGCAACAATTAACATGGTTGACAAGGGACTGGTTTTCAAGGTCAGGGAAAATGCCGGGAATTTTGGTATCTGGGTATTTTTGAATACTATTGAATGTCGTGGAAGTCAGTAAATTTATTCTACAAAGGATGCCAGTTTTGATATTGAGTGTTGCCGCTGTTGTTGTTCTTGTTGGAGCAAACGTGTTCAATAAATAGTCGCTTAAAATTGTCTTTTGTGTTGTTTTTTTTAAAAACGACTTTGATGAATCCAAATTTGTTACGTTTATACGAATTCTGCGATATAAATGGGATAAAAATACGCTCCAGATATTAAGGTACGTGAAACTTTTCACCATGTATCGTACTGACTGTGAAACAAGTTGCACCAGTGGTTTCGTATAGATAAATTGGGGCGCAGGGATGGCGCAGTGGTGAGAGTGCTCGCCTTCCACCAATGTGGTCCGAGTTCGATTCTGGCCCAGTGTCACATGTGAGTTGAGTTTGTTGTTGGTTCTCGCCTTGCTCCGAAGGTTTTTCTCCGGGTACTCCGGTTTTCCTCCTTCCTGAAAAACCAACATTTCCAATTTCCAAATGATCAGGATTGACGACACAGATGAAAACCAGCTAATGCTGATGTGGCTTCCTCTCTAGATATTATAACTTAGTTTAGTTTAGTTTAGTTTAGTTTAGTTTAGTTTAGTTTAGTTTAGTTTAGTTTAGTTTAGTTTAGTTTAGTTTAGTTTAGTTTAGTTTAGTTTAGTTTAGTTTAGTTTAGTTTAGTTTA
>Ga0126339_10001087_pt1:5000-17515 | contig 17515 bp, 10 predicted proteins | sample OrbTmetagenome_2_FD_92532 | JGI IMG/M metagenome (GOLD analysis project Ga0126339, IMG submission 92532) | Coral microbial communities from Petempiche,Puerto Morelos, Mexico - Orbicella T R C metagenome | ecosystem: Host-associated > Invertebrates > Cnidaria > Coral | place...
GTAGCGGGAAAATTTATTGAATTTTCTTCGCACTTTTGAGGTGAACAAAACTTCGCCATTTTTTATCAAAAAGCCCTGAAATTCACGAATTTCATCGAATTACACTCTCATTACTTTTGCACAATACTGTAGATAGGAAAGATGCGATTTTTGTCATAGTACCACTTTAAGATTATTCAAACTCAAAACAGAAGGCCAAACAGTACACAGAAAATCTCACCGCAGAGTAACTCAGATGAAAATTCTCGTTTATCTTGGATTAGCTTAATCTGCCTTTGAAAAAACCTCGCCCAGGAGCTCTGCTTTTAGGCTTGGCTAAATCTATATATTATCACTCTTAACCCTACTCTAACATGTATAATCATGGTTAATTAAAAATATTTTCTCACAAACGGCTAGAAGCCTGAAAAATAATAGACTGACCATGTAAACTGTCTTCTGGATATTGTTCTTCTTCTTCAGGCATTTCTGACTCTTCTTCCCTAAAATCTTCAGTCTCGTCTAGCAATGCTGTCACAGAGATGCTCATTTTACCTGCACTTCTACGTGCTCTTCATATAGTACAAGAAAAAAAAAAAATATATACAATTATTATTTATAGAATTATAGTCTGACAACAACATATTGAGCTACGTTGCCAGATTTTAATTTGAAAGCTAAGAGCTCAGAGCTCAAAAAGTCTACATTTTCAGGGTTTTTCCCCAATGTAAATCTTTCATGAACAAGATCTTTTAGATCTTATAACCGCACTTTTAAAATTGAACTGTTTTGTTAATACTACAGTCAAAATGTAGTGCACATTCCAAAACAATCCTTGATGATTCATTGATTACTGTAAACACATCACTTGATCAACACAAACTGTGTTATTGCACCACCACTCTTAGCCTTTGTGAAATCTATGATGATGTACTAGTCTTAATCTGGAAGTTCTCTCGGGATATGCCCATGAAACGAGTATCACGCTATTAATAATGCTTTCAATAAACAGCTTTCTTCCTGAAAAGTCAAAATTTAATTTGTTTGTGCTTTGAAGTAGTCACATGAGTCACACAATCCGAGGGTTTACGCTACCCACAGCTACTTTTAGAATGGTTGTGTTTTTTCCCCTAGCACTGACTTAAACGCTGCAAGTTCTGGCAAGCTCTTGTTTACATCAGCAAATATTTAATTTTTCTTCAAATCTCTTAACTCACTACAAGGAAACAGCCAAAGAATTCACCTCATTTGCCGAAACCCACAAGAAACACTTGCAAAATTGCAAATAAATTAATGACCGTTGCTTCTGCCAAAATAAGCTTGCAAAGTAAACACGATCTTATTTGTCACGTAGCGAAAGTGAAAGCTGCAACGTCAGTGCATTCCATGGCTGACGTAATACCTTTCTTTAGTGTAATTATTATTCCCTTCAAATCCTTGGGGACGCTTCGATAAAACCAAAAGAAAATATATTTTACACACAATAAAGAAAACAATATCTGTAACATTGTCCGTGTATTAATGTTTCAACAGCTTTTGGCAAATAAACTTCACAGGTTGCATGATTCAAAATTTGGCCAAGAGGAAGTTTGGGTCTTGTCAGCAACAAAACTAAAAAAAAAAAAAAATCCCGTGCAGAGCAAGAACCGTGCTCGGCCCATGGCCACACAGTTGATCAGTCATTTTCACAAAATATATATATATATGGTTGACAAAGCAAAAGACTGCATTATGTAGCTAAATCATTCTTAGCTTGAAAATTTTCCACTTTTAAAAAGAAATATTCTGGAGAAAAGATTGCTTCTCATACAAGAATTAATCAAAAACAAGAAGATCTTTTAGATCTTATGACCACGCTTCTAAAATTTAACTGTTTTCTAAGCACCACAATTTCAACGCAGTGCATATTCCAAAGATTCATTGATTACTGTAGACACCACATCACTTGATCAACACAAACTGCATTACTGCACAATCGCCTTTAGCCTTTGTGAAATCTTAAATTTAATTGTTTTTTTTCTATGAGTTAAGGGCTAGCAAAGTAGTCACACGAGTCACAGAATTCAAGAATTACGTTATCCACAGCTATCTTTAGTACGGTGGTTATTTGCCTATTTGTACCAATGACGTAATCCTTACGCGTTCTGATACGTTCTTTGCTTGGCTTGCAAATATTTGATTTTCCTTCCAAACTTTGAACTCACTTCAATAAAACAGCACGACAATTCACTTCCCTTGTCTAAAAATATGAAAAATACTCGGAAAACTAAAAAGACTGTCGCTCCAGCAAAATAAATTTGCAAAGTAAACGCCATCTTATTTGTCACGTAGCAAAAGTGAAAGGTGCAACATCAGCGCATTCCATGGCTGTCATAAAACCTTTTTTAGCGTATTTATTATTCCCTTCGAATCCAACGCTTTGATAAAACCAAAAGAAAATATATTTTACACATGATAAAGAAAACAATATCCATAACATTGTCAGTGCATTAATGTTTCAACAGCTTTTGGTGAATAAACATCACAGTTTAAATGATTCAAAATTTGGCCGAGAGGAAGTTTGGGTCTGGTCACCGACAAAACTAAAAAATAAATAAACCCCGTGCAGAACATGAACCATGCTCAGCCCATGGCTGTGCGGTTCAAAAAAAAGCAAGTTAACAATCTTTAACCAAACAAACTTGAAACATAGATCAGTAAAAAAATTTCAAGTTAAAAAATCCCTTCAAAGAATATTCATACAAGTAGTAGGTGGTAAATTGAATAGATACCACCAAATTACAAGGACTTAAGCACGCCTCACCGGCTCAGAAGCTTCGCCAGTAAGCCAGGCTTAAGTACACATAATTTCCCAGTATCTATTCAATTCACCACCTACTACTCGAGTCACACACAGTGCAAAATTCTCATTTGAACATTTTGCGGAATACATGCAAACAGGAATCGAAGAGATGTATGTTGCACACGAGGACGTGGAAGAGAGTGAGGAAAGAGGGAGAGGGAGGTGGTTTATCAGAAAGGCTTTTGGAAAGAGGTTGGGGGAAAATCACACTCCTTCTGTCATGGCAAAAGTTTAGACAACATTTAAACTCAGCTTTCTATATTGATTACAGCTGTGCATATGTAATAGTGAACATCGAAACCAGACTGAAAATGTTTCTTTATAAACAGCAAAGGGGTTCACCTTAGATAAACACTTTTGCTGCAGCAGAAAGATGGTTAAATGATCAGGAGAATAAACGATTGAATATTGATAACATTGAGCGGCCTAACACCAAATAGGTGTTTGTAAAGTTCTCCAACATTGAAGTAAAGATTGCACTTGACAATCAACCAATGTTAGGCACAGGGCTGTTGCCAGACTGGCTTTGTAACCTTGCACAGGGCATGCGTCAAAAATGGTTTCACTGGATACTTTTGACAACTTGTGCCTCTGGCACTGCATTGCTGTTTTCTCAGGGGGCACGCCCTGATCGGAGTAAACGAGAGAGCTTGCAAAGAGTTACTTCAAACTCAGTGCAATGCCAATCAACATCCCAAGAACTTCACTTGATGAGCTGGATAAGGTCGAAAGACATCTTAATCATGAATTACAGCTTTCAGATTGGTTACGCGTCAGAGTCTATGAGCCTGAGCGCCAGAAAAACAATGAGATTCTATGGCATCTCGGAAAGAATCCTTCTGACAAGCTGAAGAACATAACGACAATCTGAATTTATGATGGGCACGCATTTTTGATCAAATATACAAATAAACTGGCTAAAACATATGTATGCACCCTTGCCAAGCACGCTTCACACAAGCCTGTAATCTTCAGAGACACACAACAACATGTGCACAAGGAAGAACAATTATCGATTGCCCAAACGAGCATGTCAAAGTTCCGCAGAGAGCTTATGAGAGAGCTTTCTATGGCAAAGCCCATAGAACAAAAACTGACTTCTTGTAGTCTAGTAGAACAAATATTGCTTGACTTTTCTGTGTGTCAATCAATCAGTCAATCAATCAATCAATCAATCAATCAATCAATCAAGTTAATTTTTTTCAAATATGAATGCATGGGAGCCGACTAAAGAAACCTTTACAGGCTTTTATAAATATTTCCTCCCCCTTTAAACGACCTTAATTACAAATATCAGATAAGTGCCTGTTTACAAGGAGAGAGGGTTATCCTAGCAAGCAGATTACCCTAGCACTTGCACATTTACCCTTTTTTTCTTTGTCGTGTGTACAAGGCAGCCAGGGTTACCCGGGCAGGCGGGTTAACTTTTTGCCTTGTAACCACTCCTACTCTTTTCCACACCCTTCTCAGTGTAACCGCGCATGAAATTGTCCTGGGTTGTAGGGTTACCCTGCCTGTGAAATTTTGCTTGTAAATCGGGCTATCTTTTGCCATCCAGCTAGGGTTAGCCCGCTTGCTAGGGTAACTCCCTCCTTGTAAAATGGCCCTAAATTTGGTATCAGGGATAAGCAAGTAATGACAGCTGTGTATTACATTAGTACTAATTAAGTTGCAATAAGCAAAAATTACTCTGATGGTAAAAACTATTTAATCTGTTTTTTAAATATATTTATTGAGACAGACTGTTTTACTTCATGTGGAACAGTGTTCCATTTATCAATTACTTTTACAATGGTTATGAATTAGAGTGTTTTCTATACAGATATCGCTGAAATACAGTGGGAGTGATTTTGACCTAAGACTGAGACAGAAAGTGCTAACAAGAAAATCGCTCATTTGTTTAACATCTAATAAATTCAGTTTTTGAAAAAAGTGTACAGAAGGGATCTTTACATGATGAAAATGGCAAAGATGATTGGACAATGCATCATTGACTATCAACTCCACTTTTAAAAACACAGTTCTCTAACTGATGCAGAATTGGACAACGCTAATAAAAAAATAACAGTTATGTCAGTACGATTCTTCCATTGTCAGATTTGGGATTCCAATACTTGCATTACATTCATGTGAATACTGGTGAACACATATTGCTTTGGCAAAATTTATACGCGAGGCTGAATGCCAGCCCCTATAAAGTGGCCACTTGGCATTTACCCAATGACGGCTGCTAATTAGTGGTTCCTTATATTTCGTTTCTGCTATATGAATGGTTTACTTTACCCTACTGAACCTGGGCATGGTAATTCACAGTGTGAAGCATAACATCACATTTCTTTCATTGAAAATATGCAAATTGCCAACATTCATATCAAGCAACATGCAGAAAGTTCTAGGGACTAACAACCCACAGGCCATAGGTTTAACTCCCAATAACTATGGAAGAAACTCAGATATAATTTCTGGGTACTGGTACACCAATATTTCATTATGTAAGTTATATGCCTGTGGCACAAGCTGAAAAAACACTAAGACAGAATCCACCAGAAGTTTGAGCAACAAGTGGACAAAAACTTTGTACCAAGATTATTTACATATTGCAAACTTCTGTATGGCTGTTTTAAGTATCTTCTAAAAAACAAAACATTTTTAGCAACATCAAATGTTGAAAACAAATGTTGAACTTCATACAAAACAGTTGAAAGTACTGGTGAAATGAAACTGATGATGAAATTTTATCCACAGGAGTTAGCACAATCTCTCTGAACTTTGAAATTCATTTTCTCTCATTCCCATGGGAAATTGCTCTCGGTGTTATTTCAGGGCACTATTTATATCTTAAGTTAACAGAAAATGTAAAAAAGGTTAGTGATTTAAAATACTTAAAATTTTTCTGGTACCAGATTTTTGTCTACTAAAATCTGAAATTGCTCCATTTTTGATCGAATTAATTATTTTATCTGTAATATTTACACTAAAACACACATGATAAAACCTTGGGTAACAAATAACACCTGGTCAATTTAAGTCATGCCACTTTGTAAGCTCTAGGAAATAGCAATCAGCCTCATCTATAACATTTTGCCAAACCACTTATATTCACTGGAGTGCACATGAATCGAATGTAACACAAGCATTGCATTGGAATACCAAATACCTATGACAATGGAAGAATCGTACTTACATATCATCACCTAATTCTGTGTCGGTCAGAGAACTGTATTTTCGGGTATCTTTCAAGGTGGAGTTGATATTCACTGATACATCATCGGATCGATATTCGTTTGCTATACAAACACAGAAAAGTCAAGTAATATTTGTTCTGCAGTACGATGATTCTAGGAATATTTGCATTGAGTTGTCATCACCACCACCAACACGGTGTGTTACTAGCTAGTTATTAGATATCCAGTACCATTTCCGTTTTCATGAAAACGATCATTCACGCAATTCATGACAAATTCTATGCTGTAGCGTAGGTAGCTCTCCAAAGACTCCTTTTAAAGTTGGCGAAGAGCAACTTATGGAGAAATACTTTGTGTATAAGCGCATGGAATGAAGTAACAATTCATGTAATGTACATCGAATTATAGCTTCTCTGAGTGGATGAGTTAAAATGATGAAACGACATAACAAAATGATGAAACTCCATGACGAAACTACCAAAACAGCAAAACGACAAACGACGACAAACCAATGTGGTCAGTGATGAGTTGAACTCGTAAAACGATGAGTCGTTTGCACCATCAGTCGTAGCCATTGTGAAATCTCCAATGAAGTAATGTTCTTAATCTGGAACTTTCTTTGGGATATGTATGGGCATGAACAATACGAACACTACAATAATAACACTATTAAAAGTCACGATTAAATTTCATTGGTTTTTCAACAAGCAAAGGGCTAGCAAAGTAGTCACACGAGTCACATAATTCAAAGATTATGTTATCCACAGCTATCTTTAGTATGGTGCATATTTCCCTACCAATGATGTAATCCTTGCACGTTCTGACACGTTCTTTGCTTGGCTTGCAAATATCTAATTTTCCTTCCGATCTATGAACTCGCTGCGATGAAAGAGCCAAAGAATTTACTTCATTTGCCTAAAACCACAAGAAATACTCACACTTGCAAATAAATTAATGACCGTCGCTTCTAGCGAAATAAGCTTGCAAAGTAACATGATCTTATTTGTCACGTGACGAAAGTGAAAGATGCAATGTCATCGCATTCAACGGCTGATGTAATACCTTTTTTACCGTATTTATTATTCCCTTCAAATCCAACGCTTCAATAAAACCAAAAGAAAATATATTTTACCCACAACAAAGAAAAAAATATCAATAAAATTGTCCATGTATTAATGTTTCAACAGCTTTTGGTAAATAAATATCACACATTGCATGATTCAAAATTTGGCTGAGAGGGAGTTTGGGTCTGGTCACCGACAAAATGAAAAAAAACAACAACAACATGAACTGCGCTCAGCCCATGGCCGTGTGGTTAACAAGTTTGAAAGATTATAAGAACGAGGCACAATTGGAAGTACAAACAAATAAACCCAATTCTGTGCTAAAAATAACAAGATCGGAACCAACCTCGAAAAACAAATTTCAGTTAGTCACGCTTTGGCCAGGTTGATTGGCACCGGGCCAACATTAGGTGTGTTAACTTATGTCAAAAAGCTAAACAGCCCATCCACTTACTTCATTCATTGTGATCTAATCAACAACACCAAAAACCTTTTAAATGGAAAAAAAATGGATGTTTTGGCTAAATTTGAAATGAAAGGCTTGCCTTGTGAAAAAGTAAGCTATCATCCTTCCCCACAAGAATTTTTGCATGACTGCTCAACAGGCGAGTTTATAAATAGCATTACTCTTAGCGTCAAAGATGAAGATGGCGAACTCTTTGATTTCAAGGGCTTGACTCTGGAATTTGAACTAGAAATAAATTAAATTCCTTGTCATACAACGTCGTCGGCAAATGTTTTGCCGTTCACTCCTCCTGAAGCTTCGCCACGGCCTGTCTTCTCCCAACTGCAGCACGACTTTCGGTTGCAGAAAATCAACGAGATATCAACCGCTCTGAACAACAAGGTCGCCCACTATCAAGTGGTTGCCAAAAAGTATAAAGAAGCAAAAAAAGTAGTTAACTGGAGTTCTGGCAACTCTAGTATTCTTTCAGCAGCATTTTCAAGCGCGAGCTCTGTCCATGGTTGGCCTGCCAGCCACAATTCCATTAGGTGGCGTTGGCGGCTGTTTCACTTTGATTTCTTCAGGTCTGATAATCGGTAGCAAAAAACTTGATTCAAAGATTAAGAAGCATCAAGAAATTGTCACGCATGCCATAGCAAAAAGTGAAACAGTTGACTGGCTTCTTTCCAAAGCATTGGCTGATAACCAGGTCTCTGAAGCGGAGTTCCAGTTAGTTATGACTGAATTTTCACAGTATAATGTTCTATGAGGGCTAAACTGACATGTCAGCCATCTCACCCCGGAGTTGAAAAAAATTTAATTAAAAAAGAAATCCAAAGCGAGATACAAAAAGAGTTTCAGAAAAAAATAAACACCCTTGCCGAAGGTTCGAATTAACATTTGAAAACACACGGTTTCATTTGCATATTAAAAAAACAAGATTGTCACTTTCCACTTAATTGCATTTCTTGTGAATGAATATTTGACACCAGAGTGGCAGAGCAATGCTCGCAATATTACTCGAGAAGTGGTTGAGTGCCTCAACGAACAATCATACAATTCCTCCTTGATTGAAAAAAGATTGTATTCCCAAAGGTGATGACATGACATGTCATGATTCCTATATTTAATGGTGAAACATTCTTATTGTTCTTTTGACCAATAAAAAAGCTGCCATTTTTGTGCCATCTGACAAAAAAAATGTGGCAGATTGTGCCATCTCGCTCATTACGTGGCAGATTTTGCCCTGTGGCTGAAAAAGTGGCAGATTTTGCCCACACAAAATTGACCTCTGCTTTATTTTCAGTGAACTTTCTCTAACCACTTGGCAGAAACCATGACGGAAAAGGTCAGAAACAAGAAAAGAGCCACAAACTAACCTCATATCCTCGTGAAATTCTGGCATTCGATCGATACTGGGCAAAACACAAATCAACTTATTTTTTGCTTTCTTCTGTCTGCATCACTCCGGCACTTCGTGTAGCATCAAAAAAGAGGCTGCACCCTCAATACTCATTAATTTTTGTAACATTGAGGCTGCGGCGCAATTTTAGCGTCAAAACTTGTCTGTAATGGCAGCTGACATAAATATAAAGACGCTTTGACCAAGAAGAGCTTGGCAAATAGACCGTGACCAAAACAATGTCACATGTGGTTTTTTTTTTTAGAAGAAATTCAGCAAGCTGCTGTGGATTCAATCATTTCATGGCCTCAACAATATCGTCTGGCAAAAATAATGATTTTTTATCATCTTTCGGAAAACCAAAATGCCATCACTGCTCTTCTCCCCTTTCTCTATTCTTGCGAATTTTGGATTTGTTTTGGCTTTGATCTATCAGCCCACTTCTACTGCATCCCCTACACAGGTAGCTCGCAAATATTCAAATCGATATAGACTGCCCTCCTCTTTTGTTCTGGGCACCCGTTTTTTTCACTATAAATTGTCGTTTTGCTTAACATTTTGCCGCATTCTGGACATTCTTCTTTTGGAACTTTTTGTTTCTAACCTTTTACAATGGTATTTTCTATGTTTGTGAACACTGTGACATTGCATGAACATTTTCCTGCAGGCTTCACAGTGATAATCATGTAAAGACCAAATGCTTGGTGACTTTTTAAACATTTTACCGTCAATAGAAAGATATTTTTTTTCTCCCTCCTCTTCACAGCATGTCCGTCCTTCGTGGTTTATTGCTTCAGCGATGCTTTTTTAACAGATTCTCTTTGATTCCCGTTTACGTGTATAATTTCCGCAAATGTTTGAAAGAGAATTTTGCACTGCGTGTGACTCGAGTAGTAGGTGGTGAATTGAATAGATACTGGGAAATTATGTTCACTTAAGCCCAGCTTGCCGGCAAAGCTTCTGAGCCAGCGAGGTGCGCTTAAGTACTTGTAATTTGCTGGTATCTATTCAATTCATCACCTACTACTATATAATAATTATATGGCATAATTATGTGAAAGTTTGTGAATCAATTCTAAGTGAGGTTTAACTAAGTGCAGTGTATAGAATATCATGTACATGTAGTTATTGGAAATGGTTCTTCAAAATATTTTACATTCATGTGTCCTGTAAATTGAACAAACATACTACTTGAGTTAAAGAACAGTAGCTGTTATAATGAAGAACAATTGAGTGATCTGAATGAATCTATTCATTAATGAAGTGATTATTGAGATTACTTCAATCTTTTGCTTGACTTGGCACCCATCATTGTGTGATCTATTTCTGCCTTCTTTGTCTGGATTGTTTTCTTAATGGCTGTGGCATCCTAGACACAACAACAAAGAAAGCTATCAGTAATCACAAATTCTGAAACCAGGAAAAACATACCTGTATCACTTGATTTTAAATACCACGATTAAGGCAACAAAAGCACCACAGGGACTTAAAAGCTGCCATTGTTTTTTTTTTTTTTTGGTGATGATGATAATGATGATGATATTAAGCAACTTCTGGGTTGCTATAACTTCAAATAACCACTCCTAAAGTGTGACTAAACCATTCATTGTTTGTAAAACACAAATTTTAAATTTAAGTTATCTTGGTGGATATACTGTATAACTGTTGAAGTTAATGGGGTAATTAAAATTAAATATTGTTTTATATTTTACTAGAGTGCAAAGTCCAAGTTTAAAATTGGAGCAAACCAGGCAATAACACTGCTTTAGTCACTGCATTAAATTACACAGATATTAAATAAATATTCTTTATGGCAATTATTCCGTTTATCACTCAAACCTTATAGACTTGGGACCCTGGCTCATTAAAGGCATGGGCATTCTTCACCATTAGCAATAAATCTTTTTCAGCATCTTCCAAGGACAAGTACTGGTTATTCTAAGAACAACATGGTGTTGAATAAGGTTGAGCATGATAGCATGAATGGTCAAAGGGAGCTTTTTTGCTAATGGCTGAAGTCAAAAGCTTCTCTTGTCATTGTTGTTATATATTAGGCATTGTACCTTCCACTGGTCTAATTGCTGTTCCGAATCATGTTGCTCAAAAGAATCATCTACATCTCAGTAATTGCAATCAGCTGAAGCTGATACCGTGATAATATTATTGTAGGTCCTCACCCTTCATTATTCTGGATATCACAAAAAATCTCAACAAATAACTGTTGTTATTCACTCAAACCTGTTTTAAGTAGATAATGTTAGAATTCTGAGCCTGTCTCCAGTTATTAGAGGTTTAACTTTAAATATTTTGTTCCAAAGAACCTAGAAACATATTAAACTTCATACAAATAATTAGTGGTAAAATTTAAAAACGATCTCTGGCAGAAACGATTAAAAACTTACATGCTTTTGACTGCCTGAACTACAGTCTTTGACAGGCAAAATGGGAATGACAAGAAGCTTTCAACACCAGAAAAAAAAACATTTCAGGAATGTAAAAACAGCAGCCAAAGCCTCGAGGATTGCAAATCATGCCTGGTCACACAATCACGCTATTGACTTTGAAAATGCTTCTATCATTGATAGAGGTGGTTTTAGAACAAGAAGGACGCTGGAAGCATGGCATACCAAACTGACTCCCAATGCAGACAACAATTCGTGTCCACTACCTGGACAATATAGCATTCTTTTTAATAAGCATTCAAAATAATTATTCACATTTTTATTATTTCACAGTTTCACACATTGTTATTCATTTTTTTTCTTTTTCTTGGCTTCTCATCATTCACATTTTAACCGTCAAAGACTATAGTTCAGGCAGTCAAAAGCTTGTAATTTTTTAATCGTTTTTAAAATTTTACCATCTTTTATCACGACTGCGGCCCTTCAGTATTTTCACAAATAATTATTGTTAGTCAAACCAATTTTGTCTTAATGCTAAATGGAGACAGCATTCATTGATTGGTGGTGACACAGTTTGCCAGCACGTTTCTAAACACCTCAAAGTTCTTCAAAATGTCTCTGCTGAATCTTTCCTGTGATTGGGTATGTGATAAACTTGTTTTAATTTTATTTGTTTATTTGTTTGTTTGTTTTATGAAGTAAATGTACATGAAGATATAACTTACCCTGAGCTTCGTGCAAATTGTTTTTAAGTCTATAGGTTCCTTAATGATTTCATAGTATTCTGGATAAAGCTGTTGAGAAAGAAATTACAAGTAACAAGTTGAAAAAGTTGCAGGTGATCAATGGACACATGAAAAATAATGTTTATTTAAACATGTCTTAAAGTTTAACGATTGTGGTGTTGGGTGTACAATCAAATACTAGTAAATACTCTGAACAATTAAATATGTTTAATGTAGAGTGGGCTCTAGTCTTCATAAATGCACTGAATTATCTTTAAAAAATGTTCACTAATAGAGCAGCCTAACAGTTTTTCTTTGAGAAATTTGTCATGTTCTTAGCTATCAAGCTATACCGTGCCCGGAATAGGACTGTGTTTCAGGTTTTTTTTGTTAGTACGCTGGAATAACGTACCAGTTAAGTGACATTCTCTCGAGCGAAATAAGCAGTTTTACTGAAACTAAAGTTTGAGA